>WNGJ01004419.1_pt1 | contig 20870 bp, 17 predicted proteins | sample 5400611 | NCBI WGS metagenome assembly WNGJ01 (sample SAMN13153375, study PRJNA577476) | soil metagenome | isolation source: 40 cm soil or saprolite under Garry oak tree replicate 1 | place: USA:California | collected 2016-06-15
GCGAGCTGCAGGCGGCCGGGCTCGGCTCGCTGCCCGGCGGCGGCGCGGAAGTATTCGCCGACCGCGTGCGCCGGTTGGTGGCACCGGGTAAGGAGCATCCGGACTTCTGGTTCCACACACACGACACGGCGCACCGGCTCGGGATTCCGACACACTGCACGATGCTCTACGGACACGTGGAGACCTACGAGGAGCGCGTCGACCACCTCCTGCGGCTGCGCGAGCAGCAGGACAAGACCGGCGGCTTCCTCGCGTTCATCCCGCTCGCGTTCCATCCGGAGAACACCGTCTTCGAGCGGCGCGGCTGGAAGCACACGACCGGTTCGGACGACCTGAAGATGATCGCGGTGTCGCGATTGCTGCTCGACAACATCGCGAACGTCAAGGCCTACTGGATCATGATGGGCCTGCCGCTCGCGCAGGTCGCATTGCACTTCGGGGCCAACGACGTGCAGGGCACTGTGGTGCGCGAGCAGATCTTCCACGCCGCGGGGGCGCGGACCGAGACGGAGCAGAAGATCCCCGAGCTCGTGCGAGTCGTTCGTGAGGCGGGGCGAATCCCGGTTCAGCGCGACACGCTCTACAACGAGGTGCAGCGATGGTGAAGCTCGGCCGTATCTCGTACGTGAACATGGCGCCGGTCTTCTACCGGCTCGAGGCCGACGTAGAGGAGATCCAGGGAGTGCCGACCGAGCTCAACCGCCGAGTGCTCGCCGGCGAGCTCGACCTCGCGCCGATCTCGTCGATCGAGTACGCGAGGAACGCTGAGCGCCTGCGGCTGCTGCCGCGCTTGTGCGTCAGCTCGGAGGGCGCGGTGGACTCGATCCAGCTCGTTTCGCGCAAGCCGCTCGAGCAGGTCCGGACGGTCGCCGTCACGCCGGAGTCGGCGACCTCGGTCGTGCTGACGAAGGTGCTCCTGCCGGAGGCCGAGCACGTGCCGCTCGGCGAGGAGGCCGACGCGAAGCTCCTGATCGGGGATGCGGCGTTGAAGTCCGCCTTCGAAGATCCGACCCCGCACTACGACCTCGGACGACTATGGCTCGAGCGCACGGGCCTGCCGATGGTGTTCGCCGTCTGGGCCTGTCCGGAGCCTGTGCAGGCCGGGCTGGCGGAGCTCGAGGACGCCCTCGTCGCCTCGGTGCGGCTCGCGCGCGCCGAGCCCGAGCAGCTCGCCTACGAGGCGAGCGAGCGCTACGGGTATCCGGCCGGCTTCCTGGCCCGCTACTTCGAGAAGCTGCGCTATCGCTTCGGCCCGCGCGAGCGCGCCGGCCTGATGACCTTTCTGGAGCTGGCGCACGAAGCCGGCGAGCTCGACGAGGTCCCGGAGCTCCGCTTCGTCAGAGAGGCAGTGGTCGCGTGAACGAGTTCGTGGCTCAGAGCCACAAAGCGTCCGTTGCGGACATGGCGTCGTCGACATCTTCTCCCGTGCAGGTCAACCCGAACGACTTAGTGGCTCAGAGCCACAATCTCTCTCGGGGGTCCGTTCGAGACATCCTCGAGAAGGCACTCGACGGGGAACGCATCTCGGACGACGAGGCGCTCGCGCTGCTGGAGTCGCGCGATCTCGTCGCAGTCGGGCGCGCCGCCAACGAGATCCGGAACCGCAGGGCCGATCCCGATCGGATCACGTTCATCATCGACCGCAACCTCAACTACACGAACATCTGCCACACCGACTGCGACTTCTGCGCCTTCTACCGGAGTCCCGGCGACACACGCGAGGGGTACTTGCTGCCGAAGCCGGTCATCTTCAAGAAGATCGAAGAGACGCTCGCGCTCGGCGGCACCGGACTGCTGATGCAGGGCGGCCACCACCCGGATCTCGGCATCGACTACTACGAGGATCTGTTCCGCTCAATCAAGGCGCGCTACAAGATCCACCTGCACGCCCTCTCGCCGCCTGAGATCCAGCACATCTCCCGGCGCAGCAAGCTGACGCTCTGGCAGACGATCTCACGTCTGCGCGACGCGGGCCTCGACTCGATCCCGGGCGGCGGCGGCGAGGTTCTCGTCGACCGCGTCCGAGAGGTGATCGCGCCGAAGCAGACGAAGACGAACGAGTGGCTCGCCGTCATGCGCCACGCACACCGCCTCGGCATGTCGACGACGGCGACCATGATGTACGGCCACGTGGAGACCGTCGCCGAGCGCGTCGAGCACATGCGCCGCATCCGTGAGCTGCAGGACGAGACAGGCGGCTTCCGCGCCTTCATCTCATGGACGTTCCAGAACGACGGCAACAGGCTCGCCGGCAAGGTCGCGCGCGAGGACATGCCGACGTCGTTCGACTACCTGCTCACGCAGGCCGTGTCGCGCATCTATCTCGACAACGTCCCGCACATCCAGTCCTCCTGGGTGACGCAGGGGATGAAGATCGGCCAGGTCGCGCTCGGGTTCGGCGCCGACGACATGGGCTCGGTGATGATCGAGGAGAACGTCGTCTCGGCTGCGGGGACTACTCATCGCACGTCGACCGAGGAGCTCGTCCATCTGATCAAGGCCCTCGGCAAGATCCCCGTCCAGCGAGACACGCTCTACCGGGACGTCAAAGTCTGGAACTGAGCGGGCGCTCCGAGCCCGCCCCCTTGCCGTGATCCGGCCCGAGTGCAAGGGTTGCCGGACTGGGGTCATCTCTTTGAAACGGAGGAGCGAATGAAGGGGTTTGCGCTACTCGTAGCCGCCTTGGCGGGCGCCGCGCTGCTGTACGTCACGACCGCGGTCGGAAGTCAGCAAGCGGGGCCGACACGCGCGGAGTTCAATGCGCTCAAGAAGCAGGTCGCGACGCTGAAGAAGGACGACACGGCCATCCAGGCGGTGCTGGGCGCGTGCTTTACCAGCGGCATTCCGGTCCTCCAGTACGTCGGCTACGAGGTGCGGGCGGAGGACGGCACCACCTTCGTCGACACTGCGCTCGACATCGCCGCCCAGGGTGACACGCCGACGATGTATCTGCTCGACGTCGGTCAGACCTGCGCGCAGGTGATCAATACGGTCAGGCTGAATCTCCATGGATTCAAGGTCGTCAGGCCCGCAGCAACGCAGCGCTAGAGCGGTTTCCGAGTTCGTCCGGCGTGGCGGAGGCGTTACGCCGGACGGACTTACCTAACAGTCTCCTTGCATTAGCCGACATCCCCTTCAGCTAGCCTCGGGCGGGGTCGTGGTCCGCAGAGCCGTCATCTGCGCCCTTCTTGCAGGGCTTTTTGTCGTACCGGGCGCGGCCGCGGCCGTACCGGTCCGGGGACAGACGCTTCTGCCCGGCGTGGTCTTTTCGCGGCAAGTCGAGTTCACCGGGCATGGGCCCGTCGTGATCAACGTGATCACCGCGCCGAAACCAACGGGACTGTATGCGCTGAAGCCGGTCCTCTCGAACGATGCGATCCTCGGCCGTGAACGCGTGACCTCGATGCAGAAGCGCGTTTCGGCAGAGGCGACCGTTGCAGGAGTGAACGGCGACCTCTTCAGCTGGACCGACGGCCATCCGACGGGCGGGCTCATTCGCGGCGGGATCCTCGACAGCGGCCCGGTCGACTTTCGTTCGACCGTCGGGATCGACACGGACGGTGTTCTTCATGTCGACCGCGTGCGTCTTGCCGGCACGTGGCAGGGCTCTGGGCAGCGTCGGATCCTCGGGATCAACGAAGTGCCTCGGCCGAATCGCACGACCCTGTACACGCGTGCGTGGGGCGCACGTACGCCGGCCGAGAACGGGGGCTCGCAGGCGATCATCCAGCCCTTCCCTGCGACGAAGCCGAACACGCCCCTGACGGGCGTCGTCACGCAGTACGTCAGCGGCGGCAACCAGCCGATCCCGGCTGACGGGGCGGTGCTCGTCGCCCGCGGCTCCCAGGCGGGGTTTCTGTCCACCGAAGTACCGCAGGGCGCGACCGTCACGGTCCTGCTGACGCTCACGCCGCCCTGGGCGAACGTGCCGGAGGCGCTCGGGGGCGGCCCGGTGATCGTCCGCGAGGGCAAGCCGATATTCCGCTCGCTCGAGGGCTTTACCACCGATCAGCTCGCCTACCGCCATCCGCGCACGGGAGTCGGTCAGACGGCGGACGGCCGAATCCTGCTCGTCGCAGTCGACGGCCGACAGGCCGGCTACAGCACGGGCCTGACGAACTTCGAGCTTGCCCTCACCATGATGCGCATGGGCTGCGTCACAGCATCGGCGCTCGATGCGGGCGGCTCGACCACGATGGCCTTCGACGGCAAGTTGCTGAACAGGCCGTCCGATCCCGGCGGCGAGCGCGCCGTTGCTGAGGCGCTCACGCTGTTCTACTACGGCGTGTACGCCCCGGCTCTGCCTGCTCGTGTCCTGTCGCCGAACGCAGACGGTGTGGACGACACGCAGACGTTCGCGTACAAGCTCGTCCGGCCCTCGACGGTGACGGCGACGCTGACCGGCCCCGGTGGAGTCGTCGTCCCGCTGGACTCGGGTGCGCGCGCAGCCGGCAGCTACAAGTTCGACTGGACGGGCGCGGGGCAGCCCGAGGGCGCCTGGACGTTCAGGACGGTCGCCGACGACGATCTTGGGCGGCATTCGGTCGCCGACCGCCAATTCGCGCTCAACAACACGCTCGGCTTCGTGACCGCCGCAGCGAACCACCGGCGGGTGACGGGAACCTTCAAGCTCGCACGGCCCGCGCGGGTCGCGCTGCGCATCGAGACACCCGGCGGCGGGATCGTGAAGACACTTGCGACTCGGAACCTCGCCGCAGGCGACGGGTCGATCTCGTGGCGGGGGAGGCCGGGGAGCTACGTCTTCAGCGCAACCGCCACGAACGAGGTCGGCGCGGTGGAGCTCACAGCCCCGTTCCGGCTCCGCCGGTAGCCTCTCCCGCGTGCCGGTCGCCGGGCTCACGAGCTCCCTCACCTCGCTGATCGGAAACCACGGGATCTACGCCGTGTTCCTCCTGATGGCGATCGACGCCGTACTGCCCGCGGCGAGCGAGCTCGTGATGCTCTATGCGGGCGCGCTGGCGGCAGGAGCTTTCGCGGGCCAGCACGTCGACGTCTTCGGAGCGCGCATCTCCTCCCACGCGTGGGCCTACATCGCCATGGCGCTCGCGGGAACTCTCGGCTACCTGGTCGGGTCGATCGCGGGCTGGGTGATCGGGCTGTACGGCGGGCGGCCGCTGCTCGAACGCCGCGGCCGCTGGGTCCATTTGAGCCCCCAGAAGCTCGATCGGGCAGAGCGCTGGTTCGACCGCTGGGACGATCTCGCGGTCCTGATCGGCCGTCTCACTCCCGTGGTCCGGTCCTTCATCTCGATCCCGGCCGGGATCTTCCGGATGCCCTTGTGGCGCTACACCGTGTTGACGCTGATCGGATCGGCGGCGTGGGCCTTTGCGTTCGCCGGAGCCGGCTATGGGCTCGGCAACAGCTACGAGCGTTTTCACCGTGATTTCCGCTTCGCCGACTACGCGGTAGCCGCCGCGATCGCGGCACTCCTGGCGTATTTGATCGTGCGCCGAATACGGTCTTCTAGACTTGCGAGCCGTGCGCCCGATTCCGCTGGTTGACGTCAAGGCACAGTACGAGCCGTTTCTCCCCCGGATTCGCGAGGCGATCGACGGCGTGCTCACAGGCGGTGAATTCATTCTCGGACCGAACGTGGCCGCGTTCGAGCGCGAGGCGGCCGACTATCTCGGCGTAGCGGAGTCGGTCGGCGTCGCGAACGGCACCGACGCGCTCGTGCTCGTCATGGACGCGCTCGGCATCGAAGCGGGCGACGAGGTGATCTGTCCGGCGTTCACTTTCTACGCGACTGCAGAGGCGATTGCGCGGCGGGGAGCAACGCCCATCTTTGCGGACGTCGACGCCGGGACGATGAATCTCGACCCCGAGGACGTCGCCGCGCGGATCACGCCGCGGACAAAGGCGATCCTTGCGGTTCACCTTTTCGGTCGCCCCGCGCCGCTCGCCGAGCTCGGTCAGCTCGGCGTCCCGGTCATCGAGGACGCAGCGCAGGCGTTCGGCTCGCCCGACATAGCGCGCGGTGGGGTTGCCTCGACGTTCAGCTTCTATCCGACGAAGAACCTCTTCTGCATCGGCGACGGCGGGCTCGTCTCCACAGACGATCCCGAGCTTGCGGAACGCGTCCGCATGCTTCGCTTCCACGGCTCGCGCGACAAGGTCGACTTCGAGCTGATCGGCTACAACTCGCGGCTCGACGAGATTCAGGCGTCTGTGCTGCGCATCTTCCTCGCCGCGCTCGACGATTGGGTCGCACTGCGCCGCGAGGCCGCCGCCCGTTACGCCGAGCTCGGGCTCGGCGCCGTGTGCGAGCTTCCCGAGGACGAGCCCGGTCACGTCTACCACCTGTTCGTCTGCCGTTCGGTCGAACGCGACCGCATTCGCGCGGCGTTGCAGGAAGCGGGGATCGGGAGCGCGGTGTACTACACGACGCCGCTGCACCTCCAGCCCGCATTCTCCGCGCTCGCTTACGCCCGCGGCGCGTTGCCGGTCACCGAGCAGCTCGCGCAGGAGAACTTCTCCGTGCCGATCTGGGCGGGCATCGACGCAGCGACGCAAGAGCAGGTTGTCTCGGTCGTTCAGGCGTCGGCGCCGGTTGCCTCGTGATTCCGATCAACAGACATCGCCTCTGGCAACTGCTCGCGGACGGCTCCCTGATCGCGGTCGCCTGGTGGCTCGCGTTCTGGCTGCGCTTCGACAAGGGCGTGCCCGGCCCCTACCACCGCCTGATGATCGACACCATCCTCGTCGTCGTCGCGATCAAGCTCGCGATCTTCATCGCATTCGGCTTCTACAACCGCTGGTGGCGTTACGTCTCGACGCGGGACATGTGGGGCGCGGCGCGAGGCGTCACCGCGGCGTGCATCGTCGCCGACCTCGTCGTCTACTTCGCGCATCCCGTCCACGGCTTCCCGCTCCCGCGATCGATCGCGGTGCTCGACTGGCTGATCCTGCTCGCGTTCGTCGCCGGCACGCGTCTGATCGCGCGCAGCCTCATCGAACGGCCCGGCGCGGCATCGCTCGTTGCGCGCGGCAAGGAAGTGATCGTCGTCGGCGCGGGCGACGCGGCTCAGCTCGTGGTCCGCGAGATGCTCAAGGCTCCTGCGGGCGGCTACACGCCCATCGGCCTCATCGACGACGACCCGCGCAAGAAGAACATCCGCCTCCACGGCATCCGCGTGCTCGGCACCACCGCCGATCTACCGCACATCCTGCGCGACAACCCGCCGGACGAGGTGCTGATCGCAATCCCGTCCGCCTCGGGGGAGACGCGCCAGCAGGTGGTCGAGATCGCGCAGGCTGCGAACGTCGCCGTCAAGACACTGCCCGGGCTCTACGAGCTGATCTCCGGCGACCTCAACCTCGCCGGGCAGATTCGACCCGTTCAGGTGGAGGACGTGCTCGGCCGCGAGCCGGTCGAGGTCGACATGGGCTCGATCGCGAACTACCTCTCAGGCGAGACCGTCCTCGTCACGGGTGCGGGCGGCTCGATCGGCGCCGAGCTCTGCCGCCAGATCGCACGGGTCGGACCGGTGCGGCTCGTGCTCGTCGAGCATTCGGAGGCGGCGCTTTTCGACATCGAGCGGGAGCTCGTGGGTGAGCGAGACTTCTCCGCGGTGGCGACGGTGCTGGGGGACTGCGGCGACCGAGCCAAGATGAGCCAGGTCTTCGAGCGCTACAAGCCCGGTGTCGTCTTCCACGCGGCCGCTTACAAGCACGTCGCTCTTCTCGAAGCCAACCCGCTCGAGGCCGTGCGCAACAACACGCTGGCGACCCGGGTGATGGCCGACGTCGCGGTCGAATATGGCACCCAACGGTTCGTGCTCGTCTCGACGGACAAGGCCGCGAACCCCAAGAACCTCCTGGGCCAGTCGAAGGCGCTCTGCGAGTGGATCGTCGAGGCCTACGGCCACCGCAAGGACATCAGCACCCGCTTCGTGGCCGTTCGCTTCGGCAACGTCCTCAATTCCTCCGGCAGCGTGATCCCGATCTTTCGACGCCAGATCGAGAAGGGCGGCCCGGTCACCGTCACCCATCCGGAGATGACGCGCTACTTCATGACCATCCCGGAGGCCGTGTCGCTCGTCGTGCAGGCCGGCGCGATCGGTGGCCGTGGCCAGGTCTACGTGCTCGACATGGGCGAGCCGGTGAAGATCCTCGACCTGGCCGTCAACATGATCCGTCTCTCGGGCAAGGACCCCAAGACGGACATCGACATCACCTTCGTCGGCGTGCGGCCGGGCGAGAAGCTGCACGAGGAGCTCTGGACGGACGGCGAGAAGGTCGGCCCGACCTCTCATCCCAAGATCCTCCGGGCCGCACGCCCGCCCATCGACGCCGAGTGGCTCGACGAAGGGCTCGGCGAGCTAGAGCGGATGGTGGAGCGGGGCGAGACTCTCGACGTCGTCTCGCGGCTGACGGCGATGCTCCGCGACCCGAAACGGGCCGGTGCCGCTGTTCTGGAAGACACTTTGCACTAACCCGGCACGTCGCCGTCCCGTGCGGTCTTTACGGTGCACGGGTGGACCAGGACCGTATCTTCGCCGGCCTCAACCCGGAGCAGCGCCGGGCGGTGGAGACCGTTCGCGGGCCTGTCTGCATCCTTGCGGGGGCCGGGTCGGGAAAGACGACGACGATCACGCGCCGGATCGCCAACCAGGTTGCAATCGGCGAGTTCGAGGCGCACGAGATCCTCGCGGTCACGTTCACCGACAAGGCGGCGACCGAGATGCGCGGGCGGCTGGAGCGGCTCGGCGTCGGCGGCGTGTCGGCGCGAACGTTTCACTCGGCGGCGCTACGGCAGCTGCACCGGCTGGGCGATCCGCCGGACCGGATCATGGCGTCGAAGGCGCTGCTCTTGCGGCAACTCGGGAACACGCTGCCGCCGCCGTACAAGTTTCGTCCCGCAGGAGACCTGGCGACCGAGGTGGAGTGGGCGAAGAACCGCCGGCTCACTCCCGCTACCTATCTCGACGAGCTTGACGATCACGAGCCGCCGATCCCTCCCGATCTGATGTTCCGCATCTTTCGCGGCTACGAGGTCGAGAAAGACGAGCGCGGCTTCGTCGACTTCGAGGACGTGCTCGAGCTGACGATCCGCCTCTTCGACGAGCGGCCGGAGACGCTGGCCGAGATTCGTGAGCATTTCAGTGCATTCACAGTCGACGAGTACCAGGACGTCAACCTGTTGCAGCAGACCCTCCTCGACCGCTGGCTCGGCGAGCGTGACGAGCTCTGCGCCGTCGGCGACGACTATCAGTCCATCTACGCGTTCACAGGAGCGACGCCGGCGTACTTGCTCGGTTTGCCGACGCGCTTTTCGAACACGACCGTGATCCGGCTCGAGGACAACTACCGCTCCTCGCCGGAGGTGCTCGCGCTGGCGAACCGCATCGTCCCCGCCTTGGGCGGCGCGAAGAAGATTCTGCGCGCGACGCTCGGCTCCGGGCCGGAACCGATCACGCAGTCGTTCCCGGCGCGCGACGGCGAGGTCGCGTTCGTCGTCGAACGCGTGAGGGCGCTGCACAAGGAAGGCGTGCCGCTCGAGGAGATCGCGATCCTCTCTCGCACGAACGCAAGGCTGGCCGACTTCGAAGAGCCGTTGCACGAGGCGAAGATCCCGTTCCAGGGTGCGTCCCTGCTTGCGCGCGAGGGCGCGCGCCAGCTGCTACGCCGCCTGCGGCGGGTGGATTCGAGCGAGGTCGCGGCCTCGGTGCGGGGGTACGCGCAGGAGGCGGGGTGGCGCGAGCGGCCGCCGGAGAAGCTCGGCGAACGGGAGATGGTGCGCCAGTCGGATCTCGGACGCCTCATTCGCCTGGCGGAGGACTTCGACGACGGCGCTCGGACGACGCGCGACTTCATCGCCGACCTGGAGGCTCGGTTCGGTTCGACGGGCGCCGACCGGCGGGGCGTTCACCTGCTCACGCTCCACGGAGCGAAAGGCCTCGAGTTCGAGGCCGTATTCATCCCGCGGGTCGAGGAGAAGGAGCTGCCGATCAGGCAGGCGAAGAGGCCGGGCGAGATCGCGGAGGAGCGGCGGCTCTTCTACGTCGGCCTCACGCGGGCGAAGCGACAGCTTGCGCTGACCTGGAGCGGGAAGCCGAGCCGGTTCCTCGGCGAGCTCGGCATCGCTGCCCGGCCCGTTCGCACGGCCGAGCCGGACGACCCGCTCTATACGGCGTTGAAGCGGTGGCGGCTCGAACGCGCAACGGCCGACGATCTGCCCGCCTACGTCGTCTTTCACAACTCGACCCTCGCCGACATCGCCGGGTGCCGTCCGCGTGACCTCTCCGAGCTCGCGGCCGTGCCGGGAGTCGGGCCGACGAAGCTCGATCGCTACGGCGGCGACGTCCTACACGTCGTCGCCACGTGCGGTGAGCAGCAGGTCGAGCAGGACCGCCGGATCGCGGCGGATGCGGCTGCCTGAGCCGGCTTCCCGCTTTTGCAGTTCGAGCGCGCGCGGGTCCGTCAGTGGCTTGAGCCTGCCCTGACGGATCAGCTCCTCGTCCACGCCGCCGAGCCGCCCACCGTAGGTCGTATAGACGGGAACCCCCAGCGCGGCGGCTTCGCGGTTCATCGTCCCGCCGGCGGAGACCACGACGTCGGCGAGCGCGATCAGGCTCTGGGCGTCGACGGCGCGATCCGGGACGATCACCGACGGCAGCGCGAGCTTGCGGACGTAGTCGCGCTGCTCCTCGGTCCGTGGCAGGACGACCGCGTGCACCGTGTCGAGGTTGCCGAGAAGGCCGAGCGTCTGCGGGAATAGCGGGTTGGAATGGCGGTGGTAGAGCGAGACGTCGGGCGGCGGCCGCAGCACCACGAGCACGCGGTCGCGGTCGACTCCGAGCCGCTCCGGCACGGCAGGGTCGGGCTCGAAGTCCGAGAGGTAGTACTCCTCCTTCAGGCCTGGGTAGCGCAGGAGCTTCGGCGGTCGGGCGCCGAAGCGCGCAAGCCGCTCGATTGGAATCGAGTCGGGCACTACGACCTTCGTCGCAGCGCGCATGCCGAGGTGGTGCTGCAGGGTGGCGAACTCGTAGTCGTGTGTCGTCGCACTCGGGATGCCGAGCCGCCGCGCGGTCATGGTGAGCTCGTGCGAACCGTGGGCCAGCGCGAGGTCGAAGCCACGAGGGCGCGCCCACTTGCGCAACGCGCGCAGGCGTGACGCGAGTGAACGCGCTTTGCCGAGCCGCGAGCGCCCGCCGTGGCGGCCGACGACCGTTGCTTCGAGCCCATGCAGCTCGAGCAGCTGCAACGTCTGCGCGTAGTCGCGGGCGGTGATCTCGACCTCGTCGCCCCCCTCGCGCAACAGTTCGATCAGTGGCCGGAACACGAGTACGTGCGCCGACGCGGTCATGTCTACCCAGACCTTCAGGCGGTAACTCCAACCAGCAAGCCCTCGATTGCTTCAGCAGCCCGCTCTCCTGCATGCCCATCCCAAAGTGGCGGGATCTCCCCGTGCTTCGGCTCCGCCAGCCACGTTGGCACCTCGCGCAGCAGTTCCGGCTCGAGGCCCAGCAGCCTGTTCGTGCCCAGCTCGATCGTGATCGGGCGTTCGGTGTTCTGGCGCAGCGTGAAGCAGGGAATTCGGAGCACCGTCGTCTCCTCCTGGATTCCCCCCGAGTCCGTGACGACTGCAGCGGCTTTCGCTTCGAGCGAGAGAAACTGCCGATACGGCAGCGGTTCCGTCAGGAGGACGCGTGTCGAGCCGTCGAGATTTCGTCGAGTTCGGGGATGCACCGGAAAGATCACCGGCAAGGACTCGGCGACGTCTTCGAGCGCGGCGATTGTCCTTGCGAGCAGGTCGGCATCGTCGACGAGGCTCGGGCGATGGAGGGTGACGAGGACGTAACCTTGGGGTTCGAGCCCGAACTCGCGCCAAGCCTCGAGTGCGAGCGCTGCGTCCTCGTTCGCTCGGAGTGTGTCGATCATCGTGTTCCCGACGAATGAGATCCTGTCGGTGAGGCCTTCAGCGATCAGACTCTTGTCAGCGTCGTCGCTGTGTGTCAGGAGCAAGGTCGAAAGGTGGTCGGTGATGACGCGGTTGCGCTCCTCCGGCATTGACCAGTCTCCGCTGCGCAAGCCGGACTCGATGTGGCAAACAGGGATTCCGCACTTGGAGGCGGCGACCGCGCCCGCCAGTGTCGAGTTGACGTCTCCCGCCACAACCACGAGATCCGGCTGTAGTTCACCGAAGACGCGTTCCAGATCGTCCAACGCGTCCTCGGTTGTTTGTGCATCCAGCTCCACGTGCGGCCTCGGGAGGGGAAGCTCGGCGAAGAAGACGTCCTTCATGAGCGCGTCGTAGTGCTGTCCCGTGTGGATCAGCCGCTGCTCGACGTTGCCAAGCCGCTCCAGCTCCGCGTACACCGGCGCGACCTTCATGTAGTTCGGGCGCGCGCCGACGACGTGGACGACGAGCGGACGAGGCATCAGGGCAGTCTAGGCGTGCGTCTACGAGGGGTCGCTGGTCTGCAGCGCCGCCGAGTCGGCACCTAGGGGTCAGCGCTCGACGAGCACTTCGGGCCTTGACGCCTCCTGCGGCTGCCGCTCGACGTGCCGCTCGTGCCAGAGCGTGAATGCGAGCAGGCCCCAGAGCTGGCGGCTGCGATCCTCGCGGCCGGCGACGTGATCGGCGAGCACGCGCTCTACCACGTCGGGGCTGAAGAAGCCCTGACGGTGCAGTGTCTGGCGCGAGAGCGTCTCCCGCGCGAACGGCTCGAGCTCGCCCCTGAGCCAGGCTGCCGCCGGAATCGAGAAGCCACGCTTCTTGCCTTGGACGATCTCCCGCGGTAGGAGTGGTGCGGCCGCTTTGCGCAGGAGCACCTTTTTCGAGAGCCCGCGGATCTTGTGCCGGGTGGGCAGCGCGAGCGCGAGGTTCGTCACGACCGTGTCGAGATACGGCACGCGGGCCTCGAGCGAGTGCGCCATCGACGCGCGGTCGGTCTTCACGAGCAGGTCGTCGACGAGGTAGATGCCGAGGTCGACGTCCTGCAGGCGTGCGAGCTCATCGGCACCCTCGGTCTCGCGGTAGCGGGCGCGCAGGATGTCGACCGGATCGAACGACGAGCGCCCGCCGGTGAGCTCCGCACGAAGCTCGGGCGAGAAGATCTCCTTCCAGCCGTGGTGGCGCTCGAGCGGGGGAAGGTGCGCGGCACGGACGAAGCGCTTCGCCCGGTAGTCGAAGCTCGCCCTGGAAGTCGATGTGGGCAACCGCTCGACGAGCGGGCCTGCCAGACGCGCAAGTCCGCCGACACGGGCCGCGAGGAGGTCGGCCGCGTACGTGTAGTAGCCGCCGAAGAGCTCGTCGCCGCCCTCGCCGGAGAGCGCAACCTTCACATCGCTCGCCGCGAGCTGCGACACGAGGTACGTCGGCAGCGCGGACGAATCTGCGAACGGCTCGTCGAACGCGTCGGCTAGAGCCGGCAAGAGCAAAGCGGCATCCGGGCGGAGCACCAGCTCGCGGTGCTGCGTCCCGTAACGCTCCGCAACGAGTCGCGCGTCGGCAAGCTCGTCGAACGAGCGCTCCTCGAAACCGATCGAGAACGTGCGCAAGGCGTCGGAGCTCTCGTCGGCGGCAAGCGCTGCGAGGAACGCGGAGTCGACGCCCCCCGAGAGCAGAACTCCGACGGGAACATCGCTGACGAGGTGCGCGCGCACGGAATCCCGGACCCGCGACCGGAGCTCCTCGACGAGCTCCGCTTCCTCGTCTTCGCGAAGCTCATCGATCGGCGCCGGGCGGGCGAAACGCTTCAACTCGACGCGGCTGTCTTCCCAGCTCAGCAGGTGGCCTGGCGGGAGCTTCCGGATCTCCTTGAAGATTGTCAGAGGTGCGGGGATCGAGTTGAACGCGAGGAAAGCCTCCAGGGCGTCGAGGTCGATCTCGCCGCGGGGCAGCGCGCGTAGCTCGGACGCGAAGGCGAGCTCGCTGCCGGTCGGCCGGTAGTAGAGCGGCTTGATCCCGAAGCGGTCACGCGCGAGCACGAGCCGGCGACGAGGTGCGTCCCAGATCGCGATCGCGAACATGCCCCGCAGCCGCTCGGCGAACCCGTCGCCGTGCTCCTCGTAGAGATGCAGCAGCACCTCGGTGTCGCCGCTTGTACGGAAGCGGTGGCCGGCGCGCTCGAGCTCGCGGCGGAGCTCGCGGTAGTTGTAGATCTCGCCGTTCTGGACGACGTGCAGTGTCCCGTCCTCGTTCGCGATCGGCTGGTCGCCCGTCTCGAGATCGATGATCGAGAGCCGCCGGGCCGCGAGAGCGATGTCCCCGTCGCTGAACTCGCCGAAGCTGTCAGGGCCTCGGTGCACGAGCGTGGCGCTCATTGCCGCGACGCGGTCGGTGACGGCCGAGCCGTTCGTCGAGGCGATTCCGCAGATCCCGCACACGGCCGGTCAGTGTAGAGGGGGCCTCGAACGAGGGTCCCGGTCTTGAAAGTCCTCGCGGTCGTGCTCTCGCACGTCCTGTAGTGATCGTCTTGACGTAGGGACGTATGCGCCGCGTAGGCTCGCGGGGTGGATTTCGGGACCCACGCCCAACTCGTCCTGCTGGCCCTGCTCGTAGCCGTCGCGGCACTCCTTGTGGTCGCGCCGACGCTGCGAATCCCGTATCCGATCCTGCTCGTCCTCGGCGGGCTCGCGCTTGGCTTCGTCCCGGGAGTTCCGACCGTCCCGGGAGTTCCGACGCTGCAGTTGCCGCCCGACCTCGTCCTGGTCGCCATTCTCCCGCCGCTCCTCTATTCGTCGGCGTTCTTCACCTCGCTACGCGAGCTACGGGCGAATGCCCGTCCGATCGGTCTCCTCGCGATCGGGCTCGTGATCACGACGATGGTCGCGGTAGCCGCGGTAGCCCACACGCTCGTCGACGACATGTCGTGGACCGCGGCGTTCGTATTGGGAGCAGTGGTCTCTCCGACGGATCCGATCGCAGCGACCGCGATCATGCGCCGGCTGGGCGTCCCCCGCCGTGCCGTCTCGATTGTCGAGGGCGAGAGTCTCGTGAACGACGGCACCGCACTCGTCTTCTACCGCGTCGCGGTCACGGCAGCGGTCGCCGGCTCGTTCTCCATCTGGGACGCGTCGTGGCGACTCCTGTGGAGCGTCGTGGGCGGAGTTGCGATCGGCCTCGTCGTCGGCTTTCTCGTCGCGGCGGTTCGGCGCCGGGTCGACAACCCGCCGGTCGAGGTGACGATCGGCCTCCTCACCGGCTACCTCGCATTCATCCCGGCCAACGCCGTTCAGGCCTCCGGCGTGCTCGCAGTGGTCACTGCCGGCATCTACCTCGGTTGGCGCACCCCGGAGCTCACCTCCTTCCAGACGAGGCTTCAAGGAGGAGCCGCCTGGGAGATCTTCACCTTCGTTCTCAATGCCCTGCTCTTCGTTCTCGTTGGTCTTCAGCTGCCGCTTATCCTCGACTCTCTCACTGGATTCTCGGCCGCGGAGCTCATGTGGTGGGGCTTGCTCGTCACCCTGACAGTGGTCGTTGCGCGCATCCTCTTCGTGCCCGTGTTCACGTATCTCCCGCGGCGATTTCTGGGGGCCTTCGGCGGCCCCGATAACCCGCCGCCACCGCCTCGACGTGCGTTCCTGGTTTCGTGGGCGGGCATGCGGGGCGCCGTCTCCCTGGCCGCCGCACTGGCCGTGCCCTTGTCCACGGACGCGGGCAGTGCGTTTCCGCAGCGTGACCTGATCGTGTTCCTCACGTTCTGCGTCATCCTCGGGACCCTCGTCGTCCAGGGTCTGACGTTGCCGGTCGTGATTCGTGCGCTCGGGATCGAAGCCGACAATCTCGACGAGAAGGAACACGCCAAGGCGCGCATCAAGGCCGCAGACGCCGCGCTCGCACGGCTCGAAGAGCTGGAGGGTGAGGACTGGGTGCGAGAGGACACGGCCGAACGGCTGCGCGGTCTCTACGGATTCCGGCGCAACCGGTTCTTGTCTCGCTTCGACGAGAACGACGACGGCGCTATCGAAGAGCAGTCTCTCAATTACCAACGCTTGCGACGTGAGCTCTTCGATGCGGAGCGCGGGGCAATCGTGGATCTTCGCCGTCGCGGGGTCATCGACGACGAGGTCGAGCGCCGCCTGTACCGCGACCTCGACCTCGAGGACGCACGGCTCGAGGTTTAGCTGCGCGCAGCGAGGCCGCGCGCGAACTGGCCGAGAACCCGCCATGCGGTCGTGGCCAGCGTGCGGAAGTACAGTCGGAGAGAGCGATCCGCGATCCACTCGAGGTCGTGCGCGAGCTTCTCTGCCATCGAGGTCTCGTAGCCGCGACGAACCTGGGCGAAGCCGGTCAGCCCAGGCCGGACGACGAGCCGTTGCCAGTACGCCGGCAGCTCGTCGACCAACTCGGCGAAGAAACGGGGCCTGATCGGTCTCGGGCCGACGAGGCTCATGTCACCGCGCACGACGTTCCAGAGCTGCGGGATCTCGTCGAGCTGCGTCGCGCGCAGCCAGCCGCCGATCGCGGTCGTCTCCTCGCGCGTCCGGTGTACGAGCTCCTCGCCCAGGTAGGGGCCGAGCCGTTCCTCCGCGCTTCGCCGCAAGGTCCTGAACTTGAGCATCTCGAACACGTGCCCGCCGCGCCCGACCCGCTCGCCGCGGTAGAAGAGCGGCCGGCCGCTGGTCGCGAGCAGAACGACGGCGATCGGCAGCGTGACGGGCAGCGTCACGAGGAGGAAGAAAGCAGAGAGTGCGATGTCGAACGCGCGCAGCGCTGTGTCACGTGGCCGAGTCTCACTTCCTTCGGTGAGCTCCGAGAACCGTCGGATGAAGGAATCGCTCGACGGCGTGATCGCCACCTCTTGATCGTAGAGCCTGCTCCACTCATGCGCCGGGTTGCATAATGAATGCTTATGGACACGCGTCAGCTAGCCGCATTCTGCGCCGTCGTCGAACGGAAGAGCTTCTCCCAGGCGGCGGAGCGGCTCGGGGTTACCCAACCGGCCGTCAGCCTGCAGATCCGCTCGCTCGAGCAGCGCCTCGGGCGCCAGTTGCTCGACCGCTCGGGCCGCCGGGTCGAGCCGACCGAGGCCGGCCGTCGGCTCTACGCCTCGGCGCAGCGCCTGCTCGCCGCCGAGGAGCACCTGCTCGAAGACCTCGACGCGGACGACGAGGGCGCAGTGACGGGCACGCTCGAGCTCGGCGCATCGACGGGGCCCGGCGGCACGGTCGTCCCCTTACTGCTCTGCGAGTTCGAGGAGCAGCATCCCGACGTGCGCGTGCGGCTGACCGTGTCCGATACGCAGACCGTCGTCGATCGGGTCGCCGAACGAGAGCTCGAGCTCGGCATCGTCGGCGCGGGACGCCGTCACCGAGGCGTCGCCTTCGAACCGTTCTTCCGCGACGAAGTCGTGCTCGCTTGCCCGTCGGGTCATCGCTTCGCCGGCAAGACGATCTCGCTCGACGATCTGAAGGGCGAGAAGCTGATCGTGATGCAGGAGGGCGCAGGCGTTCGTCAGGTCATCGAGGACGAGTTGCGCAAGGCAGGCATGCGGCTGCGCGATCTCGACGTCCGCCTCGAGCTCGGCCTGCAGGAATCCGTGCGCAGCGCCGTGGTTGCCGGACACGGCATCGCCTTCATCTCCCGCCTCGCGATCGAAGCCGACCTCGACGCCGGCCGCATCGCGACCGCCCGCGTCCGCGGGCTCGACCCGGTTCGCGAGATCTTCCTCGCGCGGGCCAGCGGGCGGAGCGAGACGCGCGTCGCCCGCGCATTCGTCTCCTTCGCGCAGGAGCACCTGCCAGGGTGATCGTCCGCTGGGGCCTTGCCCAGCTGACCAGCCTGCGCGGCGAGCTCCGGATCCAGGAGCCGCTGCTCGTGGCGAGCGAGCGCTGGGCCGGTACGAACCTCGGCGTGCGCACCGCGGCGCGTTGGACCGAGGTTCCATCCGATCAGGTCGCCGCCGCGGTGGAGCACGCTGGCGACGGTGTGATCGCCGTGGGAGGCGGCAGCGCCATCGACCTCGGCAAGGCGATCTCGGCCGAGGCGAGCGTGCCTGTCATCTCGGTGCCCACCACCTACAGCGGGGCAGAATGGACCCCCTTCTACGGGATCCGCGATCCGGAGCGGAGGATGCGTGGCGGCGGCGCCGGCGCCGAACTCGGCGGCGTCGTCTACGAACCGAAGCTGACGCTGTCACTTCCGCGCGCCGAGACCGTCGGCACCGCGCTCAACGCGCTCGCTCACAGCGCCGAGGCGTTGTACGTCGAGGGCCACAATCCGGACGCGGACGAGCACGCGCTTGCCGGAGCCCGGCTGATCGGCGAATGGCTCCCGCGCGTCGTCGACTCGCCGCACGACCTTGGCGCCCGGGCGAAGCTGCTGAAGGGAGCGATGCACTCGGGGATGGCGCTCGGTGGCTCCATGCTCGCGCTCGGTCACGCGATCGCGCAGGCGCTCGGCGGGCGCTACGGCTTGCCACACGGCGCAATGAACGCGCTGGCGTTGCCCGCTGCTCTGCGCTTCAACGCCGAGGTTGCGCCCGAAGCGGTGCGCCGATTCGGGGAGGCGCTCGGCACCGAAGATCCGGCCGCCCGGGTCGCGGAGCTGGCACGCCTCGGCGGCTTCGAGCGTCTGCGCGGCTTCGGAATTCCGGAGGAAGACATTGCCGAGGTTGCAGCCGCGACGGTCGAGCGCGCCGGTGCCAAGGCGAACCCACGCCCGGCGAGCGCCGCCGAGGTCGAGGAGCTCCTGCGCTCGATCTATTGAATAAGAGAAGTTAATACGTCGGATTAGCCGAGTCGTGATATGGTCTGAAGTGTCGTGGCGGACTCCTCCTTTGACGTGCTCGTGATCGGCAGCGGCGCTTCAGGCCTCGCAGCGGCCGTCTCCGCCGAGGGGGCAGGTGCGCGGGTCGCGCTGGCCACCAAGGGCGCCCTCCAGTCCTGCAACTCTGCCAAGGCGCAGGGCGGCATCCAGGCCGCGTTCGGGGACGACGACTCGCCCGAGCAGCACGCTGAGGATGTCTGGAAGTCCTCCCACGAGACGGCCGACCGGGGCCTGGTCGAGATCCTCACGGGTGAAGCGCCGGCCGCGATCCACTGGCTCGAGGAGCTCGGGGTCGAGTTCACGCGCGAGAACGGCGGTTACCGCCTCGCCCGCTGTGGCGGCTCGTCGCGGAGGCGGCTCCTGCAGGTCGGCGACCGCACGGGACACGCGATCACGACCGCGCTGCGCGACTCCGCTGAGAGCTCCGGCATCCAGACCTTTCCCAAGTCACCGCTCGCGGACCTCGCCCGGACCGAGAACGGCTGGCGCGCACGCTGCGGGGACCACACGATCGACGCCACGACGGTGGTCCTCGCAGCGGGCGGGCGGTGCTTCCGCGTCGCCGCAGAACGTGGCGAGCTCTCGACGAACCACCCGGGCGCGACCGGTGAAGTGACGCAGATCGCCGTCGACCTCGGCGCCGAGGTGCGCGATTTCGACGCGCTGCAGTACCACCCGAACGGCGGCGCCTGGCCGCAGAACATGCAGGGCTACTCCATCCCCGAGACGACGCGCGCATATGGCGCAGTGCTTCTCAACGCCGACGGCGAGGAGTTCACCGATTCCCTCGGTCCTCGCGATGAGGTGAGCCAAGCGATTGTCGACGAGGTCGAGAATGGCAAAGGCGTCGAGACGCCCGACGGACGACCGGCGGTCTACCTCGACACGACGCGTATCTCCGAAGCCGACGCCAACGTGTCGCTGCCATACATGCTGCGCCGGTACCGTGCGGGCGGGATCGACCCGCTCCGCGAACGATTGTTCACGTATCCGGTACTCCACTACCAGAACGGCGGCCTTGTGATCGACGCGAATGCCGAGACGACGCTCGAAGGGCTCTACGCCTGCGGCGAGATCGCCGGCGGCACGCACGGCCGCAACCGCATGATGGGGAATTCGCTTCTTGAATGTTGTGTGTTCGGACGCCGCGCGGGCAAGGCCGCTGCGGAGAAAGCGAAGCTATGAGCACGATCACGATCACCGATCTCGAAGCTGCAGTCGAAGACGCAGCGGCATATCTCTATGTCTGGGCGCTGAAGGACATTCCGCAGGACCTGCGTGACGCGCTCGCCGATGCCGCAAAGCGGGAGACGTCGGTGCCCGGGCAGCGCGTGTTGCAGACGATCCTCAAGAACGTCAACGTCGCCGAATCCGAGAAGAACCTCGTTTGTCAGGACACAGGAATCGCCGTCTACACGTGCCGTGTCGGCGAGCATTTTCCCCTGCATCCGGCGCGAATCTACTCTGCGCTCAAGACCGGAACGGAGCGCGCGACTGTCGAGCATCCGCTGCGCTCGAACGCCGTGCACACCATCACGCGCGAGAACACCGGACCGAACACCGGCTACCGGCTGCCGATCGTGCACTGGGAATTCATTCCCGACTGGGACGGCCTCGACGTCAAGTGTGTGCCGAAGGGATCGGGGAGCGAGAACATGAGCTTCCTGAAGATGTGCGTCCCAGCGGACGGCGTGAAGGGCGTGAAGAAGTTCGTGCTCGAGTCGATCGTCGACGCCGGCGGCAAGCCCTGCCCGCCGGGCATCGTCGGCGTCGGTATCGGTGGCAGCGCGGACTACGCGATGTATCTCGCCAAGGAGGCGATCGCGCGTCCCGTGGGAACGCGGAACGCCGATCCGCATGTCGCGAAGCTGGAAGAGGAGCTCTATGAGCTGCTCAACGAGACCGGCATCGGGCCGATGGGCCTCGGCGGCGACGTGACCGTGCTGTCGTGCCATGTCGAGCACGCGGACACGCACATGACTCTCAACCCCGTCGCGGTCAACTACCAGTGCTGGGCCGCGCGACGCGCGAGCGCCCATGTCGCCGCGAACGGAGAGGTGGAGTTCGACCGTGAGTTCTAAGCAGCTCACCTTTCCGACGACCGAGGAGGCGATTCGCGAGCTCCGCGCCG
>WNGJ01005828.1_pt1 | contig 20846 bp, 16 predicted proteins | sample 5400611 | NCBI WGS metagenome assembly WNGJ01 (sample SAMN13153375, study PRJNA577476) | soil metagenome | isolation source: 40 cm soil or saprolite under Garry oak tree replicate 1 | place: USA:California | collected 2016-06-15
TTGGACCATGCCGCCCGCGCGACGGACCGCACGTCGAGAGCACCGTGCTCGAAGAACCGATGATCCTCGGCGGCGAGCACGGCGTTGACGAGGGCTTTCGGCGCTTCGGCGAGCCGGATCGGGCGATAGTCCTCTCCGGTCCCGTCGCCCATGCCTGTCAGCACCTCACCCTCGAGGGCGGCGCTCTCGACGTCCTTGCCGTCGCGGGTGACGCGCGTGATGCGCTCTCCGCGAATCTCGAGACCGATCTGTCCCTTTCCATCGCGCGGGAAGATGTTCCACCCGGTAGTGGTTCGGCGAAACTGTCCGGGCGCGGTCGGCAAATTCCGGGTCTCTGCGTATCCAAGGCGGGCGAGCGTTCCGGCTAGATCGATCAGGCGGACCTGCACGCCGGGGCCCAGCGTTTGTCCGGCGGCGTACACGATCACGGCGCGCCTGGCCTCGACCCGCGCGAACCGGAAGAGCTCGATCGACGAGTAGATAGCCACCATCGTCACTGGAAGGAGGACGAGTCCGGCGAGGCCGAAGGCAAGGGTGGAGGACCTTCCCCACCTGAAGACTTTCATTGAGGTTGAGGCAATCAATCGCCATGCCAGCGCGGACTCGGCCGGGACGAAACCGGGCCCTCCTAAGGTCGCGATTCTGTTCGTCTTCGTGTGAGACACCTGAACAGGAGGCTTCCCTCAAGGACTGATCGGCAATTTCTACACGGCACAGCCAACCATTCTTCTCAGGACCACCAAGGGCGCTCGGATTGATTGGGGGCCTCCTGCTAAACGCCCCTCGGCCCGACGCCCCGCGCTCATGCCGGCGTTTAACGTCACGCGCGACGAGATCGACCGAATGATCGAGGGCGCCGGGATCGCGATTCAGGCCGTCCGGTAGGCGGGAACGGGCCGGGCACGAAGTGATGGCGATTGCCCCACACCACCTCGTGCCCGGCTCTTTTCGTCTAGTTGCCTCCGTGACGCAACGTGAAGCCGAATGACTCGACGTTCATCTGATAGGACGGGCTAACCGGGACGTGGAGATCGAAATACCCACGGCCCCGAGCCGGCACTGTATCGCTGAGGCGCTGAAACACCGTCCTCACCGGCTGACCTGCGGAATTCAGGCCGCTGATCCTCAGCTCGACGTCCTGCGCAGCCTGGCCATAGTCGTTGTAGACATACCCGGTGATCCGGGACATGCCCGCCCGGTCCGCACCTGCCGTCCACTCGACGTGGAAGAACTGCTCGGCGAGGGCGGCGTCTTCATTCATGGTAGCCGCGTCTTGGCCGAACGTCGTTGGATCATCGACCTTGGCGCCTAACGCGACGCCGTGAGCAGCCACGACGATCGCGATCGTAGCGATGACTGATGCGCGGATGCTAAACATGTGCTGATCCTCCTTGAGTCGAGACAGCCTCGCGCTCCTGACCGTTCACCGTCAACCGGACCGGGACGAAATCGGACACTCAGCGGTTTCGCTGCGCCGAGCCCACGCGGTGCTAGACTTCACGGGACGGTTGGAGGTTACCTGGCGGGAGCTCCTCAACCAGTATCAAAAGGAGACACACGATGAGACGGACGCTTTTGGCGATGTTTGGCGTGATGGCGATCCTTGTGGCAATGGGAGTAGGTGTGGCCTCGGCCGCTGACGCCAAAGTGACGCTCAGCGGTAGCCAGGAAGTTCCCCCCGTGACGACCAGCGCCACCGGGAGCGGGACGATTACCGTCGCGGCCGACCAGTCGATCAGCGGCAGCGTCAAGACCACCGGCATCAAAGCCACGGCCGCCCACATCCACCTGGCCGCGCCGGGGGCCAACGGTCCGGTCATCGTGCCGCTCACGAAGGTCGGTGAAGATGGGTGGACGGTGGGACCGGGCGCCAAGCTCCAGGACGCTCACTACCAAGCGTTCAAAGACGGGAATCTCTACGTCAACGTGCACAGCGCTGCCAACCCGAACGGCGAGATTCGCGGTCAGATCAAGCCGTAGTCTCACCCGTCACTGCGTGCCGCCGGGGAGGCGCGTGTCTCCCCGGCCGCACCGGCGAAGCCAAATGATCCGCGCGCGGCTCTCCATGATTGGCGTTGTCTGCATCCTCGGACTCTCCCCCGCCGGCTGGGCAGAGTCGTCGAAGGCCGAGACGGTGACCCTCATCGGAACCGACTATGAATTCGCGCCGAACCGCCTGACCTTCCGCGTGGGATCTGCCTATCGCCTGCACTTCGAGAACCGGGGTAAGGAGCTGCACGAATTCACGGCGCCCGCCTTTCTGAAGACGGTAGAGATTGCCAATCCCGAGGCTCTGAATTCGGAAGGCACGGAGATCGTGGTCCAGGCCGGCGAATACAAGGATCTCTACTTCGTGCCAAGGCAGGCCGGCAGGTTCCCGTCGAGTAGCGCGACCGGGTCCGCGCCGCCCCCCGGCGGGACCATGAGAAGGTCAAGGCCCCGGATGTTCGCCCAAGACTCTCAGTCGCCTCAATATCCTGGTTCGCCAGAATCCGCCGTTTGCGCTCCAGCTGTTGAAGCTGCTCTTCGAGAAACTGCGGAGCGCCGATGCCCCCTATCGGGGGTCTCGGGCGGAGTAGGGAAGTTCGTGTCGAACTTCTTGCTGATCTCCGGCCGCGGCGGCTTGACCCTCAGGGCGATTCTATGAGCGAAGCCGCCTGGAACTCGCAGTAGTCGCGGATCAAGTTGCCGCGCCACCAGCCACCCCGGCGCTCACAGTCGGCCTTGAGCTCGGCCTGGGTGTATGTCGGCGGGTACGGCACGGTGCTACACGCGGCGAAGAGTCCGCACACGCCAGCGCCGAGTAACAAGCCGGCCAGAATCCGCCGGGAGGAACTCTTCATCGCTCTGTCTGGGGCCATCTAGCGTTCGCTCCAGCGGGGCGCTTCCGCCTCGCACCTGTTGGTCGCGTTCATAGCCGTTGCCAGAGCGGCGACATCCCATCCCCGGACGGCCGTTCCTCCGCCAATGCTTGGGATGTCTCGGTTCCCGGGATGGTTGCGCGGCAACCGTTGACGCGCGGCGTCTACCGCTCGCTTACCCGGTTGTGGAAAGTAACTCCAAAGCGCATCCAGGTGTTCCCGCCAAATGCGCTTGTCTGGCGTGTTTGGCCCGACGGCAGCTTTCGATCGAAGAAACCGACGATCTCGGGGTTCATCGAACCTTGGCTCTTGTTGCCGCGGCTGACCTCGACTATCCTTGACCGCACTTTCAAGCCCTCCACGCCCGAGCTCGCTCCGGAGAAATGGGGGACCCCATGTCCAGCCACACGCCCTCCCGGCTCCCGCTGACACTTGTCGCGGCGATCGTTCTCCTCTCGACGTTCGGCTTCGCCGCTCTGGTCGAGCCGCCGCGAGCCGACGCCCAGCGGAAGAAGGTGCTGAACATCGCGTCCAAGGAGCCGGATAGCCTCGACCCGCACGCAAGCACCCTTGGGCAGAGCCAGGCGATCGCCCGTTTCATGTTCCGCGGCCTCACCCGCTTCGCCATCAAGGATGGCAGGGTCACCACGGCCGAGGTGGAGCCGGATCTGGCTGAGAGCTGGACGCTCTCGTCCGATGGCACGGTGTGGACGTTCAAGCTCAAAAGAGGCGTGCAGTTCCACAAGGGCTTCGGCGAGCTTCGCGCGGAGGACGTGAAGTTCAGCTTCGAGCGCCAGATCAATCGCGCCGCGGGCATGCGGTTCGGCGTGAATCTCGAGGTGATCAAGTCCATCGAGGTCATCGACCCGTACACCGTGCAGATCGCCCTCAAGGCCTTCGACCCCATCTTCCTCCTGCGCATGGTGGGCTACCAGCAGGGCTATATCGTGTCGAAGAAAGCGGCGGAAAAGGACGGGGAGCAATTCAAGTGGAACCCGGTCGGCACCGGTCCCTTCTACTTCGATCGGCACCTGCCGCGCGAGAAGGTGGTGCTCAAGGCCTTCGACAAGTACCACGCCGGGCGGCCCCAGATCGACGAGGTGAACTACTTCGACGTGCCCGAGGACGCGACCAAGCTGATCGGTCTCGAGAAAGGGACGTTCGACCTGCTCTACCCCGAGGCGGTCACCGCCGACTTCGCCGACCAGGTCAAGAAGATGGGCGCCGTCATCGACCGGCGGGGCCCGGGCGGGCAGGAGCGCTTCTACATCAACTTGACGAAGCCGCCCTTCGACGACATCCGCGTCCGCAAGGCGTTCATGCACGCCATCGATCGCAGGGCGATCAAGGAGACCATGTACCCCGGCGGCCTGGCCCGCCTCGCCTCGAGCTGCCTGCCCCCCGGCTACTTTGGGCACATCCCGATGGAGTTCCCTGAATACAATCCGGAGCTGGCCAAGAAGCTGCTCGCCGAGGCCGGGTATCCGAACGGGTTCACGATCAAGAACTATTTCATCAGCAAGTCCTTCTTCTATCCCAAGGTGCTGACGTTGGCGCAAGAGCAGCTCCGGAAGGCGGGGATCATCGTGGAGCTTCAGGTCGTCGAGCACGCGACCTTTCACGAGAACATCAGGAAGAACCTCGACCCCTTCGTGCTCTACGGCGGCACCCGGATCACCGACGCCGACCCCTGGCTGTCGCTGTTCTTTGACTCCAAGGAGATCCCCGATCCGGCCACCGGGAACAAGGGCTCCAATTTCGCCCACTACCGCGCGATCGACGACCTGCTCATCGCGGGACGGGTGGAGCGGGACGTGAAGAAGCGGGCCGCCATCTACCACGAGGCCCAGAAGCGCATCCAGCGCGATCTCGTGTGCCTGCCCATCAGCGACGTGCCCGGGCAGTGGGCGCGCAATCCCAAGCGGGTCAGCACGCCCTTCGATCCGGAGTACGGGGAATACTCCCTGCACTACAGCTACAACTATCCCGAGATGCTCAAGGTCCTGAACTAGGTCGAAGGCCCGGCGAGCCGAGCCGTGTTCCAGTACGTGCTGCGTCGTCTCCTGATCGCGGTCCCCATGCTGCTCGGGGCCATGAGCATCGTCTTCTTCGCCATGCGCGTGTTGCCGGGCGATCCGTGCGTGGCGATGATGGGCGACCAGGCGACCAGCGAAGCGCTCGCCGACTGCACCAAGAACCTCGGCTTGAGCCGGCCGCTCGGTGTCCAATACGTGGACTACGTGTGGCGCTCGATCCGGCTCGATTTCGGCAACTCCTTCCGCCAGGGCTATCCGGTCAGCGAGTACATCGCGCGCATGTTCCCGCATACCTTCGTGCTGGTCATGGCGAGCGCGATCGTGGCGGCGCTCGTCGGCATCCCGCTCGGGATCCTCTCTGCGCTGAACCGCCGCAATCCGCTCATCGACTATCCGCTGCGCATCATCGCCCTCCTCGGCCTCTCGATGCCCGTATTCTGGTTGGGGATCCTGCTCCTCATTGTTTTCTCGCTCCGTCTGGATCTGTTCCCGCTGATAGGCGGCGGAGACCTGGACGGGGTTCTCGGCATGATCCGCTCGGGCGAAGTCTTCTCCCATCCCGCCGACTTTTTTGCCGGGGTGGGGGACGTGCTGCATCACCTGACGCTGCCCGCCCTCGCGCTGGGATTCACGCTGGCCGCCACGGTGAGCCGGCTGTCCCGCTCGGCCATGCTGGAGATCATCAGCCAGGACTACATCCGCACGGCCCGGGCAAAGGGACAAGGGGAGCGCGCGGTGATCTACAAGCACGCGCTGCGTAACATGATGGTGCCGCTGCTCACCATCGTCGGGATCTTCGTGGCCATCGCGCTCACGGGCACCGTGCTCACGGAGACCGTCTTCACGCGTCCCGGCCTGGGCAAGATGCTGGTCGACGCGATCGGCGCTCGCGACTACCCGCTGGCGCAGGGGGCTATCACGGTCTTCACCATGATCATCATCCTCGTCAACCTGGTCGTCGACATGCTGTACGCCGTCGTCGACCCCCGCGTGGCCTACCGCTAGGCAGCCATGGCCATCGTTCGCGGTGCGGATCGGGCCGAACTGGCCCTTGCTCGAGCGGGGGAGGAGACCCGGGGCACGGCGCTCAGCCGCTACCTGCGCCGGTGGCTCCCCATCGGCATCGGGATACTCCTGGCCGTCGCCATGATCGTGGTGGCGGCCGCGGCGCCTCTCCTCGCACCCATGAGTCCGTCCGCTCAGTTTTCCGGCGCCGTGCTCAAAGCCCCGGGCGCTGTCGAGCGTCACCTGCTGGGCACGGACGAGTTCGGTCGGGACCTCCTGAGCCGCATCATCTGGGGGGCGCGGGTCTCCCTCCAGGTCGGCCTCGCCTCCGTGATCTTCGGGTTCGGGCTGGGCGTGCCGCTGGGGATCGTGGCCGGGTTCCGCGGCGGTCGCAGCGAGACGCTCATCATGCGATGCACCGACATGCTGATGGCGTTTCCCACCCTGTTGCTCGCGCTGATCATCGTGACGGCCCTGGGTGGCTCGCTGACAAACGAAATCCTGGCCATCGGCGTGGCGCTGACCCCGAATTTCGTCCGGCTGGCGCGGGGTCTCGCCCTGACGATCCGGGAGCAGGACTACATCCTCGCCGCGCGCGCCCTCGGTGGCGGGCAGCTCCGCGTGATGGCCCGCCACGTCTTTCCCAACGCTCTCTACGCTCTTGTGGTCGTGGCCACGCTGTACATCGCCACCGCCATCCGGACGGAGGCGGGCCTGTCCTTTCTCGGGTTGGGCATCCCGCCGCCCACGCCAAGCTGGGGAAATATCCTGAGTGAGGGCCGCCAGTACATCAAGTGCTGCCCGTGGCTCACGACCTTCTCCGGGCTGGCCATCATGGTCGCGGTACTCGCCTTCAACCTGGTGGGCGACGCGCTCCGTGACTTGCTGGATCCACGCCTTCGGGGCGAGTGACCTCAGTCCACGCAGGTGTTTCTCGCTCAGATGCTCGGCGTGAACCGCGGCAGCGCCAGCAAGGAGGCCAGCGCGCTCCCAAACCCGCCGCTGAGTGACGAAGTCACTTGCGGACGGGGCCGCGCCGACTCTTTCCAGGCGCCCTCACCCGGCCGACCCGCTTGCGGATCTGTCGGACAGCCTGAACCTGTCCCTCGATGTTCGCGAGCACGCCGCGATCGCCGTTGCGCCTCAGGCCCTCGTCGATGAGGGCCCGGAGCACCATCTGGAGGCTGACCGGACGCATGAGTTTGATCATCGCCTCGCCGGCAAGCACCCGGGCACGATCGAGGACTGCCTGGGGAACCACGAGCAGGACTCTGGTCTTGTCCGCGAACATTGCACCTCCCAAGGTCCCGCGGGTGACGACTCGGCCATCGCCGCCAGATTCGTTCTCTTTCGGACCGTCCGCTAGCTGATCAGCAGGAGGAGCTTGACGCACTCGCCCGCCACCTTGCCGTCGGGCTCGCGCTCGCCGGGCATGGTCGCCCAACCCTGCTTCTTGACATAGTCCGCCTGCTCCCACGTGCCGGTTTCCTTCAACCCCTTGAGCTTCTGAACTTTCCGCGCGTCCTGACTGAACTGGACGACGCACACGGGCGCCAGCCGCTTGACGACCGCGTCCTGGCCGGTCACGTCAGCCATCTTCTGGGCGGTGCCGCCCGTCACCCAGCCGCCCCAGGTGAAGCCGATGATCATGGTCACGACGATCGACGCGATCCAGGACCAGAAGACAACTGTCTTCGTCGGTCGGGAGGCGGTCCACTTCTGTCCGAGGCTTTGCTTCGACTGTTCCATCGCGTCCTCCTTTGTGTCGGCCAGGCGTCGCCCTCACGGGCACCCTGGGTTGTATATTATATGGTTGTTATAGAAATTATATTATGTTATATAACGAGCGCGGGTCAAGAGCAATCTCGATCCCACCGTCCGCATTCCAGCATTCTGACCGCCGTACTCACCGGAAAGAGGGAGGCATCCGCACCATGGCGAAGACACTGACGGCAACCCTACAGCCGCTCCACGACCGCATCCTGGTCAAACGGATCGAAGAGGGAGAGGTCCGCCGCGGCGGACTCATCATTCCCGACAGCGCGAAGGAAAAGCCCCAGGAGGGCAAGGTCCTCGCGGTGGGCAAGGGCACGGTGAACGAGGACGGCAAGAAGACGCCCCTGGACGTCAAGGCGGGGGATCGTGTGCTGTTCGGCAAGTATTCCGGCAGCGAGGTCACGCTGGACGGGCAGGAGTACCTGATCATGAAGGAGGAAGACGTCCTCGGCATTCTCAGCTCCTAGACTGCCGGCCCGGCCGCGGTCGATCGTCTGCACCCACTCGAGAGGGATCAATCCATGGCAAAGCAGCTTCTGTTCAAGGAGGAAGCCCGCGCGGCCCTGCTGCGTGGAGTCAACGTCATCGCGCACGCGGTCAAGGTCACGCTGGGGCCCAAGGGACGCAACGTCGTGCTCGACAAGAAGTACGGCAGCCCGACGATCACCAAGGACGGCGTGGCCGTCGCGAAGGAAATCGAGCTCAAGGACCACTACGAGAACATCGGGGCCCAGATGATCAAGGAGGTCGCCTCCAAGACCTCCGACCTGGCCGGGGACGGGACGACCACGGCCACCGTGCTGGCCCACGCCATCTACCGCCACGGACTCCGGAACGTCACCGCCGGGGCGAACCCGATGGGGCTCCAGCGGGGCATCGACCAGGCCGTGGACAAGGTGGTCGAGGAGCTGAAGAAGATGTCGAAGTCCTCGAAGGACAAGAAGGAGATCGCCCAGGTCGCGACCATCGCCTCCAACAACGACAAGACGATCGGCAATCTGATCGCCGAAGCGATGGAAAAGGTTGGCAAGGACGGCGTCATCACGGTCGAAGAAGCCAAGGGGATGGAGACCGCGCTCGAGGTCGTCGAGGGCATGCAGTTCGACCGGGGCTATCTCTCGCCCTACTTCGTGACCGATCCGGCGCGCATGGAGGCCGTGCTCGAAGACTGCCTCGTCCTGATCCACGAGAAGAAGCTCAGCGTCATGAAGGAGATGCTGCCGTTGCTCGAGCAGGTGGCCAAGTCGGGTAAGCCGCTCCTCATCGTTGCCGAAGAGGTCGAGGGCGAGGCCCTGGCCACGCTCGTGGTCAACAAGCTGCGCGGAACCCTCGCCTGCTGTGCCGTAAAGGCGCCGGGCTTCGGCGATCGTCGCAAGGCCATGCTCGAAGACCTCGCCACCCTGACCGGCGGGAACGCGATTACCGAGGACCTGGGAGTCAAGCTGGAGAACCTCAAGCTCGAAGACCTGGGCAAGGCCAAGAAGGTGGTCGTCGACAAGGACAACACGACCATCATCGAAGGTGGCGGCAAGACGGGTGCCATCGAGGCACGCATCAAGCAGATCCGGATGCAGATCGAGGAGACCACTTCGGACTACGATCGCGAGAAGCTGCAGGAGCGGCTGGCGAAGCTGGCCGGCGGCGTCGCCGTCATCAAGGTGGGAGCCGCCACGGAGACGGAGATGAAGGAGAGGAAGGCGCGGGTCGAGGATGCGCTGAACGCGACACGGGCGGCCGTCGAGGAGGGCATCGTGCCCGGCGGCGGTGTGGCGCTTCTCCGGGCCTCCAAGGCCCTCGACAGCCTCAAGCTCTCCGGCGACGAGGCGACCGGCGCCAGCATCGTGCGGCGCGCGCTCGAGGAGCCCATCCGGCAGATCGTGCAGAATGCCGGCCTCGAGGGCTCGGTGGTGGTCGACAAGGTCAAGGCCTCCAAGGACGTGGCATACGGCTTCGACGCGGAATCGAACGAGTACGTCGACATGATGCAGGCGGGGATCATCGACCCGACGAAGGTGGAGCGCGTCGCGCTTCAGAATGCGGCGTCGATCGCGTCCCTGCTCCTGACGACCGAGGCCATCATCACAGACCTGGCGGAGGAGGGGCAGCCGGCCATGCCCGCCATGCCGCCCGGCGGCGACTTCTAGACCTTCGGCCACACACGGCCGGGCGCCGTCGCCTGACCTCGATCCTCGGCAGCACTGCGGCCTCCAGAGGGACTGCCCCTCGGTCGCCGTCGTGCTGCCGATTTCGGCCGGTGACCGGGGATTCGAGCTCCGCGAGCCAGAGGCTTCCTGTACACTGATACCGCCTCGAAGACGCGCTGAGCGGGATCCGGCGCCCCTGCCACCCACTCGAATTCCTGGACAGTTCACGGTGTTCCTTCGGCGCCGCCACCGTTCCTCGCGGCTTACCTTCAGCGCACGACAGGGAGATGCATGGCTGGAGCATATCGGCCGCCGGAGCTGACCCCCGAAACGCTCGAAGAGCCGATCCGGGCGGAGCTCTTCGGCGTCGAGCGCTTCGAGCAGCACGCCGAAAGCCTGGCGGCCGCCCAGCAAGTCCTCGGCGGATCCGTCAGGGGACGCCCTCTCCTCCCGCGTGTCCAGGACAACGGGCGCGTGCTGCGCGAGACCTATCGCGCGGTGGCCGCGGCGATCCGCGAAGAGCGGTCGATCGTGCCCGCGGCGGAATGGCTCGTCGACAACTTTCACATCGTGGACGAGCAGCTGCGCGAGATCCGCGACGACCTGCCGGTCGGCTTCTATCGCGAGCTGCCCAAGCTGGCCGGCGGCCCGTTCGCAGGCTATCCGCGCGTCTACGGCATCGCCTGGGCCTTCGTCGCGCACACGGACAGCCGCTTCGATCCGGACCTGCTCCGCCGGTTCGTGCAGGCCTACCAGCGCGTCCAGCCGCTGACGATCGGCGAGCTCTGGGCGGTCGCGATCACGCTCAGGGTCGTGCTGGTGGAAAATCTCCGGCGCCTCGCGGAGAGCATCGTGCGAGGACGCGCGGCACGCGAGAACGCAGACGCCCTGGCCGACGATCTTCTGGGCCTCGGCGGCGACGAGACGGGCCCGGCGACGCGGACGCTCCGCAATCTCGAGGAGGCGCGGCTCGGGACCGCCTTCGCCGTCCAGCTCGTCCAGCGGCTCCGGGACCAGGACCCGGCGGTGACGCCCGCCCTCGTGTGGCTGGATCGGCGCCTGGCGGCGCAGGGGACGACCTCCGACGAGATCGTGCGTGTGGAGCTCCAGCGGCAGGCCGCCATGAACGTCACCGTCCGGAACGTGATCATGAGCATGGGCCTGATGTCCGCGCTCGATTGGACGGCGTTCTTCGAGAGCGTGAGTCTGGTCGACCGCGTGCTCCAGGCGGACGTCAACTACGCCGCGATGGATTTCGCGACGCGTGATAGCTACCGGCACGCGATCGAGGAGCTCGCGAAAGGATCGAGCCACTCCGAGCTCGACGTCGCGCGTGAGGCGATCGCCCAGGCGGCGGGGAGCGACGTGATGGACGGCCGCCGGAATGATCCGGGGTTTTATCTCGTCGGGGGCGGACGGCGGGTGCTGGAGGCCACGCTCGGGTTCCAGATCTCATTGCCACGGCGGCTGCTTCGGGCGTACATCGCGGCGGCGACCGTCGGCTACCTCGGTACGAATGCGCTGCTCACCCTGGGCCTGCTCGCGCTGCCTCTACTGGCCGCCTGGGCGGCCGGGGTCGGTCCGACGGCCCTGGTCGTGCTCGGGCTCCTGGCCGCCATTCCGGCCTCGGATCTGGCGATAGCGCTCGTGAATCGCTTCGTCGCGATCGTGGTCAAGCCGAGCTCGCTGCCACGATTCGAGCTTCGCGATGGTGTGCCGCCGGCCCTGCGCACCATGGTCGTCGTGCCGACGCTGCTGACTTCCCGCGCCGAGATCGACGAGCAAATGGAGCGCTTGGAAGTGCACTACCTGGCGAATTCGGACGGCGACCTTCGCTTCGCCGTTCTCTCCGATTGGACTGACGCGCCTCGCGAAGCCATGCCGGGCGACGAGGATCTTCTGGCGGAGGCGCGCGAGTGGATCGCGAGACTGAACCAGCGCCATGGACCGTCCGCGGATGGGGGCGACCGATTTCTTCTCTTCCACCGCCGCCGGCTCTGGAACGAACGCGAGCAGGTCTGGATGGGGTGGGAACGCAAGCGCGGGAAGCTTCACGAGCTGAACCGGCTGCTTCGAGGGGCCACCGATACATCCTTTCTGCCGTCTGCTGCTCCGACCGCTGCGGCGCCGCGGGACGTCCGCTACGTCATCACCCTCGATGCGGACACGCGCCTGCCGCGAGGCGCCGTCAACCGGCTCGTCGGCACGATGGCGCATCCGCTCAATCGGCCGAGGCTGGATCCGAAGACAGGCCGCGTCGTCGAAGGCTACGGCGTGTTGCAGCCGCGGGTCACGCCGCCCCTGCCGGGGCGTCAGGGCTCCATCCTCCAGGAGCTCTCGTCGGGCCAGTCCGGCATCGACCCGTACGCGGCGGCCGTGTCGGACGTCTATCAGGATCTCTTCGGGGAGGGGTCGTACACCGGCAAGGGAATCTATGACGCGGACGCCTTCGAATCGGCCCTGGCTGGACGGGTGCCGGAGAACGCTCTCCTGAGCCACGACCTCTTCGAGGGCCTGTTCGCGCGCGCGGGACTGGTCACCGACGTCGAGCTGTTCGAAAGCGCCCCCTCGCACTATGGCGCCGCCGCGGCCCGGCAGCATCGATGGGCGCGTGGCGACTGGCAGCTGCTGCCATGGATCCTGCGAGCCAGGATCCCGCTGATCGGCCGCTGGAAGATGGCGGACAATCTGCGCCGCACCTTGTCGGCCCCCGCCGCTTTCCTGACGTTGGTCACCGCGTGGGCCATGCGGGATACGTCCCCCGCGACGTGGACGATGTTCGTCCTCGCCACCATCGCGGTCCCGCCGCTCCTGCCGGTCGTCAGCGGGATGATTCCCCGGGGGCCCGGCATCTCCAAGCGCAGCTACCTGCGCGCGGTCGGTCGAGACTTTCTCCAGGCCGTGTCCCAGATCGCGTTCGTGATCACCATGCTGGCGCATCAGGCCTGGCTGATGAGCGACGCGATCGTACGGACGCTCGTCCGGGTGTACGTGACGCGCCGGCATCTCCTGGAGTGGGTCACAGCGGCACAGGCGAAGTCGGGGCTCGGGCTTGATCTCTGGGGGTTTTATCGCCGAATGGCCGGGGGGCCTGTCCTCGCCCTGTGCGCGACGGCGATCATCGATTGGCGTCGGCCCGAAGTCCTGGCCGCGGTGGTCCCTTTCCTGCTGCTGTGGATGGTCTCCCCGGCGGTGGCGCGATGGGTCAGCTCGCCCGGGCTCGCCGCCGCGACCGCCCCGCTGTCCGCGGCGGACGCGCGCGCCCTTCGCCTGATCGCGCGCCGGACTTGGCGGTTCTTCACCACGTTTGTAGGACCCGAGGATCACTGGCTGCCCCCCGACAACTTCCAGGAGGACCCGAGGCCTGTCGTCGCGCATCGGACCTCGCCCACAAATTTGGGCCTCTATCTCCTGTCGATCGTCGCCGCTCGAGACTTCGGATGGATCGGCACGCTCGACGCCGTCGATCGGCTGGAGGCCACGCTCCGGACGATGCAGCGCCTCGAGCGCTTCCGAGGCCACTTCTTCAACTGGTACGACACCACGGACCTCCGTCCCCTCGATCCGCGGTACGTGTCGTCGGTCGACAGCGGCAATCTCGCCGGACACCTGATCGCGCTCGGCCACGCCTGCCGCGACATCATCGAGCGCCCGCTCCCGCCTCAGGCGGTTCTCGCCGGGATCGAGGACGCCGCGCTCCTCGTGCGCGAGTCGGCGCGCGCGTCGGCCGAGGGCCGGCGCGCGCGCTCGATCACCCGGCAGCGGCTGGAGGGGGCGCTGGACGCCGTCTTGGCGGCGGTCAGGGGACCGGCCGAGGGGATGGAGTGGCCGCAACGGCTTGCCGGGCTCAAGGCCCATGCCCGCGCCGTGACGGATCTGGCGCGGGGCATGGTCGAGGACGATCGAAGGACCTCGCCATCGCAGGACGCTTCGGAAGAGGTGATCGTCTGGGCCCTCGCCCTGTACGCGACGGTCGAAAGCCATGCCCGCGACTTCGACGGGACGATCCCGATGTCCGCGCCTCTGACCCAGCGCCTGACGAGCCTCGTCGAGATCGCAAACGGCCTGGCCAAGAGCATGGAGTTCGGCTTTTTGTTCGACCCGGTGCGGAAGCTCTTCTCGATCGGCTACCGCGTCCCCGACGGGAGTCTCGACCCCGGCTACTACGACCTTCTCGCCTCGGAGGCACGCCTGACGAGCTTCGTGGTGATCGCGAAAGGCGACGTCCCGGTCTCGCACTGGTTCCGGCTGGGCCGCGCCTTGACGCCGGTGGAACAGGACTCCGTGCTCGTCTCCTGGTCGGGCTCGATGTTCGAGTACCTGATGCCCCACCTCGTCATGCGCGCCCCGGCGGGGAGCCTGCTGGACCAAACGTGCGAGGTCGTGGTCCGCCGCCAGATCTCGTACGGCGCGGAGCGCGGCGTACCGTGGGGAGTCTCGGAATCCGGCTACAACGCGCGCGACCTCGAGATGACCTACCAGTATTCGAACTTCGGCGTGCCGGGCTTGGGTCTCCGGCGCGGGCTGAGCGACGACGTCGTCGTTGCCCCGTACGCGACCGCGCTCGCGGCGATGATCGACCCGGGGGCGGCGGTCCGGAACTTCCGGCGCCTCGCGGAGGCCGGCGGCAGCGGCGCCTACGGATTCTACGAGGCCCTCGACTACACGCAGTCCCGCCTTCCCGAGGGCGCCGTGGTGGCGATCGTCCGCGCGTACATGGCCCACCACCAAGGCATGTCGCTCATCGCGCTGGACAATGTCCTTCACGAGAGGATCATGCGCGCCCGCTTTCACGCCGAACCCCTCGTCCAGGCGACCGACCTCTTGCTGCAGGAGCGGACGCCGCGGGGCGTCGCGGTTTCGCGTCCGCCTGCGGAAGACGTCATGGCCATGGGTGACGCGCGGGAGTTCGTGCCTCCGGTCGTCCGGCGCTTCACCACGCCGCACGGCGCGCTGCCGCGCACGCACATCCTGTCGAACGGGCGTTACGCCGTGATGATCACGGCCGCGGGCGGAGGCTACAGCCGCTGGGGCGGGATCGCCGTGACCCGGTGGAGGGAAGACGTCACACGCGACGTGGGGGGTACGTACATCTATCTCCGTGACGCGCACAGCGGAGAGGTCTGGTCGGCCGGGTACCTGCCCACCGGCCGCGAGCCGGACCGCTACGAGGCGGTGTTCTCCGAGGACCGGGCCAAGATCGCCAGGCAGGATGGCTCGATCAGCACCTCGCTCGACGTCCTCGTCTCGCCGGAAGACGACGCCGAAGTTCGCCGTGTTTCGATCATGAACCTGGGCCTGCGAACCCGGGAGATCGAGCTGACCTGGGAGACCGACCGCGCCCGATTTCTTGGCCGCGGCCATGGGCTCCGGATGCCCCAGGCTCTCGGGGGCAAGCCGCTGTTCAACAGCGCAGGCTCGGTGCTGGATCCGATCGTGAGCCTCCGACGCCGGGTGCGCATCCCTCCCGGGCTGACCGTCCGGGTGTCGTTTTCGACCATGGTCGCGCGGTCGCGCGAGGAGGCCTTGGGTCTCGCCGAGAAGTATCGCGACGCGGCGACGTTCGACCGCGCGGCCACGCTGGCGTGGAGCCAAGCCCAGGTGCAGCTGCACCACATCGGCATCACGCGCGACGAGGCCCATCTCTTCCAGAGCCTCGCCCGCCGTGTGCTCTTCCTGGACCGGACGCTCCGGCCCTCCGCGGACATGCTCACGCGCGACACGGGGGGTCCCGCCGCGCTGTGGCCGCACGGGATCTCCGGAGATATCCCGATCGTCGTGGTGCAGATCGACGAGCCCGACGACGTGGGCATCGTGCGGCAGCTGCTCCGCGCCCACGAATATTGGCGGTTGAAGCAGCTCGCGGTCGACCTCGTGATCCTGAACGAGCGGGCCCCATCGTACGTGCAGGATCTGCAGTCCTTGCTGGAGACTCTGGTTCGCACGAGCCAATCGGCCGCGGCCCACGAGGGACACGCGCAGCACGGCAACGTGTACATTCTCAGATCGGACCGCATCACCCCACCGCAGCGGGATGCTTTGCTGACGGCGGCACGCGCCGTGCTGTCTAGCCGTCACGGCACCCTGGCCGAGCAGATCACGCGCGAGCATAGGCCCGACGCCCCCCCGCCCGCATTGCCGCGGCGCTCGCCCGCTGGCAAACAGCCGGCGGACCTGTCGCTGCCGCGGCCGGGGCTCGAGCTCTGGAACGGCCTGGGAGGCTTTGCGGAGGACGGCCGGGAGTACGTGACGTTCCTCGAGGGTGAGGACACGACGCCGGCCCCCTGGATCAACGTGATCTCGAACCCGGCATTCGGCTTTCAGGTCTCCGAGTCGGGCTCCGGATACACCTGGTCGGCCAACAGCCGCGAGAACCAGCTCACCCCGTGGTCGAACGATGCGGTCGGCGACCCGCCGGGTGAGGCCATCTACGTCCGGGACGAGGAGAGCGGCGACCTCTGGACCCCGACGGCGCTGCCCATTCGCGAAGCCGGCCAGCCCTACATGGCGAGACACGGCCAGGGCTACAGCCGTTTCGAGCACGTCGCCCACGGCATCTCGCTCGAGCTTCTGCAGTTCGTGCCGCTCGAGGATCCGATCAAGGTGTCGCGCCTGACGGTTCGGAACACATCGGGCCGGCGGCGGCGCCTGTCGGTGACCGCGTATGTCGAGTGGGTGCTCGGCGTGTCTCGAAGCGCCTCCGCGCCGTTCATCGTGACCGGCATCGACCCGGATACGAAAGCCATGACGGCCCGCAACACGTGGGCCAGCGACTTCGGGGGTCGGGTGGCGTTTGCCGATCTCGGCGGGTCGCAGACGGCGTGGACCGGTGACCGGACGGAGTTCCTGGGACGGACGGGCGGTCTCGATCGCCCCGCGGCGCTTGTCCGCGAAGGCCGTCTCTCCGGACGAGTCGGCCCCGGCCTCGACCCGTGCGGTGCGCTCCAGACCACCCTCGAGCTTCGCGCGGGAGAACGGATCGACGTCGTGTTCTTCCTCGGCGAGGCGGCCACTCGCGAGGAGGCGGGCACGTTGCTCGCGCGCTACCGGACGGCCGACCTCGATGCAGTTTTGCGGACCGTCGAGGATCGCTGGAACGAGGTGCTCGGCACGGTCCAGGTGAAAACTCCGGACAGGTCCATGGACCTGCTGCTGAACCGCTGGCTCCTCTACCAGACGCTCGCATGCCGCGTCTGGGCTCGCTCGGCCTTCTATCAGGCGGGTGGGGCCTATGGATTTCGCGACCAGCTCCAGGACGTGATGGCATTGTCGGTTGCGACGCCGGGAATCACGCGCGAGCATATCCTTCGAGCCGCCGGCCGCCAGTTCACGAAGGGCGACGTCCAGCACTGGTGGCACCCGCCCTCCGGCCGCGGCGTCCGCACCCGGATCTCCGACGACGCGGTCTGGCTGCCGTACGCCGTCCTCCACTACCTGGACACGACGGGCGACGCGTCGCTGCTGGATGAGGTCGTCGCCTTCCTCGACGGGCGGATACTCGCGACGGGGGAGGAGGAATCATACTTTCAGCCCGGCGTCTCCTCCGAACAGGGGACGCTCTTCGAGCACTGCGCCCGCGCGCTCGATCGGGCGCTCGCGGTCGGGGCGCACGGTCTCCCGTTGATGGGCACGGGCGACTGGAATGACGGCTTGAACCGGGTCGGCCGGGAGGGGCGCGGGGAAAGCGTCTGGCTCGGGTGGTTTTTCCACGCGACGCTCCGTGAATTCGCGCGGGTGGCGGAAGGTCGTGGCGAGCAGGCGCGTGCCGCTTCGTGGCGGCAGCATGCGGCCTCGCTCAAGGTCTCGCTGGACGAACACGCGTGGGACGGCGACTGGTATCGCCGCGCGTATTTCGACGACGGCACCCCGCTGGGGTCTGCTGCGAGCGAGGAATGCCGGATCGATTCGATCGCGCAGTCGTGGGCGGTGATCTCGGGCGCCGCGGAGCCCTCTCGCGCGGCGCGGGCGATGGCCGCGGCGGAGGAGCGGCTGATTCGTCCGGATGACGGGCTCATGGTCCTCCTGGATCCCCCATTCGACCGCACGGCTCTCGACCCCGGCTACATCAAGGGCTATCCTCCGGGCATTCGCGAAAACGGCGGCCAGTACACCCATGCCGCGCTCTGGTCCGTGATCGCTTTCGCCACGCTTGGGCAGGGGGACCAGGCGCGCCGGCTCTTCTCGATGTTGAACCCGCTCACCCACGCGAGCACGCGCGCGAGCGCCGAGCGCTACAGGGTCGAGCCGTATGTCGCCGCCGCCGACGTGTATGCCGAGCGCGCGCATCTCGGACAAGGCGGCTGGACCTGGTATACGGGCTCAGCGGGATGGATGTACCGGGCGGGGCTCGAATGGCTGCTCGGATTCCGCGTGCGCGGTCAGTTCCTTCACCTCGACCCGTGCATCCCGCGCGGCTGGCCGGGCTTCGAGCTCGTCTTCCGGTATCGCTCGACGCGCTACGAGATTACGGTGGAGAATCCCCGCGGCGTTTCGCGCGGCGTCTCGAGCGTGGAGGTGGACGGCGCCCCGCCGGATACCGGTCTCGGGCCGCTCCGGCTCACGGACGACGGCGCCATCCGCAAGGTGCGGGTGGTGCTTGGCTGATCAGACGTGGTGCCTCGATGCCCCGGATTAGGACCTAAGGAGAGAGGCTGCATTGGGAATGCCATGTTCGAAAGTCAGCCGTCTTCACCGGTTGGAGCGACGTACTTCTGATCGACCCCTGGACTGTAAGCTGTATTTGGACAGGGCCAGACGGAGAGCGCGCCCACGGCAGCGACGGGTCAGCTCGGAGCGCTGACCTCGAGGTGTGCGCGCTCGGCGGCGGCCGCGAGCCGCCTATCATAGGTGACGAGCGCCGCAAGGTCCTCGCGGACGGCCAGAGCCGTGGCGAGGTGGATGGCGTCGAGCGTCCGGAGCCCGGGCGGGTCCAGCGCAGCGGCGGCCGCAAGGATCCGTCGGTCCACATCCACCAGGGCGATCCGCGCCATCACCTCGCGCGATCGGCGGCGTTCGCTCGCGCCGAACCCGCCCCGGCGCAACGCGCGCGGGACCTCTGCGAGCGCCACGGCGCTCGACACGCGGTCGGACCGACTCCGCAGAAACTCTACGAGGGCCGAGGACTCCGGCTCGGTCACGACGAGCTTGACCAAGGCCGACGAGTCCAGGTAGATGACGGTCACCGAGACTCGTCGCGGAGCTTGGCGAGGGCGCGGCTGGCCCGTCGCGATGGCCGACGACCAAGGGGCGCGCCGAGCTCCAGGACGTCGCCGGCAGCCGGCGTCGCCCGTCCCGCCACGATCAGCCGCTCGAGTGCCGACGCCTTTGCGCCGGCCGGCGCAAGCACGGCGACGCGATGCCCGCGCTCCCTGACCTCCAGGGTCTCGCCAGCCTTCACGCGTCGGAGGTAGACGCTCAGATTTTGCCTTAGCTCGCGGACACCGATCTCTCCCGGACGATATCGCATGTAGCACATGGTAGCACATCTTTGCGTTTCAGTCGCCGGCGCCCCGCCGATAAAGCCCTCCCATCGCGGGCCGGCAAGTCTCAAGAGATCGACTGCCATCCTTAGCATGGAAGCTCAAGTGTCGAGAACGCCATGCTCAACGGTGAGACGATCAGACTAGACGGCGCGATTCGCATGCAGCCACCCTAAGAGGACGCGCGGGGTGTTCGTGAGAGTAAACTATGCCAAGCTGGGATCGGCCCAGGCGAGAGGGGCCGGGACTGACAATGGCGGTTATGTTCGCTATGCTCTTGCTCCTTGCTTGACCGCTCCGGCGTGCGTGAGATTCTCGACATCGAGCTCCCGCGCACGCAGCACGTGCGCGCGCATCCGCGATTCGTCGAGTACGTGGGGCGGATCCGGGATTTGATCTTCACCAAGTCGTAGGAGAACCAAGGAGACGGCGATGGGCAAAATCGTGTTCGGCGGTGCGATGTCACACGTGCTCGATCCCGAATACTACCAGGCGGCGTGCGGCGACATCGGGCGGCAGAAGGTGGTTGCGGCGATGGACGCCATCGCGAGTATGGGCGACCGCTTCGTCGAAAAGAAGGCCGACGCGCTCATCGTGGTCGCGGACGACCACATGAACGCGTTCTCGTTCAACTGTGTGCCGGCCATCTGCGTGCGCATCGGCAGGACGGTCCAGCGCATGATGCAGGACAATGCCGAGGCGTTCGACAAGGTGCTCGAGCACATGCCCACGGAGTACCCGCTGCACGAGGCGCTCGGCCACAGCATCCTCGAGCAGGGCGTACAGAGCGGCTTCGACCTCGCGCTCTCGTGGGAGGCGCCGGTCGATCACGCGTTCCTGAGCCCAGTAAACACGATGCTGGGCAAGCGTCCGATTCCGCCACTCGTCCCCATCTTCGTGAACGCCTTCATCGCTCCACAGCCCACCGCGCGGCGGTGTTTCCAGTTCGGGCAGCACATCGCGCGCGTGGTGGCACAGAGCCCTTGGAACGTGGGCATCCTCGCGACGGGCGGTCTCTCACACTTCCCCGAGCTGCTCCTGGCCCGCGTTGGCGAGACCGACACGGTCTTCGACCGGAAGCTGGTCCACTGGATGGAAAGCGGCGAGCACGAGCCGCTACTCGATCTGACGTCCGACGAGCTGCACAAGACGGGGAGTCACGAGTTCCTGAATTGGATGGTGCTGCTCGGCGCCATCACTCCCGCCCGCGCGGACGTCCGCTACTTCGGCGAGCTGCCTCGCATCAATCTGGCCGCAGTGGAATGGAGGCTCTGATGAGCCGCTACGCGATCAACAGCCTGCTCTACCACCTGAAGAAGGACCCGGACCTGCGCGCCCGATTCATGAAGGATCCGCGCACGGCAATCGCCGACGCCGACCTCACGGACGCCGAACGGGCCGCGTTCATCGCCGGCGACATGCGGCAGATCAACGAGCTTGGCGGGTACCTCCACCTGGTGATGTCCATCCCGAAGATCGGCACGCACGGCGGTCACTGAGCCACTCGACGGAGAAGGGCGCTTTCGGTAGAATCGGCCCATCTCG
>WNGJ01003016.1_pt1 | contig 20836 bp, 13 predicted proteins | sample 5400611 | NCBI WGS metagenome assembly WNGJ01 (sample SAMN13153375, study PRJNA577476) | soil metagenome | isolation source: 40 cm soil or saprolite under Garry oak tree replicate 1 | place: USA:California | collected 2016-06-15
CGATGCTGATGACAGAGCGGTTTACTTGAGATCGCAAATTCGCAATGGCTTGTATACACGTATGGCAGTGCTAGCGTTATTAGTTGGAAGGGTGTAAGAAGAATGACGATACAAAATACAGTTATAGACCGCGATCTGCTTGTTGAAGACCGTCCTGGACATAAAGCGCCTTTTGACGAGGACCGGCTCGAACACGGCGTTTTACTGTTGGAGGATGGAACGATCTTTGAAGGTACCTCGTTTGGGTATATAAGAGAAACTGCCGGCGAGGTTGTCTTCAGTACCGGTATGGTTGGTTACCCGGAAGCCTTGACCGATGCCTCCTTTGCGGGCCAGATACTCGCCATGACTTACCCCATCATTGGCAACTATGGGGTACCAGATCAATCCTTGTGGGAAGATGACAAAATCCCTGTATCCGGCCTGATTGTTTCCAACTATATTGATCTGCCTTCTCATGCCCAAAGTACGATGAATCTAGGTACCTGGTTGCAACGGGAGAAAGTTCCCGCCCTGGAAATCAAAGATACGCGCCTGCTTACCCAGTATATCCGCACTCATGGCACGATGCTGGGCAAGATTGTGTTCGATACAGGTATCCCTTTTTATGATCCCAATACCGATAACCTGGTTTCGCAGGTCTCAACTAAGCAACCCCTGCAAGAGGGTAGTGGGGATACCACTATCGCTCTCATTGATTGTGGCGCTAAGCGCAACATTGTGCGCTCTTTTCTTGCCAGAAATGTGCGCGTAATCACTGTGCCCTGGGACTATGATCTATTCTCGCCGGCCAATAGCTTTACCTTCGATGGTATCGTCGTATCCAACGGGCCCGGCAATCCGAAAATGGTCAAGAAAACGATCCAGACCATTCAGACAGCCCTGGAGCGCAATCTACCTACTCTTGGCATTTGCCTGGGCCATCAATTGTTGGCACTTGCCGCCGGCGGCGATACCTATAAGCTAAAATTTGGACACAGGAGCCAGAACCAGCCCTGTCTCCTGCATGACACGAAGCGCTGCTATATCACGACACAAAATCATGGCTTTGCCGTCGGTGTTCTGCCACCCGCTTTCGATCCCTGGTTTATCAACGCCAATGATGGCAGCAACGAAGGCATGCAACATAGACAGTATCCCTTTCTCTCGGTGCAATTTCATCCCGAAGCCGCACCAGGTCCAATGGACACCGAATGGATTTTCGACTACTTTCTTGAGCGGGTTAGGAGAGTGAGAGGCTAGCATGCATACACTATGTAAAGTGTTAGTGCTGGGAGCGGGTGCCCTCAAGATTGGACAATCCGGGGAGTTTGACTACTCGGGCTCCCAGGCGCTCAAAGCCTTGCGCGAAGAAGGCATTGCCACCATCCTGGTCAATCCCAATATCGCGACCATTCAGACTTCGAGACTGCTGGCCGACCAGGTCTATTTCTTGCCCGTCACCCCCTTTTTCGTCGAAAAAATTATTGAGAAGGAGCGGCCCGACGGTATCTTACTTTCCTTTGGCGGGCAAACAGCGCTCAATTGCGGTATCGAGTTATTTCACCAGGGGATTTTGGAAAAATACAAGGTGCAGATTCTGGGCACTCCCATCTCCGCCATTATCCTCACCGAAGATCGACACGAGTTTGCACAGCACTTACAGGGCATAGACATCCCCATTCCTCAAAGTAAAAGCGCGGAAACGCTCGATGAAGCCATCCGCGTTGGCACAGAGATTGGTTTTCCGCTGATGGTCCGGGCTGGTTTTGCCCTGGGTGGCCAGGGATCGGGCATCGCGGGCAATGTCGAAGAGCTCGAGCGTATTGTGAGCGGAGCCCTGGCTTTTGCTCCGCAGGTACTCATTGAGCAATACCTGCATCACTATAAGGAAGTAGAGTACGAAGTGGTACGCGATGCTCATGACAATTGCATCACCGTCTGCAATATGGAGAACATGGATCCACTTGGTATTCATACCGGCGAGTCCATTGTGGTGGCGCCCAGTCAAACACTTACCAATGCCGAGTATCACACCCTGCGTACTGCCGCAACCGCCATTGTCAGAAGCCTGGGCGTCGTTGGAGAATGCAATGTACAGTTTGCCCTCAACCCTAAGACCTCTGCCTACTACGTGATTGAAGTCAACGCCCGCCTCTCACGCAGTTCAGCTCTCGCTAGTAAAGCAACAGGCTATCCATTAGCATATGTCGCAGCTAAATTAGCTCTGGGTTACGGCCTGACCGATCTTACCAATCAAGTCACAGGTGTCACCCAGGCCTGTTTTGAACCCAGCCTGGACTACGTGGTTGTGAAGATACCGCGCTGGGACCTGGGGAAATTCAAGGGAGTGGACGAAACTATCGGGACGGGAATGAAATCTGTCGGTGAGGTTATGGGTATTGGCCGCACTTTTGAAGAAGCGTATCAAAAAGCCATTCGTATGTTAGACCTGGATTTTGAAGGTGTGACTTCAGATAAGGTCTTTGCCAACAGCGAGACGGCAGGCGACATAGATGATACAGACGATATTATCAGCAAATACCTGTATACACCCACACCCAAACGTGTATTTGCCCTCTCTTTAGCTATGAGCCACAATATCTCCATCGAAAAAATTGCCGCTATTACTGGTATTGACCCCTGGTTTTTACAGAGAATGAAACACATTGTGGATATAGAACAAGCCCTGCTAACCAGCCAGAACCTCTCTGTGCCCCGCCTCCTGGCGCTGAAGCAGGCGGGTATCTCAGACAAGCGCATCGGAGAACTTACTGGCAAAAGCGGTCTGGCCATACGAGCCTTACGCAAAAAACTTGGCATCACACCATCGGTGTTTCAAATCGATACTCTCGCTGCAGAGTTCCCTTCCGATACCAATTATCTCTATATGACCTATAATGGACAGCACCACGATGTGCTGCCACTCGGAAATGAAGGTGTGATTGTTCTGGGTTCAGGACCATACCGTATTGGCTCTTCCGTAGAATTTGATTGGACGAGTGTCAGTACTGTCCAGGCTCTTAAAAAGTATCATAAACGCTCTGTTGTGATCAACTGTAATCCTGAAACCGTTTCAACGGATTATGATATATCAGATCGGTTGTATTTTGAAGAACTCACCTTTGAGCGCATTGCTGATATTTGTGAGTTTGAGTCGTCCGGCGGAGTGATTGTCGCGGTGGGTGGTCAAACCCCCAATAACCGGGCAAAGGCGTTGCAGCGTTATGGTATACCTATTTTAGGAACCAATGTTACCCATATCGATCAGGCTGAAGATCGCAGTAAGTTTTCCAGGCTGTTGGACACGGTGGATATTCGCCAACCACCATGGGCTACCTTTACCAGCGTCGATGAACTGATCCGCTTTGCTGAACGTGTAAACTATCCAGTTCTTGTAAGACCATCCTATGTGCTTTCAGGCGATGCCATGCATGTTTGTTATACTCAGGAGGAGTTGGAGCAGTATACCCGGGAAGCCGCGGCTGTTTCTCCTGAGCATCCCATTACCGTCTCGAAGTTTTTCCAAAAGGTCAAAGAGATAGAACTGGATGCAGTTGCCCAAAATGGAGAGATCAAAGCCTTTGTGATCGCGGAGCACATAGAAAATGCGGGCGTACATTCTGGTGACGCGACCATTGTGCTGCCGCCACAAACTCTCAATGTCGAGACCACAGGCAAGATAGAAGAGGCCGGCCGAGCAGTTGCCAGAGCTTTAGCTATCACGGGCCCTTTCAACATTCAATTTCTCGCCAAAGATAACCAGGTGTATGTAATCGAGGCCAACCTGAGAGCTTCGCGTACCTTCCCCTTCATCTGCAAAGTCACTGGAGTAAACTTCATCGAGCTCTTTGTTGACGCACTTTTTGCAGAAAAAGAGCTTCCGCTTGTTCCTATTCCGCCTCTCAGCTATACTGCTGTCAAGGCTCCGCAGTTCTCGTTTTCACGACTTTCAGGAGCGGACCCGCTCCTGGGTGTAGAGATGGCCTCAACGGGTGAGGTCGCTTGCTTCGGCGAAGACCTGGAGGAGGCCTATCTCAAAGCTATCCTTGCTACCGGAGGTAGTATTCCCAAAAAGGGTATCTTCATCAGCCTGGGAGGAGAAGATAAAAAGGCAAAGTTTTTGGAGAGTGCCAGGCAGCTAAGTACTCTGGGGATACCTCTATATGCCACCGAGAAAACGTCTGCATTTTTGCGGTCACATGATATTGAGGTAACCATGCTTTACAAGATACATGAGCGGCGATCTCCCAATGTCCTGACGTACTTCCGCGATAATAAAATTGATCTGGCCATCAATATTGTGGACAGGCACGTTAAAAAGGAAGTAGATGATGACTACGCCATGCGACGTTATGCTGTTGACCATAACATTCCCTTATTTACTAAAATTAAGCAAGCACGCCTGTTTATCCAGGCGATAGTGGAAAAAGATCTAAACACTATCCCCATCAAGGCATGGAACGAGTACTGATTTATTCGTATATTAAGGAGCTTTATGATGTCTTCCCTACCTACCACTGTTCAAAGAATAGATACAGATATCCTTATTATCGGCTCGGGTGGGTCAGGACTTCGAGCCGCCATTGCGGCCTCTGAAAAGGGGGCAAAAGTATTAATTATTGCCAAAGAACTCTTGAAAGATGCTCATACTGGCTGGGCCATGGGTGGTCTCAATGTGGCTTTGAAGGCGCCTGCAACACCACAGCTTCACTTCGAAGATACTATCAAAGGTGGCTGGTTTATCAACAATTATAAGCTCGCAAGGATATTTGCGGAAGAAATGCCGAATCGCATTTATGATTTGGAACGTTACGGTGTCAAATTTGATCGCTTGCCCGATGGCTCCTATTTTACCTGGGCAGGTGGTAAGCAATCTGCTCCCCTAAACCTGTGCGCGGGTGATTATACAGGCCGTGAAATGATGCAGGGATTACTGGCAGAGGTTGCCAGGCTTGACGTCCCATACCTGGAATATCACTATGTGACGAAACTGATCAGGCAAGGCGACAAGGTAGCAGGCGCCTTTCTTATTGATAGGAAGACAGGCACATACAAGGTTGTGCAAGCAAAAGCGACCATTGTGGCGACAGGTGGTGGTGGAAACATGTATAAGATCAATACCAACGCGCCCAGCAACACTGGCGAAGGCTATGCATGGGCGCTGGACGTAGGAGCTGAACTTGTTGATATGGAAATGATCCAGTTTCATCCAACGGGCATGGCTTATCCTCCAGAAAAGCGCGGAACTCTCGTGACAGAAAAGGTCAGGGGGAATGGGGGTATTCTCAAAAATAAGCTGGGAGAACGCTTTATGCAACGTTACCAGCCAGAGCGCCTCGAGCTCGCTGGACGCGACGAAGTAACAAGAGCTATTTATCAAGAGATTGAAGAAGGAAGAGGCACCGGGCACGGTGCAGTCTATCTGGATATAACCCACTGGGAAGAAGGCAAAGCTGAAAAACTCGTTCCCGACGTCTTCGCCGAACATATGGAAGTAGGTATTGACATCCGCAAGCAAATGATGGAGATAACACCTTCTATGCATCATATGATGGGAGGCTTTGTCATCAACGAATGGGGCGAAACAAACGTCGCTGGTCTCTATGCTGTTGGTGAAGTGACAACGAGTGTTCATGGAGCAAACCGCCTGGGCGGTAACTCGCTCGCGGAAGGTCAGGTGTTTGGTAGGCGGGCCGGCATACACGCGGCAGAATATATCGATAACAACCAGTCTCCACATATCGCACAGCACACGCTTGATGCAGAAGTCAACCGTGTGGAAGCCTTTCTGCGAAGAAAAACTGGGCTGAAAGTCGCTGATATTTTGAGTGCAATCAAAGCCGTTATGTGGAATAACGTTGGTATTATAAGGGATGCTGAAAAGCTCATGCTAGCCCAACAGGAAGTTAAAAAGTTGCAGGATGAGGCTCAATCGTTGTTTGCGGAGGGCAAAAGTCAATTGCAATCCTGCCTGGAAATACAAGATATGTTGAAAACGGCAGAGGTAGTAGTTCTAGCCGCGTTAGAAAGAAAAGAGAGCCGGGGGGCGCATTACCGTTCTGATTATTCTCACATGGATCCTGTGTGGGAGAAAAATATTCGCGTAACTAAAGACCAGACAGGAAAACTTGTGACGAAAGTGGTCTCTCCAGTTAGAGAGTAATGGCAAGAAGAGGTTTGGCATGTCTTCAACGCTTATCGGATCTATAGTTCTTCCTGATCAAATCATCCAGGGAACGCTACACATTGCCAACGGGAAAATTGAAAGCATAGAAGAAGGCTTCCCGAAAATTACAGAGCATACCTTTGATTTTCGTAACAAGTATATTCTTCCTGGCTTGATTGAAGTTCACGGTCATCTGCGCGAACCAGGACTTGAGCACAAAGAAGATATTCCTCATGGTACGCGAGCCGCTCTTGCTGGCGGCTATACAACCATATTTGACATGCCCAATACACGACCACCCACGACAACCGTCTCTCGCCTTGAAGATCAGGTTAAAAGATACACGGGCAGATCATATACTGATTTTGCTATCAATATGGGAGCCGCTCTTGAGGATATCGATGAACTAAACAAAGTTGATAAGGAGATGATCACTGGCGTAAAAATATTTACGGCTGGTCATGCCACCACGCCAACCACTATACCGCAGCTTGGAGATATTGCACGGATTTTTGAAATTTTAGGCGAGAGAAAGATCATGGCACTTCTCCATGCCGAAAACCAGGAACTCGTGAACTATTTTACCCAAAAATACCAAGACACTTTAGCAAGAAATGACCCCGCCGTATGGAGCGATGCCAGAAATTCCTCTGTGGTCCTGACCTCTGCTCTTGAAATGATCGCGCTTGCGAAACAATTTGGCGTGAAGCTCTATCTCTTACATCTATCCACTCCAGAAGAGTTTGCTGCTTTAGAATTTGGCAGAAAAATCGGAGTCGACGTCTATGGTGAAATTGCCGCTTATCAGCTTGCTTTTACGACCGCCGATTACGAAAAATACGGTAATGTAATCAACGTAGCGCCAGCGCTTCGTAGCCCTTCCGAACAACAGAAGCTCTGGCAACTCCTTCGCGAAGGAAAGATTGATGCTGTGATTTCTGAACATACTCCTCATACGCTTGCAGAAAAGCAAAAAAAGAGCGTATGGGAAGTCGCATCGGGCATGCCTGGTATGCAGGAAACTCTTTCAGTTTTACTTAGTAACTGGGTCAGGCACTTTGGCAATGACACACTTGAAGAGGCACTTATCCGTATTGCCCAGGTGACCTCAAAGAACATTGCGCAGATTTTCGGCTTTGGACAAAAAGGCCACCTGGCCGCTGGTAAAGACGCCGACATCGTCGTAGTTGATACTACCCAGATATGGGAAGTGAAAAAAGAAGATCTATTCACAAAAAATCAGTGGTCCGCCTACCAGGGAATGAAGCTCATTGGCAGACCGGTTGCAACATTCCTACGAGGAAATCTGGTCTATCAAGATGGTAAAATAATTGGGCATCCTCAAGGTAAACAGATTTTTAGAACATTATCGTTATAAGAGAAACTGGTGATTGCCCATAAGTTCGCTAGGCTACATGAATCAGGTCTGCTGGATGCATGCGCGCCACACGAATGCGGGCCGCAGATCCTTCGCTGCGCTCAGGATGACACAACCCCGAGTTGTCATCCTGAGCGCAGCGAAGGATCTCTCCCGGACTCATGAGTAATCACCAGAAGAGAAGGGCGACATAAATGAACGATCCAAAGATCTTACAGATGTTTGTAGATGTCGGAGCTATTGTCAGAGACAGCCATTTCGTATATAGTTCTGGCCGGCATAGCTCCGTCTATATCAACAAAGACGCACTATACCTGCATACAAAAGTGATCTCGACTCTGTGCCAATTGATGGCACAACCCTATAACGCTGACGAGGTCGACGTTGTGGTAGGCCCGGTCTTAGGCGGCATTGTCCTCTCTCAATGGGTCGCCTACTATCTAAACTCCAGTCGCGCGTCAGGTGAAACGCTTGCCCTCTACGCTGAAAAAGAGGGAGATGGCCCTGACAAACAGTTCCTCTTCCGTCGTGGCTATGACAGGTACATCCCAGGAAAAAATGTCCTGGTCGTTGAGGATGTGCTTACTACGGGAGGCTCAGCCCGTCAAGTAATCGAACTCGTGCGCACGCACGGAGGTAACGTCGTGGGTTTGAGTGCATTATGCAATCGTGGAGATGTCCAACCTGGAGATATAGGTAATGTGCCCATTTCCACACTCATCGCTGTGACCCTGAAAACCTTTACTGAAGCAGAGTGCCCTTTTTGCCAGCAAAAAATACCCATCAACACCGAACTAGGCAAAGGCAAAGCATTCTTAGCTAAGAGGTAACATGACCGGACAACAGGAAACTTCAACACCTACCTTTGTTTCCCAGCTAGAAAAATGCTGGAACCAAGACAATTTTGTATGTGTCGGCCTAGACTCCGACTACAACCACCTCCCGGAATCGGTGAAAAGTCTAGACTCTGTGGAAGAAACGCTGTTTGCCTTCAACCGGGACATCATTGATGCCACTCACGATCTCGTCTGTGCGTATAAGCCCAATGCTGCCTTTTATGAAGCGCAAGGGAATGCAGGGCTTCGAGCGCTGATCAGAACAGTACGCTACATCAGGGAAACGTATCCTCACATTCCCATTATCTTAGATGCAAAGCGAGCGGACATTGGCAGTACCAACCTGGGATACGTGAAAGCCGCATTTGACATAATAGGTGTCGATGCCATTACTGTGCATCCCTATCTCGGCAAAGAAGCGCTAGCTCCTTTTCTTGCCCGCAGAGAGAAAGGCATTATTGTCTTAGCCAAAACATCAAACCCTGGCTCCGCTGAATTTCAAAACCTGTCCGTAGGTGAATCACAAGAACCGCTCTACCAGGTAGTAGCACGCCATGTAGCCAGTACCTGGAACTCCAACGGAAATTGCGCACTCGTCGTCGGCGCAACCTATCCAGCCGAACTAAAGAAAGTACGTACCATCGTTGGAGACATGCCAATCCTCATTCCCGGCATTGGAGCACAAGGCGGAGAAGTTGCCGCAACAGTAATCGCCGGCAAAGACAGCCGCGGCCGCGGCATGATTATCAACTCCTCCCGCAGCATCATCTTCGCCTCACAAGGGCCTGATTTTGCGCAAGCTGCCAGGAAAGCGACCGAACACTTGAGAGCAGAAATTAATAAGTATAGATGAATTTCATCTTTTTGTTACCTCGCGAATATAGACAGTCATCATCGCTGACCTCAAACAACTAACTATTTATTCCTCACCTTTGCCTCTGCGCGGGCAATCGAACTCTTAAGTGCCTCTGCTCGCAGTTGCTCCAGACGCTCCTGTCCTTGCGCCTGAACGTCTGACCATTCTTTAGCAAAGCGTCCCGAAAGGATGTCGTCTTCTAACACGCGTTTAAACCGTTCGCGCAACGATGCCCCATCATCTGCGGCCAGAGCACGCAATTGACCATACTGGCTGGTATGAGAGTGCAGTGGGAGTTGCCTGAAGAGACCCTGCTCAGCAATACGGTCGAAGACCTCGACAGGTTCCTTGTAATCATCTTCGTGGTTGCCAATCAGAATCTCTCGCACCCCGCTGTCACGCAAATTTTTTGCCTGCGCCGCTCCCTGATTGCCATACCCAATGAACGCCAATCGCTTAGTTTGAACAATGGAAAAGTCAGCATCTGCGTCATAATAGATAAGTCTACTCATCCTGGAGTTAGTCCTTTTCTGTGTTTATCAATGCAGAACTATATTTTATCTTATGATGCCCATGGCTCTATCATCTAGGGATCCAACTGCGTCATTGCAATGGTCAAGTCTCTCCTTGCAGATTGCACCCTTTTCTCAACGTTGGAAGCCTGTTCTTTCAAGGTATCCATCTCTATTTGCATTTTAGAGACAGTTTCCTCAAACTTTCTGATCTTTTCTTCTTGCTCCTTCAGGGCCGGGTCTATTGCTGCCTTTATCTGTTCATCTACTCGCTTATCTACTTTTTCATGCAGGGTCGTCCACGAGTAAGCTACAGCAAAGGCACCGAGTAAAGTTAGAGTGGTTCCTCCAACACCGAGGATGGTAGCCGCCAGTCCTGCGACCGATCAGTCATCTACCACACACTCATGTTGCCCAATTACGCTACAGGGTGGCTCAACCACTAACTAGTATACAGCCACACCCAACAGGGCAAGCAATGTAATAATCGCCACGTAATACACCCCTGTCGCCAGGGCGGTTTTCGAATTCAAACTCAAGACCTTTATTTTCATGTATCTACTTTTCTTTGCTGTTAGCCTATTTGCCGATTTCCACAGTAAAGCGGGGTTCTCAAGTCCTGCAGGGCTGGCCACTCACGAACATAGAGGTAAGCGTAGAGGGGGAAGTTGCACGCGCCAAGGCTGAGCAAGCTTGATTTTTTGCACTGCTCATTTGTGAGCGTGATACAGGAGCAATTTGTCAATGAGAAGGGTATAGAGGCATTCTTGCGCGAGTTCTATCGGTAATAAACTCTTACATAAGACAAATGGCCGGGCGTCCATCGAGAACGCCCGACCATTGCTTATTATCTTTCCAGGCTTCTTCAGACAGGTAACTACCCGGTTTGTTATCCCTGGTTACTCACGTTCTTTGCTTGCCCAATCTGGCAAGTCACGAGCTGATGGCGACTTACTCTGATAGGTAGCAGCTTGGTGTACTTCTGGCGGAATGCATCGAACAATCCCAATGCCCAAATCCTTAATGTACTCAATTGGAATTAGGTACTCACCAAAACTGTAATGGGTTCCTAGTTCTTCCCGGTGTGCCTCATTCACTTGTAGGCGAGCGGGCAGCTTTCCTTTATTTGCTTTGAACTCACCAACAGCCTGAACAACTGTCAGAAAGATATTCGTGTCACTCATCCTTAAAATGTTCCTTTCACTTCCCTGGTCACCTTAGTTATGTGTTCTTGCTTTACAATAACAAATGCCGATAAGCATTCTCTATGGCTTTTCAGCCGTACCTAATTTATCACTGTACAGCGGTTGATTTATTAATAGCCGGGTAGCACCTTTCATCCATTACTATTGTCTCACCATCTACACGGTTAATGATCTGTTTTGATGTTACGTAGCAATCTGGTGAGCTAACTACCCCTTGTAAGGGTGACACAAAGTCTCGTTGTTGCTTATAAGCCTGCATCCCAGCTTCTCTACTGCTATTTACTTCACTCCCAACTCATCAAGGACTGATTTTCCTTGCCTAGCCTGTCTACTTTGAATAGTGCGCAGGTAAACCTGGGTGGTCTCTACCTTTTCATGGACCATCAGCAGAGAAAGCTTTAAGATATCACTGCAAGGTTGTTTGTTTGTAATAATATTGGAGATTAGGCCAAATTCTTGCGAAGCAACGTGGAGAGCTATGCAAGCCATACTTTATGAAAAGCACATGAACCCAGACCACAACCGATTAACGCGAAATCAGTCTAAACATCAATACCTGGAAACAATCAAGAAACTGAAAGACCCCCTCATTGGTCACGAGGATAGAACTCGTCACCAATCAAAGATTAGCAGGATTTGATATCATTGACTGCATTGTATCCTCGAGATGCAGCCTTTTGGTACTAAACCCTTCCATATTTGAACATTTGGGCTAAAATGAAGATCAAATAATATATTCTGGCTAATTGAGAGGGAAGGGAGAATATGAGTATGAAGATAAAAGAGTTTGCCCCTAGTACACTTACCAAAGAAAGAATAAATGGTTGAGAAGATCAAATGAAAGAGCCCTTAACAACTACCCATCCTGATCTCGCCATCGAGTGGAACCTTCAGAAGAATGGTGATCTTACTGCAAACGAAGTAACAGCAAGTAGTAGCGAAAAGGTATGGTGGCGTTGCCGAAAGGAATCTACACATGAATGGAAAACGGCAATCCTTTCCACTCGTGTAGTGAATGCCAAGCTCACCATTGTTTGCTGTCCAAACAGCGTCGTTGAGGGCTGGCGACAGGCAATTCTCGATAGTTTCTCGGACAGTATAGTCGGAACCAAGACATTTAAACCTCATTGGGGCACCGTAATGAATGATGTAGGTTTTGGTGGAGCAGGCGATATAAGTGGATATCGCTACCTTGTGCTTAACTATGAGGCGTTCCAACAGCCAGAATCAGCAGCACGGGTTCGTCAGCTTGTTGAGCAGGAGCAAATAGACTTCGTGACTGTTGATGAGGTTCACTATGCGAAACAACGTCAGGTTGAGGATATCTCCCAGCGGCGTAAACTCGTTGCCGCCCTCGTCTCCCTTGCTGCTGGGCGTAATCCCGATCTGTATGTCATGGGTATGTCAGCTACTCCAGTGATCAACAACCTTCAGGAAGGTAAAAGTATGGTGGAACTCATCACCAGTACAGCTCATGATGACCTCGACACCCATCCAACTGTATCCAATTGTATGGCGCTGCATCAACGGCTGGTACGGCTAGGCATTCGGTGGATGCCCAACTATCAGATGGGGTATGAGCAAGAAACAATCGAGGTCGATTGCAGTGCGCTCCTGGATGAGATTCGTGCGCTTGGGCAAGATAGCACCCCGCTCGCACTTGAACAAATCCTTACTTGTGCTCGTTTACCCATCATTCGCCAGCATGTCAAACCAAAGACTCTCATCTATACCTATTATGTGCAGGGAATTGATCGACTCCTTCGGAATGCATTACTAGAAGATGGTTGGAAGGTCGGCTTCTACACTGGCGAGGATAAAACAGGTCTCGATGGCTTTCTCAATGGGAATCTCGATGTCCTCATTGGTTCAAGCGCGGTCGGTACAGGGGTTGATGGCGTGCAGCAAGTCTGTAACCATTTGATTATCAACGTGTTACCCTGGACTGCCGCCGAGTTTGAGCAGTTGAAAGGGCGCATCTACCGTCAGGGCCAGCGCCAGAAGAAGGTGACAATAGTCCTTCCATTGACCTATGCCATTGTCAACGGCGAGCGCTGGTCCTGGTGCGAGTCGAAGATGCATCGGCTCCGCTTCAAGAAATCTATCGCAGATGCCGCTGTTGATGGTGTGGTGCCTGAAGGACACCTACGTACGCCTGCGCAGGCCTACCAAAACCTGATGGCCTGGCTGGAGCGCCTTGACAATGGTGATTTGACCGTGATCACTCGTCCCACGATCGTTATTCCACTTCCAAATGTAGATGTAGCCGATGGGGAGCGACGTTTACGTCGTTATGGCACGTTTTCTACGATGAACCGTATATGGAATCAGGGACGAAGCCATGAGACCCACAAGCGCCTCCAGGCCAATCCGGAAGAATGGGCACAATATCACACACTTTATCGGGAGGCGCGGTCTGACTGGCCAGTTATCCCCTACGAAGAGATGATTCGCTGGTGCCAGGAACGGAGTGGAAAAGTAATTGGTGATTTTGGCTGTGGTGAGGCAAAACTTGCCGAAGCGGTTTCTGATAGGCATGTAGTCTACAGTTTCGACCATATTGCGCTCAATGATTACGTCATCTCTTGTGATATGGCCCACGTCCCGCTTGAAGATGAAATGCTTGATGTGGCAATCTTCTCGCTATCACTGATGGGTGTGAATTTCACAGATTACGTGCGTGAAGCACATCGCACTTTAAAGCTGGATGGTCTGCTCCATATTATCGAATCAACATCTCGGTTTAGCAATCGAGATCTATTCGTTAGAAATATTGAAGAACTCGGCTTCGCTATAGTTCGCGTAGAAGACAAGTGGAAATTCACTCATATTCACGCGCTTAAGATCGAGCGTCAACTACGTAAAAGCGTAGAACTTCGCTTCTAACTGCTTAAGGATGAAGCTGTTCCTCAAAAGAGATGGAACTGTTAGTAAAGGGAGGGTAGCCGAAGGTACACTTCTGCTCTTGCAGCTGGGCATTGACCGTTTTGCAGATCAAACGCAAGCGGTTGAGTTGGCTGAGAACGTACTGGCAGTTGGTTCACTTTGGCAGGAGCCAGCAGGTCCAGCGAGCGATACTGGACAAGATAGCTTTGAAGAGCCGCATCATTGTAGACCCCATCCCCAAGAAACCGCTTAAGGTGATGCGAAAATGAGTCGAGCAGTTCCACCACGGGCTGGTTGTCGTAGCGGCTGGGGTGAGCAGAAAGCCCAGGATGACCCCGGTCAGACTGACGACATTGTGCGATTTGCAGCCAAAGTACTTCGTAACCTTGTTGCTGCTGTCATTTGTTGGATATCTTGGCGCGTTTCTGAAAGTCGAGTGGTGGCGTCTGTAGAGCTGAGAAGCAGTCCCAGCCTTATCTCACCCCAAAAGACTCGTCTCGCTCATCATGTGGCGTGTCATCTTCGCTCATCTCTTTGGTGCTCGTTGGAAAGAAGGCAACGGCCAATTTTGTCACCATAACATGGCGCGTACCTATTGGGAGGCGCTCTTCGCATCAACTCTTGCCATATAAAATGGCGCAAGGCGAAAAAAAGCCACGATCTCGGCACTGTTCCGTTCTGGTGCCCCTCACCGGCCAAAGGCATCATGTGCGCGTCTGGCTTGGAAAATGTGGAGTGGCCCACATTCCACGAGGGCACCATTCATTTGACTCATCATGTTCCAATAAGCAGACATTTTTCTCTCCTCAAGACGAGAGCCGCACGGGACCAGCAGCATTTCTTAGGGGACATCTCCCTTGTAGAACGCGGCAGCGTCTCGTTAGGAAGTGCGTATCCCGCTCCGTCTTAGGACAGGGATGTCTGGTCAGTGGACACGCCTCTCTCTGTTCTCAGACGGACGACCAGGCCTCTTGGCTTGCCATCTCTCCGAGCATGCTGGCGAGCACCCCCTGGAGGGTCTCTACTGGATTGGTCACGCAGGATCGAGCGCGCCAGGCCACGTGTCCATCTGGCCGCACCAGCACGGCTCCGTCCTGCTCCACGCCGTAGGTCGTGGCCCAGCTTCCACCTGGATCGACCAGGCCCCCCTGCGCCCCAACCGTGAACGCGTGGACAGGAAGGCGTCGTGCATGGGTAACTTTCGCAGCCGCCTGGCACCAGGCCGTGCCTGTCCGTCCCGCCAGGAGAACAAAGCTCGTACCGAACAGATCGAGCGTGGATAGCCACTGACCCGCACGCTCCAGCCAGATGTGCGGAGCACGACAACCGGGGTGGGCCGTCGGCGCGTAGTCTGTCACCGGGTTGGTCACCTCCGGCGGCGCTGTGCCATCTGGGAGGACTGTGGCCGATTCGTAGGCCGCTCCGAAGATCAGACCCTGCTCATGAAAGAGCTCCTGGCGACCTTCATGCATGCTGGTCTCCTTCTCAGTAGCTCCGGTGCCAACGCGCCTGATGGACGCCAGGTTGCGCAAGGTCTGTTCGGTGGTCCAGCGGTCCACCGGCTCGCGCTCACGCTCGTACGTCTCGAGCAGGGCCGGTCCGGCCCACCCTCCGAGCACCGCCGCCAGCTTCCAGGCGAGGTTCTGGACATCCTGCATGCCGGTATTCATGCCGAAGCCGCCAGCCGGAGGCATCTGGTGCGCCGCGTCGCCAGCCAGGAAGACGCGCCCCTGGCGGAAGCGGGCGGCGACCCGGGCGGCCGAACTCCACGGAGCCGCCCTGAGCACCTTCACCGGCAGGTCTGGCACTCCCACCGCCGTGCGCACCAGCGTCATGCAGCGCTCGGGCATGAAATCCTCGGCGCGTTGCCCGGCGGCGGGGGAATAGAAGGCCTGGAAGACCCAACGATGCACCCCATCGATCGGCAGGAGTATCCCTGGCGCATCTGGATGCTGGATAAAGGCGAGATTGATGGAACGACCGGCGACCCGGCAGGAGAGATCGGTCTGGAAGAGGATGTTCATCGTGTGGTCCATTTCACCTGGCCCGACCATCGGGATGCCGAGCACCTCGCGCACGCGGCTGTGCGCCCCGTCGGCCCCGATCAGGTACTGCGCCCGCACCTGCGTCTGCTCGCCCTGCTCACGATCGAGGAGCGTGGCGCTGATGCCAAAGCCATCCTGGATGAAGGTCGTGAGTTCACTGCTGAAGCGCACCTGGCCCAGGTTGAACTGCCGGGCGCAGCGAAGCAAGACCGGCTCCAGCACCTCCTGAGAGGTGGTACAGCCGAATGTCGGGCTTACTCCCTCAGACAGGTCGGGGGTCAGCGTGTCCAAGGTGCGCCGTTGGAGTTCTTCGCCCACCAGGGTGCGCGCCCAGATGGCATGGCGCGACTGCTCTGGTGGCAGGCTGATCTCGCGCACAGCCTGCTCCAGGCCGCATTGGCGGAAGATCTCCATCGTGCGCGCGTTCACCAGCCTCGCCTTGGGGTAGAGCGACGTGCCCGTGTGGCGTTCGACTAGCAGAGACGGCACACCCTGGTGCGAGAGCAGGATCGAAGCGCATAGCCCCACTGGGCCGCCTCCGACGATGAGTACAGGGATCTCAATGGTCTTCATAGTAGCTTTACTCCTTGTGTCTTGGATACACGCGTTGCGAACCAATAGGCACCCTGCGCGACGCTGTTGCCGCTACCGATAGCTCCGACCTCCCCCTGTAAGTGACCCTGCGGTACCCTTGCAGGAGCTTCACCCAGGCCAGGACCTGCGGCAGCGAGGTGGGCAACATGAACCGCTAGGGGAGGTCATGATCGCCACCCGCCCCACGTTCTAGCTCTTCCCTTCTCTTCTCCAGCGGGCTTCTGCTGCTCTCGTCGGGCGATAGTCGGCTTTCGGCAGCCATGGAGGCCGTTTGCTCGTTTCCTCGTGGAGCAATCATCCTCTCCTGCAGGAATTGTGTTGCCGGGACCGAAGTAGACGCCAGTCCCTGATTCTCATGCACGAGCTGCTCGCTCAACGCTTCCCGTGAGGAGGAAGAGAAGATACGCAAACGCAAGATCCAGATCGGTGACGTCGAGTACTGGAACGCCGGATGCGGGGAATGAGCGTAAGCTCCTACCTATGGCATACTCAATGGATTACTCGGACCACTGCGTTTTGGGCGCCGGTATCAGTTCATCGTCCACGTAGATCGCATCAACGCGTTCATTGAAAAAGCACAGGAAGTTGGCGATCGGCGAACAGGCGGCCAGCGGCTCGCGGTAGCTCCACACGATGTTCTTGAAGACCCGCTCGCCAATCGTGGCGGACCAATACGTTGCCTTGCCTTTGTAGGCACAACGGGTCGTGGTCTCAGTCGGCTCTAAGCGTTCCATCTGGACATCCTGCATACCAGGCGTCCATGTGTTCCCAATACAAGGCCAGGTAGCCTTGCAGCTGTGGCCCCGCGGGCAAGGGATGGGGATAGCTCCATGCCGCATGCTCGGCCACGCGGTCGCCGATACGGATTGTCCAATACGCTGCCTCGCCTTTCAGCGGTGAAAAGGTGTGCTGTTCAGTCGCCTCCATCAGGTCCATACGCGCATCTTGCATCGGGAAGTAGAAGACGGGCAACCGTCCAAATTCATGGAACAACATGACACGCGTGCTGTCAGCGACGGTCATGGAAGCCCAGACCACGCGCACACGCCGACGGCTGTCTTCCCAGAGAAATCCCTGGCTGAAGGACGGCGAAGCCGATGGGCCGATAAAGAGGTCTTCAAGCACTGGTTTCATGCGGTCTCTCCTCTCTGGAGTCTGCGGTGATCAACTCTGCTTCTCAATGATGGGTCACCTGAAACGAGACTTCGAGCAGTCTCACCACGCGCGTGTGCAGTGGTTTGGTTCTTTCCCAATGATACCTGGAGATCAGCCCACTTGCATCCTGGAAAACCAGCATATATCGCGCCTGCAACCCTAATCTTTTGCTTCTGGGAGAGACCCTACCCTAATAATTCGATCTCCGACCCAAAAACAAGGGAGGCAGAGCATGTTCTTCTCTGCCTCCCTGGAAAGGGACCATCCTCCTACGCACCCTCGGACGGTGGCTAGTGTTCCTGTTCGGTAATCTCCACGCCTTGCAGTGCCTGGGCAAGCCCCTTGTCGACTGCCCAGGCGGCGATCTGAGCGCGCGAGGAAAACCCGAGCTTGGTGAAGATATGCGTGATATGCGCCTCCACGGTGCTGACTCCGACGACCAGCTCGTCGGCGATGGCACGATTGGATTTGCCCTGGGCCACCAGGCACGCCACCTCGCGCTCACGGGAGGTCAGTCCGCCGAAGTGCTGCTTGAGCGCGCGCCGTGGCGAAAGCGCTCTTGGCGATTGGGACAGAGGGGTGCCCGGTGGCACAACGGATGAGGTCTCTTCTTCGTTCACCTGCGGGAACTTCGTTCCGGTCGGCGGTTCGTCTTGTGTTGCGAGAGCCTCTGCGATGGCCTGTTCCAGCGGCATGGCACGCCCCTTTTCCCATGCCTGGGCAAACGTCGCCTCGTCCAGGTGGGCGCGGATGCCCTCGACGGCCCGATCATAGTCAGCGCGAGGCAGAGGCGAAAGCCGGATGCCGCTCACCTCGCGCAACGCCTCCACCGCCCCGAACAGGCGCGCCGCACGCTCTGGTTGGCCGAGCAGGCTGGCTGTTGCTGCCAATCCCGCCAGGTCCTCGGCGATGCACTCCCGGTAGCCGCGGGTCCAGATGAGTGTCAGGCTCTGCTGATAGAGCTCCGTGGCTTGCCCAGAGTCACCCACATGCAGGGCGACCGTTCCCAGCTGGGCCAGCGCTTCGGCGATGAAGAGCTCGTCGCCCGTCGCCCGTGCGACTGCCAGGGCTTCCTCGCAGTAGGCGCGCGCACCGGTGTCATCCCCCTGGCGCAGGGCCACCCGCCCCAGGGTATTGAGCGGCATCGCCAGGCGCTGCATGTTCCCGGCGCGGAACAGCGCCGCGCTCTCCTCGAGGAGGGGGCGTGCGGCAACGGGATCGCCCAGCTCCAACGTCGCCCTGCCGAGGTGATTGAGCGCCAGGGCCGTGCCCCACGCCTCCCCCACCTCCCGGAACAACCGCACCCCCTCTTCTGCCAGCTCACGCGCGGCGCCGAGATTGCCTTGCAACAGCGCTCCATATGCCAGCAGCGCCAGTGCGAGCGCAAGGGTCCGCTTGGCGGCTCGGCCTACCTCGCGGCCGATCGCTATGCTCTCCTCAAGCAGCAGCTGCGCCTGCGGGAGGTCGCCCTGGAACATCGTCATTGCTCCTGCTGCCAGCAGCGCCATCGCTCGTGCCGCCGTCCGCGCACTGGTGCCTGGTTGCGCCAGCACCTGCTCACACCAGTTGCGCCCTTCGCGATCCTGATTACTCGCTCTCCAGAACGCCACGAGTGAGAATGCCAGCTGCATCCCCATCTCGGCCTCCTGGCTCTCCAGCGTCCACCGCAGGGCGGCTCGCAGGTTGTCGTGTTCGACCTCCAGCCGTGTGCGCCAGAGGAAGTGCTCGGCGCCTCGGATCTTCGGCTCTGCCTCCTCGGAAAACCGCAGGAAGAAGATCGCGTGCTGCCGCCGCACGGCTTCTGCCTCGCCGCTTGCCGCGAGCCGCTCGAGCGCGTATTCGCGAATGGTCTCCAGCATCAGCAGGCGTGGCTGGCCATCGGCCTGCGTCTCTTGCCGCAGCAAGCTCTTGTCCACCAGGGCCGCCACGGCCTCCAGCACGTCGATCAACAGGTCTCCCTGAGCAATGCAGACGGCTTCGGCTGCCTCGAGCGTGCAGCCTCCGACAAAGACCGCGAGCCGCCGGAACAGGGTCTTTTCGTCCTGGCCTAGCAGGTCATAGCTCCAGGCGATGGTCCCGCGCAGCGTCTGCTGGCGCAGGGGCAGATCCTGTGCTCCCCCGACCAGCAGTTTGAGCCGGTTTCTCAAGCGTGAGAGCAGCGCCTGGGGCGTGAAGAGCTTGCTGCGCCCGGCCGCCAGTTCGATGGCCAGGGGCAGGCCGTCCAACTGCTGGCAAATCGCCGCGATGGCAGTGGCATTCTCACCGGTCATCACAAAGGCGGAGTGCGCTGCCTGCGCACGCGCGACGAAGAGGCGGATGGCCCCGTACTGGCGCAGACGATCGGGCGGCGGCAGGTTCCGCAGGTCCGGCAGCGCGAGGGGCGGCACGACGAACTCGTGCTCGCCAGAGAGATGGAGCGACGTCCTGCTCGTGACCAGCACACGCAGGCGGGGCGCGGCCACGAGCAACTCGGCGACGACGGGGGCGGCGGAGACGACCTGCTCGAAGTTATCCAGCAGCAACAGTAACTGCTTCTCCCGCAGGTGGTCTTGCAGGCCCTCCAGTAACGGTCGACTCCCCTGCTCCTGCACACCGAGTGCCTGGGCGATGGTCGAGAGGACCAACCCCGGGTCGATCAGAGGGGCCAGGGCGACGAAGCAGATCCCATCAGCGAAGTCAGCGTTCACTGCTGCTGCCACCCCCAGGGCCAGGCGCGTTTTGCCGACGCCTCCGGTCCCCGTCAGCGTGACCAGGCGCACCTCAGGACGCCAGAGCAGCGCACAGACGGCAGCGATCTCCTGCTCACGACCAACGAGCGGAGTGAGTGGTGCCGGCAAGCTAGACTGAGGAAGAGAACGCATCTCGTACATGATTGGTATTGCTCCTTGTTCGCCCATGGAATGATGCTGGCGGCTCAGCGCCGCTCATAGAAGACCTACTCGAAACGCGAGACGTTCAGACTTTACACCGATCTCGTGAACTTCAACAGTTTCAGTTTCTCTTTCACCTGCGCGCGGCTCACCTGCGTGTAGCGTACCGTGGTCCCTATCGCTGGCGTAATCAGTATTCAGATCACTCACACAGTATCATAATTGGCTACAAAATCAGCGCAGCAATATTTTATCATAGTGTACACTCGTAGGTTCAGTTATTTCTCTTGCCAGCTGCTCGAATCAAAATGGTGAAGAAAACACAGTCAGCATATGATACTATAAAGCATG
>WNGJ01003581.1_pt1 | contig 20834 bp, 18 predicted proteins | sample 5400611 | NCBI WGS metagenome assembly WNGJ01 (sample SAMN13153375, study PRJNA577476) | soil metagenome | isolation source: 40 cm soil or saprolite under Garry oak tree replicate 1 | place: USA:California | collected 2016-06-15
AGAGGTCAATGACCAGGCCCCCATCGCAGACGGCGTTGCCGGCCACATTGTGCCCTCCACCACGAACAGCTACCAGAAGCGCATGATCACGAGCAAACTGCACTGCGGTGATGACATCGGCGACCCCATGACAGCGGGCGATCAGACCTGGATGTTTATCGATCATCGCGTTCCACACTTTGCGATGGATGTCATAGCCCTCATCTGCAGCAGTGAGGATCTCACCTCCAAACTGTGCTCGGAATTCCTCGACGACGCCGTCGTCGAGGGGAGAAGATTGAGTCATGGCCGTTGTTCCTCCGGTGTGTCGCTCTCGCATCAAGAACCCCACGCTCTACGTCTCGCCTAGGGGGAATAGGGTGATGGTCCGGTGGGTCTGCTGGCCTGCAAGCGCTCACGCATCTGTTCAAAGGTGGCATGATCGATTTCGCCACGGGCATAGCGCTGCTCTAAGATGTCCTGTGCTGATGGTTCTCTCGGTGGCGTCATGGGAGGACGCCAGGGCCGCCCACCCAGCCAGCGAATCAGCCCCCAGATCAGGCCTGCCAACAAGAGAATCCACAGGGTCATGCCTACCCACGCACCCAGCATCATCGGCCACCCGAAGCCGCCGCAGCAATTCATCATTGCTCTCATCTCCTTTCTGTTCTCGTCTTCCTCGCATATCTCCAAGAGGAAACCCACCTGTTTCTACACTCAACTTTTTTGCGGCAAGTTGTAAATTTTGAAATTATATGGGCGAAATCTGTATAATTGTGCAGGTTCGTAGACATGGCGCGGAATAGCCCACCGAGCCGAACGTGATGGTCTCGCAGTGTGGAAGTACACATTTTCTCTGCTCTTGCTCGTTTTGCCTCCCACGTAATTATACAGATTCCATCAACATAATTTCAAAATTTTCAAGTTATCCCAGAGAACAATGCGGCCCTAGAAAAAACACCGCAGGCCATCAGAGGGGTCAGCATAGCATTTCGTGCTTTGTGTACGCTAAGAGCTACGGTACCTTGGGGAGCCCCTTCAGAAGCTTCACTGTGGCCTTCGCTTCGATTCACTCTTGGAGGGGTATCTATCCCGTTTTACCGGAAAAATACGCCCTTATGCTGTTCCTTAAGTGCTTGGACAGCTTCTCATCAGCTTAACGTACACAAAGCACGAAATGCTATGCTGACCCCCTGTGCAACTTTTTGCTCTCTCAAGAGAAATATACCATCGCAGAACACGAAACATCCAGGCGCCCAACAGGCTTTTGGGAGGCGATTTTGCCGGAGCTCCAAAAGCCTGCTGGGTGCGAACAAGGGGTCACGACATTTTTTCCTTCCATTTTCCCCGCTAAGCCACAGGGAATCCATGCAAGAGATGTAAAATAAGCATCACTACGAAGGTTTTTTCGAGTAGCTGGTGCTCCTTTTTTTCAGGGAAAGCCTCTTTTTTCTGCTCCCTAGCTGACTCAAGGGTTCTCTCAGGGGTGGCTTCTCTACGAAAATGCTGCTAGAATCATCTACTTCTTCTGTGGCTTAGCGGGGAAAATGGAAGGAAAAATGTCGTGACCCCCTATCTGCCCTGCGAGCTAACGACGGTACTTTGCTGTGGCGCTACACTGCCAAAGGTGCTGATGGCAGTTCACTGGTCGTGGTCAATGGGATAGTCTATTTTACTAGCACAAATAAAGACCAGGGTCCATACTATGTCTCTGCGTTACGAGCGAGCGATGGCGCTGTACTGTGGCATCACGCCAGCTATGGTTATGCGCCAGTGGTCGTCAATGGAGTGACCTACGTAACTTCACAGGACGGCCTTGTTGCCCTGCGAGCACGTGACGGCGCCCTACCCTGGCGCTATGCGCCAGCCAACACCGGTTTTTATGGACTAACTCTCCTCGATGGAGTCGTCTATGCCGAAGCAGCAAAATACTCGCCTGCTTCTACTCACACTGGATATAGAGCGTTGCCAATTCATCCCGGAGCCTTGCCGTGTCAGGATGACCAGGAGAGAGCGCTTGCTCGAAAATCTGGAGCGCTCGCAGGTAGAGCGTTTCCGCCTCTTGGTGGCGACCCTGTTTGAAGTACACGGTCGCCAGATTGTGCAGAGCTTTCCCTCGATAGGGATGATTGGGCTGGTAAGCCTGTTCTCGAATGCGCAGCGCACGTAAGGCCAACGCCTGAGCCTCTTTCTCTCTTCCCTGTTCACAAAAGAGCTGCACCAGATTGCTCAAGGTATCCGCTATGACAGGATGATCGGGCTCGTGTGTCTGTTCGTAGATCTGCAGCACGCGCCGGTGCAAGTGCTCGGCTTCCTGGTAGCGGCCCTGCTTGCGATAGAGCACGGCCAGGTTGTCCACAAAAAAAGCCGTGTAGGGGTGATCAGGTCCAAAAATGTGCTCGCGGATCAAAACGGCTCGCAGCACCAGTGGCTCGGCCTCCGCGTCGCGGTCCTGGTTGCGATAGAGCACGGACAGATTATGCAATACCACGCCGATATTGGGATGATTAGGACCCAAAGCCTGCTCATAGATGCACAGGGCCCGCAGGTACAGCGGCTCCGCTTTGGTATAGAGGCCTCGCCGAAAGTAGAGCAGTGCCAGGGTGTTGAGGGACTCTGCAAGATCTGGATGATTGGCGGAGAGGCTCTGTTCGCGCATCTGCAGGGCTCGCAGCAAAAGAGGTTCCGCCTCTTGAAAGCGCCCCTGATGATCATAGAGGGCGGCCAGATCCCCCAGAACTGTTGCCAGGTCAGGGTGCGCCTCGGGCAGAGCCTGTTGGCGCAGACACAGCACTCGCTGGTAGAGGTGCTCTGCTTCCTGATACCTGGACCTCTCAAAACAGAGAAATGCCAGCCCCTGTAACGGAAAGGTCAGGTGCAGATCATCCGATGCTGGGTCCGCTTCTAGAAGCGAGATCGCACGCCGGTAAGCGGTCTCTGACTGATGGTATTTCCCCTGTTTGTGATACGTGTTTGCCAGCCCGGTGAGGACTCCTGCCAGCTCGGGATGCGCTGATCCCTGGCTCTGCTCCTGGACGGACAGCGCGCGCTGGTAGAGTGCTTCTGCCTCTGGATAGCGTGCTCGTTGAGAGAGATACGTTGCCGTTTTTGCCAGCAAGCAGATATATGCGGGAGAAGTCAGCTGCCAGCGTTCTGCCTGGCTGATGGCGAGCAAGGCATGTGGCAGGACCTGCTCGCACCAGGGCCATCGCTCCACGTTGAGCGTGTGCTGGTCCAGGGAAAATGCCTGGCTCAGCGTGTGGACCACCCGTTGCACCCAGTGCTTCTGTGTGGCTTCTGGCAGCCCTTCCTTGAGCACGGTCTGGACCAAGCGGTGGATCGAGAGCATCCTGGCCTCTTGATTGCGCCGCAGCAGTGAGTACGCCAGCAGGTCAGAGAGCAGGGCGTTCCATTGCCACGGGGAAGATGCCGCTGCCTGCAGTGGTGGGGGCAGCATAGAGGCACTCTGCGTTATCAACTCCTCGGGAATGGCATCAGAGGCGAGAAAGCAACACCAGATGAGCAGATCAGCAGCAGCAGAATTCGTCTTCTGCAGCTGTTCAAAGGAGAGCGCAAAGGTCCTGGCGACCGAGACGGGATGATCCATGCCCCTGTCTCGTTCATGGAGGAGTTGCACTGGGAAGAGCCGGAAGAGGCGCAAGAAATCGCTCAGGCTGCACTGCGTTTTCTCGATGTAGGACGCCGCTTGGTCAAGGGCCAGTGGTAAGCCATCCATGGCTGTCACAAGTGTTCTGACGACCGCCTCCTCCCTTGGGGAGAGCTGGTGTCGGGAAGCATCCAGCCTCCCATACCTACTCCGGCGCAGGAGAAGCTGTATACCTTCCTCCAGAGGCATCGGCTCCACTTTGATACAGTAGGCAAGCGTGAAGAGCGTTGGCATTCGTGTCGTGAAGAGCAGGGACCCTCCTCGAGCGGCCGGAAGGAACCGTTTGACCAGTTCAAGATCTTCGACATTATCGAGGATCAAGAGCCAATCTCCATGAGTGTTCAGCCACCCCAGAGCGGCTGCCACCACCTTGCTTTGATCTCGCTCCCGTTTCTCAGGCAGATCCAAAAGGTGTGCCAGAGAGACGAAACTGACCGTCAGGTTTTCATATGTTTCGGCTTCGACCCAGAAGACCGCCGAGTAGTCTTGAAAATACCGATAGGCATATTCCAGAGCAGTCGCCGTCTTGCCAATACCTGCCATGCCAGAAAGCGCAATGGAGGGGGTGAGCGCAGCGGGTTGCTGCTGGCACAAAAGTTGACGGAGCTGGTGCAGGAGAGGCTCACGTCCTGTAAAGAAGAGATTGCGTTGGGAGGGAACCTGCCAGTAGGAAAGAAAAGCAGGCAGAGTGTGCGATGAATGGAGCTTTTCATCGCCCTGTTCCGATGATCTCAAGTGTTCAAGAACCGAAGGGTGCGGCGCCACTTCTTTCATCTGCTCCCGCAGTAGCCCCAGGGCTTGCGCGTCCTTGCCAAAGAGCTCACAGAGTTTCTGGCGAAAGTAGGGGCTGGGCAGAGCTCTTCCGCGCTCCCAGCGATGAACCGTATAGTCATCAGTCCCTACATGGTTGGCGACCTGCTGTTGGGACCAGCCCCGTAAGAGCCGCTCTTGCCTTAACAGATCATTGGGCTGTCTCTCTGTGCGTCGATCACCCATGCGCCTGCTTCCTTTGCAAGATCTCTTCTCGTTGGTCAACTACCTTCAACACGATCTGCTTGGCCCACCTGGATGTGCAGGACGCGATCTGCAAACACTAGCACTGGTGGCCAGCTAGCAAAGCTCTTCTGTGCATCTAGGATCAGCTCACACGAAAACTACAACTGTTTTCAGACATTATACACCCCAACCAGGCTTTTGTAACTCTGGTCAGATCGATTCCCAAAAGCCTGCTGCACGCCTATAGGGTTCTTGATCTGAGCTGCTATGCTTCTCTTGGTGTAAATTTCATCTGAAATTCCCAGCAAGAGAGTAAACTCTTCTCTCTCCCTTGGTTTCATGTCGGGCGGTGCACTGGAGAGCGCATGAATGCTTTAGAATGAAACTAGTACAAGACCACGAAAAAGTTGACGGATAAGCAAGCTTGGGGTAATGTTCCTCCAAAACGAGGAGAAACGTGATGCCCAAGAAGCAGTACCTGGTAAAGCTGAGCGAAGAGGAGCGCGCCAGGCTTCTCACACTCACCAAGAAAGGACAAATCGCCGCACGCACCCTGGCTCGTGCCCATATCCTTCGGTTAGCCGATGAGGGAAAGCAAGATGCTGAGATCGTGACAGTTCTGGACGTCGGTCTCTCCACGGTTGAGCGCACTCGCAAAAAGTATGTCGAAGGGGGACTCGACTGTGCGCTCAAGGAACGTCCCCGACCAGGAGTCAAACCCACCTTGGACGAGAAACAGGAAGCATACCTGATTGCATTGACCTGTAGCGCGCCCCCAGATGGGCGGGTGAAATGGACGATGCAACTGCTTGCCGATCGCCTCGTCCAACTTCGCATCGTCGATGAGATTTCTGATGAGACGGTGCGACGCACGCTGAAAAAAAACGGCTTAAACCGTGGCAAAAGCAGCAATGGTGCATTCCAAGGGTAGGGAGTGAATTCGTCTGGCGGATGGAAGACGTGCTGGATCTGTATGCGAGCCCTTCTGATGCCACTGCGCCCAAGGTGTGCTTCGATGAGTGCCCCTATCAGTTGCTCGATGAAGTCCGTGACCCGCTGCCTATGCAGCCCGGTCAGCCAGAGCGCTTCGACTCTGAGTACGAGCGGGAGGGCACCTGTAGCTTGTTCCTGTTGTTGGAACCGCAGCTGGGATGGCGACATCTTGAAGTCAAGCCGAGACGGACCAAAGTCGATTTTGCGCAGGCAATGAAGGATCTGGTCGATGTGCATTTTCCGACCGCTCCTGTGATCCGGGTGGTCTTGGACAATCTGAATACGCATACACCTGGCTCGCTCTACGAAGCATTTGAGCCGCAAGAAGCCCGTCGGATCGCTCGGCGCTTGGAGTTTCATTATACTCCCAAGCATGGCAGCTGGTTGAACATGGCTGAGATCGAACTCTCGGTGCTGGCTCGTCAGTGCCTGGCGCAACGTCTGCCTTCGATGCAGCGGGTGCGTGAGGTCATCACTCCCTGGCAACAAGGGCGCAATGCCCATCAGGTTCAGGTGCAGTGGCGCTTTACCACCGCTGATGCCCGTGAAAAGCTGCATCGACTGTATCCTTCAACTTCTTAGTGGTCTTGTACTAGTGTTCTGTCCATCTTAATTTGATGAGAGAAAAGTCGGTACTTTCTCTGAATATTCGAAGCGCAGAGATTTTTTGCTGCCGTTCCTCCTCAGTTGCCAGACCTGGCACCGTATTTCCGATACCACTCATTTTGAAACAGTTCCTCGGGGTCATACTGGCGCTTCAGCTTGAAAAATTGCTGCGCCTGGGGATAGGCGCGATAGAACTGCTCGATGGTTGCATGCAGGCGATAGGGGAGGTAATAGCGACCTCCTAACGCCAGAGCAGCGTCGATCAGCTCACAGGTCATGCCTGCCATCCGTTGGTCTGCCTGTTGGGTACGCGGTTGGTTGAAGAGCATCACCAGGGCAAACAGGTCTTGATCGGCATAGCGCAAGAAGCTCTCCTGATCGGGAGCCACGAATCTGATCGTCACATTGAGCAGATCGGCCCCGTGTGCAGGGATGATCGCGCGTACCCGTTCAAGAAACGGCTCGAGTTGGGCGGGGGGGACAAAATACTCTTGGAGAATATCGGTGCTGGCGGTGCTGCGATTTTGAAAGACCTCCACGCCCTCGTTGAGCAGATGATTGCGGGTGACACCGCTGGCCAGCGGGATCTGACCAAAGCGCTTTTCGAGCTTCCAACGCAGTGCTTTGCCGTAGGCATTTCCAATTGAGCCCCGGAAGACGAGTCGTCGTACCCCTGCCAGTCCTGGCTTGCCCAGCGGGGATAGGAAGCGATGGGGAAGAACTCCATACGTACTCAGGAGGATTTCGCGCAGAAAATGGTCCGACTCCACGTTCACACGTCCATAGGCCAGTCCGATAGGCGCAGCCCGCTTCGTCTGCTCTTCGTAGCAGGCTGCATACTCGGCGCTGGGCACCACCCAGCGTGTCGCGCGATAGCACTCATTGGCACTCACCGAGAGTTCCGCATCAATCAGGATACCGAACAGACCATATCCCCCCAGTGCGAGAGAAAACAGCTCAGCGTGTTCCTCCCGGCTGCATCGGATCACAGTGCCATCGGAAAGCAGGAGCCTGAAAGCGACGACCGTCGAGGAGATGGGTGGGCTCATGGGTTGCCAGCCATGACAATTGGCACTCAGCGAGCCGCCAACGCTAAATGAGCTGTTCGATTGCATCACCTGGATGGAGCGTCCCCGTTCATGCAAATACCACAGGACGGAGGACCAGCGAGCGCCGGCCTGCACCTGCAGGATGTTCCTCTGATCGTCCAGGTGCATCTCATGCAGGCCGAGCATATCCAGGATCATGCCGCCGGGAGTAAACGTCTGTCCGCCCATCGTGTGACGAGTACCGGCGATGCTCAGTGGGAGTTTGCTGACTCGTGCATGCTGAAGATGAGTACGCAGCTGTTCTTCGGGATGGTCCCGCACTCCTGAGACCGAGCAGACTTCTGCCACGCGCGTCCGGTTCAAGCGGCTGGCATCGTCGACAAAGCCAAAGGGGAGACTCTCACGTTCATCTCTATCATTCAGCGCGGTTCACAACAAATGGAGAAGTGGTTTCACCACGTCCTCGCCTCCTCAAGAGATCTTCTTCGAATATACGGCTTGTAGGAAGAAAAGTTGTGGTTTGCTAAACTCTCCTCCTTCTAAAGAGATGGTAGTGATGTGATATGGAGTATCTGAAGGGCGATGGAACCAAAACATCTCTCCTGCCCGGAGAGTGGAAGCATGTACCAAAGGGGTATCCTTGAAAAGCACCCAAAGCAAGACCACGCTCATCAAGGAGAAGCCCCCATGAAGAAGTATATCGTAAAGCTAAGCCGAGAAGAACGAGCAGACCTGCACCACCTGATTGCTCAGGGCCAGGCATCGGCACGAAAGTTGGCTCATGCGCGCATTTTACTGAAAGCTGACAGTAGCGAAGATGGTCCCGGCTGGACCGATCAAGCCATCAGTGAGGCGTTGGAAATCGGGACGGCGACGGTCGAGCGGGTGCGGCAACGTCTGGTGGAAGAGGGAGTGACTGCTGCGCTCAATCGACACCGACCGCACACGCCTCGCCTGCGCAAATTGGATGGAGAGCAAGAAGGGGTTCCCGTAGCAAGTGGACAAAGACCAACGCTAAGAAGGGAAGTAGCTTCAGCAGCCATTTCAGCAATATTGCACGGAAATTGGCAGAAGACTACCTTGCACTTCATAGCCCTTCTTGGGATTTGCTTGTTGAGCAAATGGTGCGCGACATCAGCTTCAGTTTTTGCCCAAAGCAGTGCCCAGACACGTCCAACACTTTATAACACGGTCGTCAGGATATCACCCTGTCAGGCGGAAATCCAAAATCGATTGGAGTAGGCCCTCCTTTAAAGAAGGTACCTCGTAGCCCCAAAGTAGATAAGTGCGGCACAGTTTTTGTTTAGGGCGATTCAGATGTGCCCAACAAATGGCCGTCCTCCTCGTGGGAGGTAATTGGTCGCTCGTTTGCTTAATGTGTCAAGAGATAATGCAGGCCGTTTTCCTGCACGGTCTGCTTCCCATCACGCCAGTCGAGCAGCCATTGCACGCCGGGAATTGCCGTGCTTGTGGCGAGGCTCAGACCAGCAATAGCGAGGGCTACAGGCGTGAGCGGCGCTGCGAAAACAGTCAGCAGAACTTCGGCCGTACCTATCGTCACGCCAGCTGCTTGCAATGCTAGGTGGCCGCCCTGACTCCTCAGCCAAGAATCGCGCGCCTTGCGCACCTCCTTCAACTTGTCAGCGATATCCGGGATCGTCTCGCGCTCCAATTCATCGATGAACGCATCGTCCCATGGTTCTGCTTCAATGCGGCGTGCCATCCAACCAAGCTTATCCCGCGCCTCTTGGAGCGCGGCCTCGTGCTTGTCTCGGTATTGCAATACCTCTTCCAGGGGCATTTTCGGGTTAAGTACCGGCAGGTTGAGTTGTCGATCAGTCAGCGCAGCCGTCGTTAGCAGATCGGCCTTGATCTGCCGTTCACGCGCCCGATCTTCCAGTACCTGACGCACCACCGGATCTTGGACAGCGCGGCGCAGTTTCAAGGACAATGTCTCTTGATGGACTCGTAGATCCGTGATTGGGGTGGCAGCCTTGTCCACTAAGCCGGCAAACAAGGCATGATTCAGCATGATCGCTTCGCCCACAGCCAACGGATAACTCCCAACATCAATGAAGCGATACTCGACGAGACCCTCGTAGCCTTCCCGAATTTCGTCGTACGGCTTGTATGCAAATTCGGCGGTATGCTCCGGCCCTGGGAAGTCCCCAACCTCCCGAACTATCTGTCGCGCATCCTCGCCCAAAAGACGTTGCATAGTTCGGTCCTGTTGAAGCTCCGTTGGTACTTTAGCTAATGCAAGGGTCCACCACTCGCCTGCTCCGTGCGAGGACCAGTAGTTCAGGAAATCTCGATCTTGCAGATCTGAGCGGATCGCTTTTACAAGGGGCTCCTCATAGCTCTCCAGCACCTTCGAAGGCGTAATGGTCTCGAGAATTCCCTTTGCGCTCAGGAGTTTCACTGCCTCGCGTGTGGGGAGATCGGCCCCGATTGGACCCCAACTCGCTCCTACCGGATCGAGAATATACAACTTGTCGAAATACAATGCTGCCGCTTTCAACAACGGAAGGTCCGTGTTCGTGAAGGATGCGTAGGGATAGTAGAAGATGCGGTGCTCAGTCATGGTTTAATACCCCTTTTCTGATCTCCCGAAAGTCTTGCTGTCTTGTCGCACCAAACCTGCTCCAACGGAGTCGCCCAAGCGGTCCACGAACGTCCTTCAGTCTTCCCGTGAGTGTCCTCCTCCTACTTGCTCCAACGTCTGCCGCGGCCTGAACCGCGTCCCCAACTCCCAGTTTGGGTTGCTTTTCCTTGTTCACGCAATGTCAAGGGCGCGCAGGTGGTTGGGTATAGTGGCAGGGGCGCGTTCATCGAAGCGAAGCGGAGAGCCTTGACATGTATGATACACTTGGGCAACCGCACGGGAGGCAGCCTCTAGCCTACGTCCTACTCTTGTTGTTGGAGCCGCTGGCGAAACCGGTACGATTCCCCCTAGAGGCCTTCTTGAACGTGCAATCCGCATCACTAAACCGGTCTGAGAACCAATTTACGGTAATTTTGACCCTTTGTTATCGGAACAGTTTTTCACGAGATAGATTGGCTCACTCTGCCGATAATATACCACCTGAGCGAGAAAACTGCACCGATAAGGTTCAAAACTCGCCACAAGTTTGCACATCGCAGTATGATCTAGCCCTAGCCCCTGCGAAGCAAGGTATATCACCTTTCGTCATGCAATATCAAATCAGGTTAATCACTATACGTTCATGTAACAGCAAGTCGCCTTCTCAAGCCGGTTGTATCAGCCAAATGTGTAAGGGTTCCCTAGCAACTGGACAAAAACCAACGTTAAGCCTTGAAGACTGAAGTGTGCTTTTTGCTCTTCAGAGCCTAGCTATCATGGCTCGGTCCAGAATACGTACCAGCGTGCGTCGTAGTTGCGGCCAGTCTCCCATGTCATCATTCCATCGTTTGTCACAGTAACGCGTCTGGGCGAGGCGGTGATCCTCAGGCGTATGAAACTTGAGGCAACCAGCGTAGACTCAACATTAACGTCTACGGGGGCATCGCTGCCCAATTGAGAGGATGAGGCAACAATGGCATCTGGCGATGGTCGCGGCGGTGGATAAATGTCGATCTCCACCGGGTCTCCGGGGTAGTACCCATTTACCGAGACCAGCGCTACAGTGGCGGGTCGATTATTGTACGTCTCGGTCCTCATGTACGCTAGCACAAAAGGCGGATGTATCTCCGAGTTATATGGACTATGGCCACAATCAATGATCCAGCGACCACTTGTAAAGAGGAGATCCCCTTTAACAGGTCCATACGGCTCGCCAGCATTAGCCCATACAGAAAAGAAGTATTGAACGAAGTAGTTCTCAATCTCTATATTGACTACATCGCGGTTATCCGCAAAGAGATGTCGCGACTCAGGAAGTGGACGCACATATATATTAACATCCTCTGTGGCTCACTCTGGGACACAGGTCCTTCTCTCAGCTGACCCTGCACTGGAATTTGACCCAGGACCTCTCGTCATTGAGTTCACCGGTGATCAGCAGCATGTGCATCTCTTTGCCTCTCCTCCCTTCTCTAGGACCCCCATCCCTGGAACATTGCGAGCCTTTGATGCCAACGGGGCATTGGTCGCACAAGATGGTCCAAAGCCCGTGGATCCGCGAGGCTTTACGACAGCCTTTGAGGTTCGAACTGCTGCCGCTGTGATCAGACGGGTTGAGCTGCAAATGGGTACCAGCGACTTTGAAGCTATCGACGACCTCCTGTTCGAGGGTGAAGTTCCACCTCCACTACCCCCACCTCCCGTAGTCCAGATACTCAGTCCGTTCGACAATATGGATCTCGATGCTCCTACAGTGAACATCACAGGAACTGTCACTGGGGAGACACTTCTGCCATCGGTAACCCTCACATCACAGTACTTGCTACCACCGGGATCCACTATACCTCCATTTCGTACTGCGATACCCCTTTCTGGGTCAGGAACACAGCGTACATTCGCCCTGTCCCTAAAAGCCGCCTTCGGGCCGCAGGTTCTCACCGTTGAGGCGCAAAATACTGGTGGCACGGGAAGTGCGACTGTACACTTTACTTACCTCCCAGGACCTATCCGTGAACGATTTCAGTCAACAGGAGGCACAGCAACCTTTGGCAATTTTCAATATGGCGGAGGTGGTGGCAGTTGCCAGATCGCTGTTTACGAACGTGGAGCTATTGCTCTTGCAGATACTACCACCTATGTGATTCTCGGCGATATTTTCAGCAAGTGGGTCTCACTGCAAGACCCGCAGAATCCGAATACTGTGACTGGATTACTGGGTTGTCCAGTGTCTGAAGGACGTGGAGCTCTTGCCAATAGCAGATCTCAGGATTTCCTAAACGGTCGGATCTATGCCGGTCTGCCAACCGGCGTCCACTACGTTCCAGCACCTTTTGTCCAGGCGATTGACATACTCGGTGGCGAGGTGTCCACAGGCCTTCCTATGGCAGACCCGAACACCTCTGTAGCAAGTGATACCTGGCTGTTCCAGCAATTTGCACGCCCAGGGCAGCCTGGTCTGCCCTGCACCTTGGAGATCAAGGGCAATCCGCCAGTGTTGTACGTCGAGCGACAAGGGGGTGATTTATCGGAACTTTCTGACATTGGTGCGAGCTTGGCCCCCGATTCGCCAACACTCTGGTTATCCTTCTCCTGTAGTCGTAATCATGGGCCGTGCAGTATCAGCATCCCTCCTGTAGGCGCACCCATCGAGAATGCAGGTTCACGCTATTGTGATGGTACTACATTTAAGGGGCCATTACCAGGGCCACCGGAGTGGAGGGCCGTTCTCGGGGATGACCACATCCAAGTACCAATGCTTGGGATAGTCAGGAATACTGAATTATCATCTCAAGATTACCCATTTACGCATCAATTTTCCAATGATTATAATATATATGCTCTGCGTGGAAACACCACCCCACGTGCTGCATACTGCGTTGTTACTATTGTCCTGGCAGGTTGGTCCTCAAAGTCAAGTACAGTCGTAGGCATGTTTGTAACTCCTGTAAAGAGAGTTGTTCACAGGTCAGCTAAATAAATGACAAATTTTCCGCAAGCGGACTCATGTAGGTATGCTCTTCAGTACCATGGTTATTCGGATACGTTCAGCGACTTTTAGAAAATGTAGCCATGCTTTGAGAAATTAGGAAATGGCAGCTCGGGTTCTACGCCACTCGTAGCTCGCCAGAGTGAAGAGCGTGATCGTCACCACCAATAAAGCTGCAACGATCAACCACTCAAGGGCCCCACTGCCGCTATCGGGGTCGATGCCGAAGATAGTCTCAATCCAATCTCTCTGTACTAGAGTGATCACGAACAGAATACCTGTAACAATGGCCATGCCCGTTTCAAACCAGAAGCGCCATCTCAATGCATTTCTCATATGTTCAACCTCGCTTCACAAAGCAACCCTTCTTAACACTCAACTCGGACTTCCTAAGAAACCTATGTGGGATGATGGTTATCATGATGCCCTACGAAACGCAGTTCAAAGTGTGTTGCTAAACGATACGCCACACCATCATATAGAGGCAAGCAGAGAAGAGGACAATACGACGACAAATTCTCAAAAGTATTGTTCACCTAAGAAAGTATACTCGATAGAGGGTGCAATATCAAGTGATTTTTCGATCACGACATTGATACTTAATCAATTTGGTTATACTTTCACAGGACATCTTCTATGAGATTCACCGTGTGCGGGACATGCGGATAACTCTCGTTATTCGCGGTGAAAGCAGGCGTTTATTGCTGATAATACGCATTTTGGCATCTCAAAACGAACCGCTTTGGGTGCCGATAACACGAAAGGCAAAAGCGCATGGTTTCTTTCACAACCGTATCAGAGGCATTGGCGGGGTATGAACAATGGCTGCCGAGCCAGCCCCTATCCAACCACACCCGTCGGACGTATCTGACGCAAGTCAATCGCTATTGTATCTATCTCTCGACACTCCACTGGGAGTATGGCCATCCCCTCCAGGAACCACATGCACGCGATTACGCGGTGCGCGACTACAAGACGACTCTCAAGGTGGTTCACCACGCCAAGCCCAGTTCCGTCAATCTTGGCCTGGCTGCTGTCGATCATTTCTACCGGTTTCTTGAGCTGCCGACACCTCAAGTCGCACGCGAAGACCTGCCCGCGCAGGCTCCTCGCGCCTTAGAGCCGCCAGAGCAAAAGCGGTTTCTGCGGACAGTGGAGCGCTGTTCATCAGTGCGGGATCGCGCTATTGCGCTGCTGCTGTTCTACACAGGTCTACGCATCAGCGAATGCGCAGCGCTCACCGTCGACGACGTGCGGCTGTCTTCGCGCAAAGGACTGGTGATTGTGCGCATGGGCAAGGGCAATAGCTACCGGGAGGTGCCCTTGAATGCTGAGGTGCGGACGGCACTCGACGCCTGGCTGGAACAGCGCCAGAAGCTGGTTTCACAACAGAACGAATCGGCGCTGTTCCTCACGAAGCAAGGCACGCGCCTGGCCACACGCACCATTGATGATGTGGTGCGGCGGCTCGGGCAGGAGGCAAATCTCTCGCTCTCCGCCCATATACTCCGGCATAGCTGCTTGACCAATCTTGTTCGGAACGGCAACGACCTGGTGCTGGTGGCTGAACTGGCCGGACACAAGCGTCTGGAAACGACGCGCCGCTACAGCCTGCCCACAGCAGCTGATCGCGAAGCAGCAATGGAAGGGCTCAAGGTGGACTACTAATGCCAGGACGTTTTTTAACCGATGCGGAACGAGAGCGCCTGACCCGGTTTCCGGCAGAGGTGCCGCCCGAAGATCTCGCCAGCGCGTTTACCCTGTCACCCAAAGACATCACGAGGGTATTAATGCACCGCGGTCAACCGAATTACCTGGGGTTCGGCCTGCAGATTTGTGCTCTGCGCTATCTGGGCTTCGCACCGGATGATCTCTTGACGGCACCCGTATCGGTCGTCAAGTACGTGGCACGGCAGCTGGGGGTTTCCCCGGAGGCCCTCAAGCAATACGGCACCCGCCCGCAGACGCGCACCGATCACCTGCAGGAAATCCTGTCCTACCTGGAATTTCGCGAGGCGGGTGCCACTGACCTGCAAGCCCTCGCCACCTTTCTGCTGGAGCGTGCCCTGGAGCACGATAAGCCCATCGTCCTCTTCCAGGTGGCGTGTGAGCACCTCAAGTCCGAGCACACTGTTCGACCAGGCGTGACGACCCTGGAGCGTATGGTGATCGCCGCACGCGAGCAGGCCGAACGCGAAACCTATCGTCGTCTCGAGCCACTTCTCACCGAGGAATTCCGTGCCAGGCTTGATCAGGTCCTTGAGCCTTCCGAGACCACCAAACGCACGCCGCTGGTCTGGCTGCGGCAGGGTGCCGTCTCCTTCTCTCCAGCAGCCATTGTCGGGGAAATCGAGAAACTCTCCTACGTCCGGGGTCTTGGGGTCGAAAGCTGGGACCTGAGCACGCTCACTCCCAATCGGCGCAAGTTCCTGGCTCAGGTGGGCAAAAAATCAACCAACCAGGCGCTACAGCGAACGGCACCTTCGCGCCGCTATCCCATTCTCGTGGCCTTTCTGCGCCAGGTTGCCGAAGAACTGATGGACGAAATTATGGATCTCTTCGATCGCTGCATGGCGCAGGTTGATGCCCGGGCGAGGCGAGATCTGGAAGAGTTCCGGCGCAATGCCGCACGCGCGATCAACGAGAAAGTCACGATGTTCACAGACCTGACGGGCATGGTCCTCGATCCACAGATTGCCGATCCTGACCTGCGCACACAGATCTACAAGCGGCACCCCAAGGAGCGACTGCAGGCGGCGATGGAAGAAAGCGCGCGGCTCATGCGTCCCGCGGATGACAATTACTTCGACTTCTTGACCACGCGTTACACCTACGTCCGTCAATTCGCTCCAGCGTTTCTCTCTGCCTTCACGTTTCGCGCCAACCGGCGGGGCGAGGCGCTGGTGGAGGCGGTGTTGGTCTTAAACCGCATCAAACGGAAAGTACCGGAGAACGCCCCGATGGACTTTGTGCCCGCGAAGTGGCGTCCCTATGTCTTGGACAAGGAAAGCAAGATTGACCGGCACTCCTACGAAATGTGTGTGTTGTGGGAACTGCGCGGGGCCTTGCGGGCAGGCAATATCTGGCTGGAAGGCAGTCGTCGCTACGCCAACCCGGAGACCTACCTCATTCCTCGAACCCGGAGACCTACCTCATTCCTCGTGACCAGTGGGCAAGCCTGCGCACGGAGACCTGCCGCCTGGTGCAAGTCCCCGAACAAGCGAAAGACCGCCTCCAGGAGCGACAGCAGGAACTGGAGGCACGCCTCTCGCAGTTTGACAAGGGACTGCCGCGCAACAGCCAGGTACGCATGGAGAAGGGAGAGCTGATTGTCTCACCCCTGCGAGCAGAAGAGACGCCAGCGCGGATCAGTATCCTGCAGGAGGCCGTGCAGGAAAGCTTGCCATTGGTCGAGTTAACCGATCTGCTCGTCGAAGTGGATAGCTGGACGCATTTTAGCCGCCACCTGGAGCATGCCGGGGACGGCGAGCCGCGCACGAAAGAGCGCTTAACCCATCTCTATGCAGCCATCCTGGCGCAGGCATGTAATCTGGGCATCACGGCGATGGCTCAACTCGCAGACCTCTCCTACGAGCAGTTGGAATGGTGTACCAATTGGTACCTGCGCGAAGAGACCCTTCGCCCTGCCGTGACCACCGTTGTCAACTACCAGTATCGGCTCCCGCTCAGCCGGAACTTCGGAGGTGGAACGCTCTCTTCTTCCGACGGGCAGCGTTTTCCCGTGGCAGTCAAGACCCGCAATGCCACCGCCTTGCCTCGCTATTTCGGCCTGGGGCGTGGGCTGACCTTCTTTTCCTGGACCAGTGATCAGTACTCGCAGTACGGCTCGAAGGTCGCGCCGTCTACCAGTCGCGATGCGACCTACGTGCTGGATGAGATTCTGGACAACGAGACGGAGCTACCCATTGTCGAACACGCGACCGATACTGCCGGGTATACTGAAATGCTTTTTGCCCTCTTCGATTTGCTTGGGCTCCAGTTCGCACCACGTATTCGCGATCTGGGTGAGCAGCGGCTCTACCGCATGGATCGGACGAAGACGTACCAGCATATCGAGCCCTTGCTCAAAGGGGTGATCAATCAAGAGCTGATCACCAATGCCTGGGATGATCTGCTTCGGGTGGGTGGCAGGGTCGCTCAAACGAGGCTGGGTCACCTCGTCCCTGTTCATCAGTCGCATGCAGGCGTATCCTCGTCAAAACGCCCTCGCACGCGCTTTGCAGGAATATGGCCGCCTGGTGAAGACCCTCTTCATCTTGCGCTATCTGGAAAACCCCGATTATCGACGGCGCATTCACGCCCAGCTCAACAAGGGGGAGGCACTCCATGCCCTCCGGCAGTTTCTCTTTTTCGCCAATCAGGGATACATTCGGCGGCATCAACCCGAAGATCAAGCCAATCAAGCCAGCTGTCTCAACCTGGTGACCAATGCAGTAGTGACGTGGAACACGACCTATATGATGGATGCCATTACGAATTTGCGAGCGAAGGGGCATGCAGTAGCAGACAGTGATCTCGTGCATCTCTCACCCGCATTGTACTCACATATTAATCGCTATGGGAAATACCATTTCGAGGCAGAGGCGACACTGGATCAGCAACCACGGCGTCCTCTCCGTCAGCCATCCGTTCTCAAGGCTTAACGTTGGTTTTTGTCCACTTGCTACGGGAACCCCCATGAGCCAAACCTGACAGAGTGGCCTGTAAAGCCAGTTGATCACTCTTCGCTATTGTGGCCAGACTCAGGTTGGTCAAACGGCCAAACTCAAGTTGAATCCGCAGAAATGTGGTATACTAAAGAACCAAACCTATTCTTCAATCGAGATCATTTGCTGAACCCAAGAAATCCATGCCCATCATTCCCAAACTTTCCGACCTGGTTATCGAGCAGGTCAGCGTGGCCAACGAAGTGACGATCACCGTACGTGCGGCTACCCCAACAGCTCCATGCCCCTGTTGTGGGACGGTCTCCAGGCGGATACAGAGCCGCTACACGCGAATGCTACGCGATCTGCCAGCCAGCGGACGCCCCGTTCATCTGATTGCGCGCGTGCGTCGTTTCTTCTGTCAAGAGCGCACCTGTATTCGTAAGATCTTTGCCGAGCGCTTCCCTTCTTTAACCCTGCCTCGGGTGAAATTCACCTTGCGACTGCAAGAGTCCCTCCGAGAGCTCGGCTTTGCATTAGGAGGCGAGGCAGGAGCCAGCCTGGGAAAACAGTTGAGCATTCCTGGTAGCCCTGACACCATTTTGCGCCTGGTCAAGGGAGTCGACCTGCCTGCGGCCTCCTCTCCACGCGTGGTGGGGATTGATGATTGGTCCTGGAAACGCCGACTGCGCTATGGGACGCTGCTCTGTGATCTGGAAAGTGGCAAGCCTATCGATGTGTTGGCTGACCGGGAAGTCGAAACGGTCTCAGCCTGGTTTGAGCGGCATCCTGGGGTGGAGATCGTCAGCCGAGATCGCTCCTCCCAATATGCAGCGGCTATTCGGAAAGGTGCTCCTCAGGCGCTTCAGGTTGCCGATCTGTGGCATATTGGCAAAAATTTAGCCGATAGTGTCTCGGCGCTCTTAGCCCGCTGCCGGGCCGAAATCCGACGCGCCTTGCAAGTTCAGGCCATGCCAGAACACAAGCAGGAAGAGACTGAACCCATGCTGGAAGAAGAAAGGCAGCCTCCTCGCGGACGCCTCGTCAAGTTAGCGCAAGAAGGGCGGCGCGCTCAAAAGTTGGATCGCTACACCCAAATCGTTGAACTGCATCATCAGGGGCTCAGAGCCGCAGACATTGCCTCCCGCGTTGGGATAGGAGAGCGAACGGTGTACCGATGGCTGCGCCACGGCTCCTTTCCCGAAGCCAGGCGGCGGCGCAGACGTCCCAGCCTGATGGATCCGTATGAGCGCTACGTGCTCAGTTGGTGGCAAGAGGGAAACCGCAATGGCTCACAGCTCTACCAAGAACTGACCTCTCGTGGCTACAAGGGTTCACCCAAAGCGATGTACAATTACTTGGCGACTCTACGGACCCCGCAAGTACGCTCATCCACGTCGTCTCCATCGAAACCACAAGCGCGCAAGAGCATCCCCCCGCCACCTGCCCCGCTGGAAAACTTTTCTGCGCAGCGTGCCACCTGGCTATTTGTCTGTCAACCAGAGAAGCTAGACGAGAGGCAGCAAGCGGAGCTGGCGTTGATCAGACAGGCCAGTCCCCATGCCGAGAGCGCCTACTGCTTGGCACAAGCATTCATGCAGATGATCCGGGAGCATACAGGAGAGCAGCTGGACACCTGGCTGAGTTCGGTAGAAGCGAGCCACTTGCCCGAATTGGAGTCGTTTGCCAAAGGGATCCAACAAGACAAGGCCGCGGTGCAGGCAGGATTGACGCTGCCTTGGAGCACTGGTCCAGTCGAAGGTCATGTGAACCGACTCAAGCTCATTAAGAGGAGCATGTATGGTCGCGCCAAGCTCCCTCTGCTCCGAGCACGGGTGCTTCATGTGGCTGAGAAGGGGCCCTCTCGCGCAGCCATTCTCGCTAGAGAGCGATGCACCTGACATCGCGCGGAGAGCAGGTGCGGGACGTTAAAACCACCCACAATGAAGCGAAGCAAGGAGGACGATGAGGATGTCATTTGATATCAATAAGGCGGTGTTTGACTCCAAAGGCAGCTATCTGGAGGAGCAAGCCTCGCGCTATGAAGAGGCCTTGATGGAGCAGTTTGCTGCCTCGCCCGAAGGACAAGCGATCACCCAAGCGGGAACCGAACTGGGCTGGGCTCGGGCGATGATCCATTATGCCATCACCTACCCTGGCGTAACTCCCCCAACGATGACGGTGAGCGACCTGGAGGAAGTCGCGTATTCCCTCTTCCCGCGCAAAGTCATCACCGAGCGAGGGGACGGGGCAGAGATTATCCAGGAATTACGCGCCTTCTGGCACTTTTTAGAGCGTGTCTACCAGCTGCCGCAAGCCAGGCAGCTGCTGGCGCACTTGACGCCGCAGGCCGCCCGACGCCTGGAGCGCGAGTTGCAGGAACCGGCCAACTTTGGCATGGCCAAGTCCTTTGTCTTGATGGGAAAGGAGGCGGGCTTTGATATGGAATCACCGGAAGGCATGCGGGCATGGGTCGAAGCCTACAATGCCTCCGTGACGCCGACGATGACTGCCGCCTCTCGGCATACGGGACCTGCGACCAACAAGAAGTCGCGTGCTGTGCCCAAAAGCACAAGGAACGCACCGCATCGCAGGAAGAAGCACACACCTCCCCAATGAGAGAAGAGGTCCATGAACAGGCACGCTCCGGCCTTGGGCCCATGGACCGGCCTCCTGCACCTTGATGTTGCAGCGTCTGTGCTTACAGGCCGGTCCTTTGGCGCGAGGAGCTTACTTCCTTGATCATTGCCGTAGCAGCGAGCCTGCGGAAGAACCAAAGGTTGGCCGTCATCATCGGTTTCTACTTTCACAATGACAGGGATGGATACTGAGGCCAGCATCTCGATGAGCGCTTGCTCTCATCCGGGAGACGCAGTACCGTGACTTCCATCTGCCTGTTGTTGCTGTGCCTCACCAGATGGCTTCTCAGGCTTCGGCGGTTCATTTGCCCGAAGCAACAGTTTCGCTTTGACATAGACCCGTTGAGAAATCTTCTCTTGCTGGTACATGCCTTCAATAGCATGCATGAGACTGTCAAAGGCACCGCCTTTGAACGAGAGCATTTGCACAATGACCTCTGCGTCATGGGCATACTCAAGCGCCATCGACATCACTCTTTCGTCAATGTGCCCAATGGCCCAGGTAGAGAAGTCTTCAGGGATACCTCTTTGTTCCTGGAGATGCACCAGCATCTGACGCACTTGCCCCAGTTTTGACGGTTCAGTGGCGAGAGCGAGTGCCAGCCCGAAGATCTTCCTTTCAAGAGACTCATCCTCAATTGCAGCAGACAGTTCATCGCCGACAGCCA
>WNGJ01001914.1_pt1 | contig 20833 bp, 17 predicted proteins | sample 5400611 | NCBI WGS metagenome assembly WNGJ01 (sample SAMN13153375, study PRJNA577476) | soil metagenome | isolation source: 40 cm soil or saprolite under Garry oak tree replicate 1 | place: USA:California | collected 2016-06-15
GCGCTGCACTCGATATGCCAGCCAGGACGCCCCGGCCCCCACGGACTTGGCCACGCGGGTTCGCCAGGGGCCTGAGCCTGCCAGAGCACAAAATCAAGGGGATCTTTTTTACGAGGATCATCGGGATAGTTGCCGCGCTCGTTGGCAATGGCCAGCATGGCGTGATAGTCGTTGAGACCAATAGCTCGAGGCATGATATCGAACTCCGGGTCCTGCTTGACACTAAAATAGACGTTGCCGTTGCTCACGTATGCAAAGCCGCGTTTCACTAAAGTCGAGATAATCTCGATCATCGCCGGAATCTCTTCGGTAGCCCGGGCGTAGACATTGGGGCGGCGCACATTTAAGGCCTTCATATCATCGAGATAACGCCGGGTTTCACGTCTTCCCAGTTCATCCCAGCCCATCCCCAGTTCCCGTGCCTTGCGCAGAACATCATCGTCGATATCAGTCACATTTTGTACATAGTTTACTTTATAACCGAGAAACTCTAGATAACGAATCAGTGTATCGAAGGAGACATACGTAAAGGCATGACCAAGATGAGTGGTATCATAGGGTGTGACGCCGCAGACATACATGCGTACGGCGTTATCATCTATGGGGACAAACTCTTCTAGCGATTGTGTGAGAGTATTAAATAGTTTCATAATTTCTATTCTCCTAGACCGAACAAACGAGCGGCATTTGCTGTAGTTATCTGCGCAATCTCCTCCAGGGTCATGCCACGAATGTCAGCCAGTTTTTCAGCGACATATTTGACAAAAAGTGGCTCGTTGCGTTTGGCCCGTAATGGTTGCGGCACCAGGTAGGGACTATCCGTCTCGACCAGAATACGCCTCGAGGGAGCTATACGTGCTACCTCTGGCAGGGCATTACCCTGGCGTGTCAGCGTACCGGCAAACGAGAGTAGAAAACCCTCGAAGGTCAGGCACTCTTCCGCCTGGGCGACGTCGCCGGAAAAGCAGTGGAAGACGCCGCGCAGTCCCTGCCCATGCGTTCGTAGTAACTCAACCACATCGTCATGTGAGTCCCGCACATGAATAATGCAGGGCAAATCACATTCACGGGCGAGCTGCAGGTGGGCACAAAAGACGGCTCGCTGCACATCGCGCGGTGAGAGCATGCGGAAATAGTCCAGTCCAAACTCCCCAATAGCTACGACCTCTGGGCTCCGTGCCATCTCGCGCAACTGCGCACCCACCTCGTCGCTATAAGTAGTGGCATCATGCGGGTGCACTCCCACGCCGGCAAATACCACGCCAGGATGCGCTTGTGCCAGTGCCAGCGCAGCACGACTCGAAGCCAGGTCAACCCCGGGATCAATCATGCGGGTAACGCCACCTGCAACGGCAGCAGAGATGACGGCTTCACGGTCAGCATTGAAACGGGAGGTATCAATATGGGTATGGCTATCGACGAGCAAATAAACGATCCTTTCAAATCTATCAGCTTGCCTGGCACCCACAAGGGGTGCCACTACATTTCTAAGCGAACGAAATAACTAAATGTAGTGGCACCCCTTGTGGGTGCCAGGTAGTTTCCTTTCTAAATGTAGTGGCACCCCTTGTGGGTGCCAGGCTGGTGGGTGCCAGGCTTCCATCACTTCATTAAGTATAGTCTTCTCCGAAATGGGATGTCAAATCAAACTTGACGGAACAGGATGTGGTGGCTACAATGGAAAGGCAGTCGGCCACTCCTGAGTGGAATACTTTCTCCTCCACCTGCTGACCTGCCCGAACAGATCGTCGCTGCTGTCTTGCGTGGGATTGCCAGGCCGACTTGAAACACAATGGCCATTTCCGTTTTTTTGTAGTTACAAAGAATAGAGCCTGTAGGAGCCACCAGGGGTACACACTAAACAACAAACGACAGGGAAATTCTTGCAGGACAAAAACTATTAGCCAGATGAATGAGGGGGAAAGCATGCTTGACCTGGATGAACCCACTCTTAATGAACGTCTGCATCGCCGGACACCCGAAGGGCGTTATGAAATAAGTGAGATCGACCTGGTACTTAATATTCGCGCACAGCAGGCAGAGGGTAATACGGACGGCGTGCGTATGCTCTGCACTATATTGCTGGAACGCTGCGCTCCAGAGTTTCAGCGGCGTACGTATGGCCTGCGTCAGCGCCCTGAACTGCGCGAAGAGGCTATCGCCAATATGAATGAGCATCTGTTGCGCGAAGCGATGGATCCGGGCGAAGTATTTATGACCCAGAATTTTATTCATTATTTGCGTTGCCTGTGCGCGGATGAGTTCACACGGGTGCTGCGCCAGGAGGGTTTGCACTACCGGCGCGACAGTGAGGGACGACCATCGGGACGACCTCAACATGTGCCGCGCTCACTTATAGAGCCACTGCGGCCGGCCCCAGCTGATGACGAAGGTGTACTGGCCGCCGATGTGGCCGATCCGGAGGATCAATATGAGCGATTACACTCGATAGATGAGAGCCATCGTATTCTCACGTACCTGACTGATCCCCTGGATCGCATGATTGTGGTCTTACGGGCCATTGAAGGTATGAAATGGGATGACATTGCCCTGATCTGCAAGCGTACCGAGCGTACTGTCCGTCTACGCTACGAACGAGCACGGATCTACCTGCGCGAATGCATCGACAGGGAACACGTAGCTTATATGCACCCTGCCCAGCAGCAATCCTGATGATGGCAATAGAAAGGGGTCTAAATATGAATACTTCCGAATTACAGCAACTGAAAATGGCATGGATAGCCGCTAAAGAAGCTGGCGATACTAATACACAGGTAAATCTGCTACGAGAGCATCCAGAGGCGCAGGCGGCCTTAATTGAATTCATCGCCGCCTATGCTGCCACCGCAGTCGCCGGGGCAGATACCGAGCACACATCTCTCTTACCCCTGACGCAGCGTGCCAGCCAGGCAGCTTTAGAGCGCGTCTTTGACAAACAGGTCGTAGCCGCAAATCTCCAGGAACTACGTACGCAACGTGGCTTTACCATGGTAAGTGCAGCCAGAGGTCTGCGGCTCAGTGTCGATGTATGGAAAAAATTTGAAGCGGGTGCCATCGAACTGATCAGCCTGAGTGAACGCCAAACCGAGCGCCTGGCCCATTTCTTTCATGTCACCGTTGAACAGTTCGGCACTATGCTAAACAACAGCCAGCCAGCCCTTACTCTCAATCGCCGTCAAACAGGCAACGCGGCACGCAGCGAGCAGCAGAGCCCCAGGAAACAGACCTTCGCCGAAGCCATCGAGAAAAGCAGCATGAGCAAAGAGGAAAAGCGCTTCTGGCTGGAGAATTAAACATATGTCACCTCAACTTGGTATTAGCCAGGGTGTGCGTGAGATTGTTGCAAGGCTCCAGGGCGAGGACAAGCCATCGCCCCTACTATGCTACGCTGAATCATCCAGAGAAGCTCGTCCATAGTAGGGGCGATGGCTTGTCCTCGCCCTGCTCGGGCTGCTGCCTCGTTCGCCAGGACATGCGCTGGTTGCAACAATCTCACGCGCACCCTGTCAGCCATAACCTCTTGCTAAAATTGGAAAAATGTGCTATATTTCTGTGGAAAAGTACAATAACCTCACTGTCTTCTGTAGAGCGCTGAATGAATATGGCTGCTCTTTTGTAGCAAAAACTTGTATACCTTGACCTACTACAAAGCGATTCCTGGAGAATTCGGAGGTGGAATCGATGTCTCACGCTACGAAACAGCCGTCAAGAAAAGCTTATGCCCCGCTGAAACTCATCCTTCTTGTAGAGGATGATGCTGCCAATGCTACGTGCATCACTCAAATTATTTCTCAGGAGACACCCTATCATGTCTTTCTGGCTACCAATAGCTGTCGAGCCCTGGAAGTCGTCAAACACCTCAAACCGCAGCTATTTATTTTAGACTATCGCCTGCCAGGAATGGACGGCATTGAACTCTACGACCAACTCCACGCCATCACAGGGCTAGAGCACATCCCTGCTATCATCCTCACTGCTTGCGTGGAGGAATGTGATAACGCAATCGAAGCCCGCAAACTTATTGCCTTCAGAAAACCCTTCGACATCGACGATTTCCTCTATACCATTGAAGAGATGTTAGCCTGGTCGGCGGATTACTCATCCCCAGAGCCAGTACTTATAGTGTAAATTATCCTGGCGACCACCAGGGTCGCCACTACATTTCGCGATCATGACGGCCGAAATGTAGTGGCGACCCTGGTGGTCGCCAGGTCATCCTTTTTCGGAATAATTCACAGACCCCGGGGATGGACTACAATGTCCATCCCATCGATAAAACGCAGCTCGATTGTATCCTACCGGCTATGTTGTTGGTAAATCTCGCTTGTTGAACACTATCAGCCCGGCTATTCCACACACAAGGCCCGCAACCACCAGTACCAATGGATGCCACCACGTCAGTTGATGAAACACAAGCGGTTCTATGGCTGGCGCGTAGTAAAATGGGCTGATCTTGAGTAGCCAGTTGAACTGGTCGGAGATCCCGCCGAATGTGTTCATAAGGTATCCCAGGGCAATAATGCCGACAGCCGCACCGCCGGCCGCGCGGCTGGCATTGATAAATGAACCTAACAGCATGCCCAATCCTGCCGCGAAGAAGAAAAACGCCCACTGTACCAGTTGCGTGATCCACAGCCACTGCCAGTTGATATCGGTATTTTTCAGGATAAGCGTATCGAGCCAGACTGCGAAGACCGTCAATAAACCAATGATGAGGCCGCAGATCAACGCGGCTAGCCAGCTTTCCAGGTAGTAGCGCGTGCGGCTGATAGGTCGCGACAGTGCCAGGTCGAGTGTACCGTTCTCAATGTTAACGGGGAGCGCCGCACCGCTAAGGTAGGCCACGATACCACCGAAAAGCAAGCCATAGAAGGAACTGTAAAGCTCAAACCCCAGGAATACTGTAAAGCCTGAAAAGCTGGTGATCCGTGCGCCTACGAGACCCGATATAAGGCTGGAGGACAGGTATGACCCCAGGTTGGCTTTGGATATAGAGGGGTAGAGGCCAGCCAGGAGTAAGGCAATCAATACGCCATAAAAACAGCCCATAGCCAGCGGGGTCCTGGCATTGATGATCGATCGTATCATAATGGTCAAACCCCGCGTTCGCTTCCTGGGCATGGGGATACTTTTTGTCATCGAAGTTATAGCCATTGTAATATCTCCTTTTGTTGTAGGAACACGACTACACGGCTCAGCGTGTCACCGTGGTCGTCTTTTCTGGCTCTTCATAAAACTTCAAGAACACTTCCTCGAGTGGTGCTTCCTCGGCTTGCAGGCGGATAACCTCGTGACGGCTGAGAGCCTTAATCAATGGATCCATGTTGCCACTCATATTGAACTGGTAGTGTCGATTGGTCTGTTTTACCATGCTCACACCGGGGATGCGAGCCAATTCTTCCTCTGTCACAGGGTCGCCAAACTCTACCGTCACGCGTTGACCCGCCTTCTCACGCAGCGTTTCCACTTCTTCAACGGTCACAAGTTCGCCCTGGCGGATGACCGCGACGCGATGGCACACCTTCTCAACATCGCTCATGATATGCGAGCTCATGAAAATGGTCTTACCTCGCGCCTGTTCTTCCAGCAGAAATTCGTTGAAAACTTTCTGCAATAACGGATCGAGGCCAGATGTTGGCTCGTCAAGGATCAACACTTCGGGATCACACATGAAAGCCAGCACGATACCGATCTTCTGGCGCATACCTTTAGAGTACCCCTTCAAAGGACGTTTCATTTCCACGTCGAAGCGTGCTACCAGGTCCTTGAGCAGCACCGACTCGCGACCCTGCAAGCGCGAGAAGTAGTTAATGATCTGCTTGCCTGTCATATTTCCAGGCAGGCGCACATCACCAGGAAGGTAGCCGATGTACTGGTGCAGCGCTAATTTGTCACGCTGGGCGTCCAGTCCCAGGACGCGGATCGTTCCTGATGTTGGGCGAATGACATCTAACATACAGCGAATAGTCGTGGTTTTTCCTGCGCCGTTTGGTCCCAGGAAGCCAAAGATTTCCCCACACTCCACGCTCATGGAGATACCTTTTACCGCCTGGATCTTGCCGTAGGATTTCTTCAGTTGATCAATCACAATGATAGGTTCTTGCATAGTACTCATGACTCGGTCTCCTTTTGGATTCGCTCTTTCACAATATCTATAAGCTGATCAAAGAGTTGTATGAAGATAGTATGGACCTCCTGCACCTTTTCGGGTGAAAGAGCATTGCCTGGCTCAAAAGTACGTCGTATCGTTTCTGCCGCCATCTCTGCCGCCTCCTCTAAAGAGACTTTATACTCATCCGGCATGAATTGGTCAGCGACCAGGAAAAACGAAATGACTAATTAACCCTATTTAGTCATGAACATTATCTGGTCATAGTATAAGGTGAAGAATTTCAAAAGTCAAGGATGAAATTATATTAACCCGATTACTAACGCCCTTTGGTCGCATAGCCAACATACGACACACCCATAAACCAACCCGGTCCCATAGTCACGTGCCCATGGGCGAAGCCGCGCGGCATAAAACCCCTCAACTCGTGTACCTGTAATCCGCTTATCGTCAGGACAGCACGTAGTTCAATTGGCTTGATGAAATCTTGATAGTTGTGTATACCCGGTTTGAGCCCACCACTGGGGAAGTTTTCGCCGTACCAGATGAGCAATACCCGTGCCAGCAGCGTGCGATTGATCGTATCAAAGACAAAGATGCCGCCAGGAGCGAGAACGCGTGCAACCTCCCCAAGCGTCGCTTGTAAGTTCTGCACATGCTCCAGAACATCGAAACAGACAATGGCCGAAAAACTGCCATCGGCGTAAGGCATTGCTTCCGCGTACCCCCGTTGGTAGTAAATATTTTGACCCAGGCCTTTTTGTTGTGCATGTAAGCTCGCCGTCTCTAACGCGCCTTGAGAAGGGTCTATTCCTACCATGATCGCCTTACGTTGTGCCAGCTCTTCACAGATCAAGCCCCCTCCACTGCCCACCTCTAAAATTTCTTGTTGTGCAAGTGCCCCTTTGCCAAATACCTTGTTGATGCAAGACTCAATATAGTCGCAACGGTCACCTGTCATCTGGTAGAGAAAGCAACCTTTATCCCACCAGCTAAATGAGGAAAAGATTTCTGCTTGCGGGCGTTTGCGTTTAAACATCCGATTCTCCTTGATGCAACATATACGTATGTAATAGCGATTATAGCGTATATGGTCATCAAATTTCACCGGCAACATATACTCGGTGCAACCAAATGGCTTGCTGTAGCGTTTCTATAATTGTGAGCGACCTCATAACATCCTTTTCTTCTCTCCCAACTGCAAGGGAAAAAGAAGACTATTGAAAACCCCTGGATAGTCTTGAAAATACAGCAAAAAAAGAAACGAAAAACGTGATATAATTGGGGGCATACTATTAGCTGACTGGTGGAGAGAGGACAAACGCTATTATGGCAATGTTTGAAAGCTTATCAAAACGTCTTGAAGGGGTTTTTACTAATTTAAGTGGCAAAGGCAAACTGACCGAAGCTGATGTCAACGAGGCCATGCGCGAGGTACGGCTGGCATTACTGGAAGCCGACGTAAGCCTCAAGGTGGTGCGCCAATTTGTCGATCAGGTTAGAGAGAAGGCTATTGGTGCTGATGTGCTGGGCAGCTTCTCTCCCGCACAACAGGTCCTGGCAATCGTCAATGAGCAGTTGATAGAAATGCTGGGAGGAACCGAGGGCAAGAACAAGCTCGACCTGGGTGGCACACCTCCCAACGTTATTATGCTGGTTGGCTTGCAAGGTTCTGGTAAAACGACTACAGCCGCCAAACTGGCCAACTATTTGCGCAAGCAGGGCCAACGCCCGTTAATGGTGGCCGCTGACATGTACCGCCCGGCTGCCGTCCACCAGCTTCAAACACTGGGGAGGCAGCTATCTATACCGGTCTATGCAGAGCCGATGGGAGCCAATCCTGTTGATATCTGCGTGCATTCGCTCAATTACGCTCGTGAACAGGCAGCTTCTGTAGTCATCCTTGACACGGCCGGCCGTCTCAACATCGACGAACGCATGATGCAAGAAGTTATCAGTATACGCTCGCGGGTGCAACCTCGCGAAGTATTACTGGTGGCCGATGCTATGACCGGTCAGGAAGCCGTGCGTGTGGCAGACGACTTCAATAAGGCCGTCTCGCTGACAGGCATGATTTTGACCAAGATGGAAGGTGATGCCAGGGGTGGTGCTGCACTCTCGATTCGTTCGGTAACAGGGGTACCGATCAAATTCATGGGCGTCGGGGAAAAAACCGACGCATTAGAGCCATTCTATCCAGAGCGTTTGGCCTCGCGTATACTAGGAATGGGCGATGTTCTTTCATTGATCGAACGGGCGCAAGAAACCATCGATCAAGAAGAAGCTATGAAAGCCCAGGCCAAATTACAGCAAGGCAAATTTGACCTGGAAGATTTCCTTAGCTCCATGCGTCAATTGAAGAGCATGGGTCCATTGAGGCAAGTCATGGAGATGATCCCGGGCTTCAACAAATTGGCAACGATGCCGGAGATGGAAGAAGCGCTGGAAGGCGACCAGATGAAACACATTGAGGCGATTGTCCTCTCCATGACCAGGCAGGAGAGGCGCAATCCCGACATTCTCAATGGTAGCAGGCGCAAACGTATTGCTCGTGGCAGCGGTTCTACCGTCCAGGATGTCAATCAGTTGCTCGAGCAATTCAATGAAATGCGCACCATGATACGCCAGATGAGCACCGGCAAGGGCAAATGGGCACAAATGGCTCGCCAATTGGGCATGGGTGGAGGTGCAGCAATGCCAGGAATGCCCGATATGCCTGGTATGCCAGCTCTGCCAAGACCAGGGGGGAGAAGTGGTAAGAAGACCGGCAAGGCCGCACGTAAAGAAAAACGCAAACAAAAAGCCAGAAGTGGAAGGAGATAACCGTCTCTATGCACAAAATGCATCTAGTACACCAACCCCAGCGGGTGGCTCAGGCCATGCTTGTCATGCTCTTGCTAGGTTTGACCGTGCTGACAACTGCCTGTGGTGGGGATCCACAGGCACAGCAATCGGCCAGCCAGAATAAGGCGCAGCTTGATCAAATGATTCAGCATGCACAACAAATAGGTGTGCCTGCTGCGTCCCTTACTCCTATTGTAAAAAAAGAACAGCAACTAAACAATTCTAGCGCACCTTTTTCCCTTTTTAATGACCAGGCGGATACTAACTATTATAAAAATCAGGCTAATCAATATTCTAAACTGACCGTGCAGACGCAGAACCTGATTGTGACCACCACCGATCAGTTCCAGCTGCAGGCCCAGAACGACATGCAAGTATTTCAACAGGCTCTTACACGCCGCAGCTCACAGCATATGGGGAATACCCAGCCCTTTACTGATCAGTACAACAATGATACTTTACTGTTAAATTCAGCAAAGTATCCCAAAGATTATGCAGTAGTCAGTCAAGAAGCGCAGAAGGCGATCGAAGCGCTGGGTTTAATGGGATCAACCTTTGGTCAGCTCACGACTTTTAAGAACACCATTGGCCAGATGCAGCAGGCTCAGATCGATGTGACTGCTATGAGTACCCAGTACCAGAGCGATCTCAGCGCCTTCAATAACGCCACGCTGTCAAGTGAATTCCGGAACCTGGGTACGATGATTGATGCACAATATCAGCTGGCAGTAGTGAGTTCCATTGCCGCGCTTCCCTACGTCAGTACCGCTAAACTGAGCCAGTTCAAAACTCAGATCAGCCTGCTCAAGACCTATGGCATGGACGCCAGCTCTTACCAGAAGCTGTACAACGCCGACCAGGCTTTGATGAACAAGGCCAAAACCATTCATGACTACCTGGTCTTCTCTAACAAGATTAATGCAGACATAGCCTCTATGCATGATGACCTGGTGCAAGGCGCGTCTACCTACCTGATTGGAAAACTTGACAGTCAAGCCAGGGCCTGGGGCAAGGCACATGCATACCATGATCTCGTTGATGGACAGAACTATATTCTCGATGCTGGATACACGACCGATGGCATTGGCTATTGGCTGAACAGGGAACTTGGCTGGGCCTATCTTCCATCGGATTTCCAGTCCGTGGTCGATGAGGAGAATAACCAGTTCTTCAACCTGCAAATGCTGCAACAGGACTATTCCGACGCGACACCATACAACAAAGTTCATGCCACAGACATGCAGATGATCAAGCACTACCATCTAAGCGGCCAGATTATCGTGGTCTCGATGGTTGAGCAAGCTCTGCGTCTCTACCAGAACGGCAAACTGGTGCGATCCTTTCACGTAACGACTGGGCGTGTGGAGCGCCCCGCTCTGCCAGGATACTGGACAGTGCAGGATCGCAAATCACCGGACGAATTCAAATCAACTGATCCGCCGGGTTCACCTTTCTGGTATCCTCCCACACCTATTCACTACGCGATCCTCTACCACTGGGGGGGCTTCTTCATCCACGATGCGTGGTGGAGAGCAGACTTTGGTCCTGGCACGCAATTCCCGCACAATGACTCTGCCGGTACCGACTCCTTCAACTACGATGGAAGCCACGGCTGTATCAACATGCAGGAAGACGAGGCCGGCTGGCTATATGCTAATACCGACTGGCATACGTCGATACTCGTCTACTAAAGACAGACATCACGCGCATGAATTAAAAGAGCGATAATCGGCAGAACCGATTATCGCTCTTTTAATTCATGCACGTATTATAACGGCGGCAGCAAACCCCAATCCATTTCAAATAAGAGAGCATCTCGCTTTGTCATCCTGAGCGCAGCGAAGGATCTCTGTCCGGCGAGAGATCCTTCGCTGCGCTCAGGATGACAATTCTGAAGCGGCTTCATTTGACTCGCAAAACGTCTTATTTGAAATGTATTGGCAGCAAACCCTCTCCCACAATAGGGAGCTGACGGTAAAGGTCAGCCCCGGTAATATTGGTACGCCAGCTTTTGGCGTTCTGTAAATCGTGCAAGAAGTCCGGTTGTAGATCAACGCCCAACGCTTGCCATATCAAGCTAATGGCACGGCGGGCGAAGGCAATATCGTTCCGTGGCTCGATGCGGTCCAGGTCTTCAAAGAAAAAACCACAACTGGTAAAGCTGTACTGCTGGTAATACTGTGCTTCGAGCAAAAGCAGCGTACGCTCTACCAGAGCTGCATTCTCCGGTAAATGGTGCTCTTTGCCATATTCTGTCCAGAAACTCTCAGGCGTTACCCAGCCGTTGCGTAGATCAAGGTAGGCATTTCGTGCGGCCCAGGGATCACGCAGCGCCTCGCCGGCATACTGCTCGAAAAGCTGGTCGCCGTGTGCCGCCAGGTTATTCAGCGCGCGGCGCAGTTCTCCCTTCCAGCTGCTATCCCCCTCGGTACATTCACAGCCCGTGTCCCAGCGTGCCACACCATGTCCACAACTCCAGGCACTCGGCACACGTAACTCTACCTCTTGAGTGGCAGGATACATCTGTAGATAGCGCTCCAGCGTACAAATCTCAAAACCATAGCCTGGCGCGCCGGATTGCACCAGGTGCGTCAGGAACTTATCGCGCCAGGGCTTATGATGCCCATACAGTTCACCATCCGTGGCGATAAGCACGAGCTGCGCTTCTCCCGCCTCGGATTTGCTTTTTACGAGGTGTCCCGGCAAGTAGGAAGCAGCAAAGAGATCGGCATTGCTGGTCGTATTCCAGTCAAAAGAGACGCCGCCAGACAGCGGGCCATTATAGAAAAAGACGGTAATGCTGCGACCGCCAGGCAGGGACACCTGGTATGGTTGTGTTGTATCAATAGGCGTAGCAGCCTGCCATGGAGCAAGCACTGTATAGGTAATGCCGCATTGCGCCAGTAAGTCCAGGCATTCCAGGTCTACTGCCGTTTCTGCCAGCCACATCCCGTGCGCATCGTGTCCATAGCGATGACGGAAGTCACTTAGTCCCCACAGGATTTGCGTAAGCTTATCGCGCCTATTTGCCAGGGGGAGAATAGTGTGATTATACCCCTGCGCCAGGGCATTGCCCACCCCGTAGCGCATTCTATGCTGGTAATCGGCAGCAAGAATTTGTCGATAGACATCAGGGTGCGCGTTCTCTAACCACGCGGCAAGCGTTGGTCCCAAATCGTAGCTGATCGCCTCAAAGTTGCCCGCCTCGGCATTGGGACGATAGCACTCGGCGGTAATCTTTTCATTGTAGTTGGCGAATGGAGTAGCCCCAGGCTCTACAGGTATAATTCCGGTAAACGGATCCTCGCGTGGAGGCTGATAAAAATGCCCGTACAGGCAGAGGTAGGTACGCTCTTCCTGCGGGCGAGAGAGTGAATCATCAGTAATAGTTTGTTCGATCATATAACCACCTGTCCTGGTAAACAGCAGAATCAGCACTGTCACTACCAGACTGAAGTACAGATGCCTTTCTAGGCTAGAGAATAATGATTAGCGGGGGACAGGAGTCTGCGCCCCCGAATCACCTTCCTTTTTATGTACTAACGTAAAGAATAATAATTGCTACAAAGCTCTGATATACTTTGCCTGCTATTATATATACGGTAGAGCCCACATTAAATGGTGGTCAAGAGTGAAAGACCATGAATATCACGCTCAGTTCAGCAGGTCTCCGCCACTTAATGTTATTGTACCTATATATACCGTACATTATTAAATACGTCTTTATTCCCTAAAAAGTGACATACTCATCCGTTTTACCTATTCAGGACTCCTCGCCGCCAGCGACAACATCCCCATCCATGTGTTGATTGCAAGCCTTGCCGCCGTAGGACTCTGCTGGCGAATGAGATTGACGATGGAATGGAGCATGATCTGTCCCATCAACTGGGCGAGGACAAGCCATCGCCCCTACTATGGACGAGCGAAGTCGGCCGATCCATCGTAGCATAGTAGGGGCGATGGCTTGTCCTCGCCCAGCCGCATTACTCTCGTCCCTATACTACTCGACTATATACTACGCGCTCAAACCATGAAGGTGGCTGCTGCCCCCATGAGCACTCATGAGAAACTCCTCGTAGGCCTCACGCAGCTTGGGGTAGCGCAACAAAAAGAAGCCGGCATACTCTTGCGAAAGCGGCCGCGGCTGACGCAACAAACGCATGTTTACCTCTTTCAGCAAGCGATTCCCCTTTTTCCCATTACAGACTTTGCACGAAGCTACCAGATTTTCCCACGTACTCGTACCACCACGTGAGCGTGGGATAATATGATCAAGTGTCAGATCACGGCTGCGCTTACCACAATACTGGCATGTCTCGTCATCGCGCAACAGGATATTGGCCCGAGACGGCTGTAGAGCCACACGAGGCACCCGTACATTGGCCAACAACTGCACAATCACGGGCCGTTCCAACTCAAGACGTCGAGCCTCGATACTCTCTTCGATCAGACTACGAACACTCTCATCTACAAAGGTAACTTTCTGCTTCGACAGCAGCACGATGAGACGACGCTCAGGAATGACCGAGAGAGGCTGTAGTGAGGAATTCAGAACAAGAACAGGCATGGAATAGCTTCCTTTCCTCTCTGTCAGAGCCGATAAGCACAGCAGACAGCGAGGAAGAAGCGTGAGGAGCAGGACGGAGAAGGGGAGAGCCCCAACTCCCTCAGCTTCTACTGCCGTCTGCGACGACGACCAGATAGATACGGGTACAAGCGCCTTGCACGTCCAGGTGAGCATGGCACAGCGGGACATGCGCTGCTTGCCGGTCGGCCTATATCCGGGCCTATGCAAGCAGGCACCAGAGTACACCATTCTGCGCGTGCAGTGAGATGTATCTTCTGAGATGTCCGCAATTCCAAACTCCTTATACTTCTCGCTAACCTGAAAACGTTTCTCTGACACTTCTTTGCTGGTAGTCCCCTTAATCGGGTCCTGACATCAAGGAATTAAGTGTGCCATTCCTGGTCGGGGTGAGAGGACTTGAACCTCCGACCTCAGCGTCCCGAACGCTGCGCGCTAGCCGACTGCGCTACACCCCGGTTTAACAATCCGTGCAAGTAACTCTTCGCTGGCTCAACCTTTTGAGCCATATTTTGTGTGCCAGATTCGCCTGGGCATTGCTGCTAAGCGATTCTAAACACCCCCTGCTCAAGCTTAGTATAGCATAAATCGTCAAGCTTTTACAATAGGACCCTCAGGCTCTTCACACAAACACAAAAAACCAAAGCAAAGTACAGATAACCGCCAGGTAGATAGAACCAAAGAGATAACCCAGGACCAATCCCGTAATCGCAATACTATCGCTTGTCCCCATGCCAGGAATAGTATTGGCTCTACGTTTCCCAATGTGCCCAAAGACGACGGCCAGAATCGGCGGCACAAACAATATCACGACAGGCAAAATAGAGATCAAATGAGAATCTTCTGGCCCAAAATGCGTCATAATAGCAGCAGACATGGTACAGAAAGCCAGCGGTATAAAAATGCTAATAATACCGAAGACGAGACTGGCGATAGCCATCTTATTCCGCCTTTTTTGCGGTACCCCCCTCGCCCAGTACGTTGGGCCTGTCGGCGATGAGGATCCATACGAGCCACCCATACCCCGAGCGTGCTGTTGTAAAACTATCATCTGTCCCGTTCTTCCGCCTCCCACTAGCTGAGAAGCACCCGGACCTGTACCCATACCCTGTGCTGTACCGGCGACTGGCGGAACAATTGTCTGCCACGAAACCGGTCTTGCCACTGGAGGTTGATACCCCCCTCGTGCCTGCAGGCCATACACATGTTGCCTGGACCAGGCCGAAGCAATGCGCTGCAACTCCTGTTTGACAACGGCAATACTCTCAGGTCTTTTAGCGGCATCCATCTCCACCATCTGCATAATCAGCGTCTCAAGCTCTGCAAGCACCGGTTGATCAAGCAAATGCAACTGCGCAAAGCGAAATGGCGATTGTGAAGGATCGTCTCCAGTCAACAGTTGATGCAGCATCACACCCAGACCATAGATATCCGTACGCGGCGTCGTCTGTGCCTTGCCATATTGCTCCGGCGCGGCATAGCCTGGAGAGCCAAAGGGCATAGTATCTTTAGCCTGTCCTGGCTTGAAATGCCGGGCAATACCGAAATCAATCAGCGCAATACGTCCACTTGCCGTAAGCATTACATTCGCCGGTTTGAGATCGCGAAAAATGACGGGCGGCTGGCGCGTATGCAAGTATTCCAGCACCGAGCAGAGCAGGAGACCAATCTCCATCACTTCTCCTATCGCAAGGCATCCATCGCGCATCCTCTCCAGGTGTTTCTCCAACGTTGTGCCTTCAATAAAATCCATCACCAGGTACCAGGACTCAACATCCGAGAAGTGATTGTAAATGCGCGGCAAATTTGGATGCTTCAAGCCAGACAGCACCATCATCTCGCGGTTAAAAGCCTCGGTCGCCTCTATCACCTCCTGCGGCTTAAGCCCGCTCAACGTGATGGCCTTAATAGCCACCGGGTGATCATCAAACCGCGTATCCACCGCTTTATAAACAGCACTGAAGCCCCCCTTGCCCACCTGGGCAAGAATGCGATAGCGCTGCTGCAGCAAGTATTGATAGTTGCTACTCGTAGTCTCTAACGAAAGAGGAGCAGTAATCTTGAGTGACAGCCCGCAGGCAAAGCACAATGTTGCTTCCGGCGGATTGGCCGCGCCACAACTCGAACAGTAGCGTTCAGAAGAAATCATGCTCCTCGCTCCTTATAGCGGACGATCAAACAAATCTAAATGGCTCACTCTAAATTATAGACGCTGATTCCCCCTAAAAATAAGGTTGAGTGTTTCATCTTTTATTTTCGCTTGATACAACACACAAAAACAGCTATACTTGTCCTAAAGCGCAACAGAGAACAAGGAAGACACTAAATGGAAATCAGCGAAACCCTCCTGGTCACCTCTCGGCAAGAATGGCGCGAATGGCTCACCCAACACCATGCTGACTGTAAAGAAATCTGGCTCATCTACTACAAGAAAAGCTCTGGCAAGACAGGTATCTCTTATGAGGAGTCGGTAGAAGAGGCGCTTTGCTTCGGTTGGATCGATGGTGCCAACAAAGGCATCGACGAGGAGACTTACGCGGGGCGCTTTACCCCTCGTCGTCCCAGGAGCCACTGGTCTGCTTCCAATCGTGCCCGTGTCGGCCGGTTATTGCAGGAGGGGCGTATGACAGAGGCGGGATTGGCCGTGCTTCCGGCGGATTTACGAGAAGCCGCTTTTTAAACTCATTATTCACCCCAGCCTATCCGCAAGCTCTATCAGCGTCCCAACAACCATATCCGGGCGGGCATCAAGCGTGTCGAACAAACCGCCGGACCGATCAATCCATGTAGCCTGCATACCGGCATTGCGAGCTCCAATAACATCGAAGGGATTTGAGGAGATCAGACGCACGTCCCCGGTAGCTCTTCCAAGCCTCTCTGCAACATGCCGGTACACCTTGGGCGATGGCTTGTATACTTTTACCTCGTCGACACTGACAAACCCCTGAAAATACTCATAGAGTTGCGCAGCATGCATGATCGCATCAAGCATTGACGGACTGCCGTTGGAGAAGACGACCATCGTGTAGCCTGCCTCTTTCAAGCGCTGAAGTCCCGGCTCAACATCGGCAAATCGCTCCAGGTCGTTGTACTGTCTCATGAGCATATTCTTCTGATCCGCATTGAGACACCTTCTGGCAACGGCGAGCGCATAGTCGAGTGCCTTGCGCGTAACCTGTTCAAAGTCTTCATACCGTTCCATGACCGTCAGCCGGAACGTGAACTCGAGCTGCTTCTGCCGCCAAACTTCGGCAATGCGCTGTGTCTCACCCGTCTCACCTGGAATAAACTGTTCAAATTGCTGCCAGATACGAAGCGGATTAACCAATGTGCCGTACATATCAAAAGCCAATGCTTCAGATTTTGACATGGCGTTTCTCCTTTTTTATCAAATTATACGTGATATTTAGGAAAGGAGGGAACAGAGGTGTTTGCACTGCTATTTGAAGAGGTGATAGAATGAAAACACACGTTGTAAGCCCTGGGATGGACAAGCATATGCAACAAGACGTGATAGCCGCTACTTCTGCTACAGAACTTGAGCAACCTGATCTCTACATAAATCGAGAGCTAAGCTGGATCGAGTTTAATCGTCGTGTCTTTGAAGAGGCACAAGATAGCCGCCATCCACTATTGGAGCGCGTGAAGTTTCTTTCTATCTTCGACTCTAATCTGGACGAATTTATCATGATTCGTAAGGCGGGTCTCAAAGACCAGCTTGTTGCCCATGTAACCTCCCATAGCCCGGATGGTCTGACGGCAGAACAGCAGCTGGCCGCTATACGCCAGCGCCTGACCCCGCTTGTCCAGGAGGTACATGACTACTGGCTCAACACCCTCTTGCCTTTGCTCGCGGAGCAACATATCTATGTCCTGAACTATGAACAACTGAACAAGTCGCAGCGTGCCGCGATGTTGTCGTACTTTGAACGCGAGATTTTTCCCGTCTTAACACCGCTGGCAGTTGATGCGAGCCATCGCTTCCCACACATCTCCAACCGTAGCTTGAACCTGGCAGTTATGAATACCGATGAAAAGCAGGTACGTTTTGCCCGTGTGAAAGTGCCACCTTCACCTTCACTGCCGCGTCTTCTGCCTGTACCTACTTCCACGGATGAGCCTCAAGCAGTAGCCTTTGTATGGATTGAGCAGGTCATCGCGGCTCACCTGAATATGCTCTTCCCCGGCTTTGATGTGTGGGAATCGTATCCGTTCCGGGTACTCCGTGATGCGGATATCGAACTGCAAGAGGACGAGGCCTCTGACCTGCTTGAATACATTGAACAAGAACTGCGTCAACGTCGCTTTGGCTCGGTGGTTGACCTCGCGGTCAATCCCTCCATGCCGCCACGTATCCGCAGCCTGCTCCTCGATAACCTGGAGATCACTTCCAATGATTTGACGGTCATAGACGGTCCTCTTGGCCTGGCTGACCTGATGGAATTGCACAGCCTGGATCGTCCAGACCTGAAAGATCCACCGTTTACACCCCGCCCGCCGGCCATATTGCGTAAAGAGCACAATCTTTTTACCCTTATCCGGCAGCAAGATATTTTGATGCATCATCCCTACGATAGTTTCAATTCGGTGGTTGATTTTATTCGTGCTGCGGCCAATGATCCGCAGGTATTAGCCATTAAGCAGACCCTCTACCGCATTGGGCCGAACTCTCCCATCGTCGACATGCTCCTGGAGGCAGTTGAGAACGGCAAGCAAGTAGCAGTACTCGTGGAGTTAAAGGCGCGTTTCGACGAGGAGAATAATATTGAGTGGGCCAGGGCCCTGGAACATGCAGGCGTGCACGTCGTCTATGGCCTGGTAGGTCTGAAGACACACGCGAAAGCAGCCCTGGTTGTGCGCAGGGAAGAGGATGGGTTACGCCGCTATGTTCACCTGGGTACCGGCAACTATAATGCTACTACTGCGCGCATCTACGAAGATTTCGGCCTCTTCACCTGTCGCCCCGACATTGGCGCGGACGTCACCGACCTTTTTAACTTGCTCACCGGCTATTCCCGGCAGCACTCCTACCGCAAGTTGCTGGTGGCTCCCATAGGGCTGAGGCAGTCCATGGTAGAGCGCATTGAGCGTGAGATTCGCGTGCAGCAAGAGCATGGCAACGGACGCCTGATCTTCAAAATGAATGCGCTTGTCGACCCGGAGATCATTCGCTTGCTCTATCGTACCTCACAGGCAGGAGTAAGTATTGACCTGATTGTACGTGGCATGTGCTGTTTGCGACCTGGTATTCCTGACATAAGTGACAATATTCGTGTACGGAGTATTGTCGGGCGTTTTCTGGAGCACAGTCGCATCTTCTACTTTGGCAATAATGGCAACGAGGAGATCTATTTGGGCAGTGCCGACATGATGCAGCGCAATCTGGATAACCGTGTCGAAACACTCTTCCCCATCGAAGACCCCGGCTTGCGTGTAGCCATTCGCGACAAAATACTCCAGACCTACCTGTCTGATACGGCCAACACCAGTGAATTGTTGCCTGATGGAAGCTATGCACCTGTACGACCCGAAGCGGGTGAGCCTCTCTTCGATTGCCAGTGCTGGTTTATCACCCATCCCCTATTCGAACCCAAGCCGGAAAGCCATGAGATCACAACCAGCGCTTTACCATCCGGGTCGTAATCCCCGGGAAACAAAGCAGAGAAGAGCGATCCACGTGCTTGCTCTTCTCCGCTTTGTTTCCCGAGTATCTCAGGAATAACTGATAAAACTGACACCACGACCCGGGGAGAACTCCACGTCCGTTACCTTCCAGTAATATGCTCCCCAGTTCATATTGCTGGCAATGACATGACCATTGCTCAGCACCCTCTCGACCACGGCCACATGTCCCAAACCAGACGCACCTTCTACCCGAGGCTGCAGGTCTATAATGTCTCCTGGTGCAGGCCTGCTGGAAACATGCCAGCGGAAGTCACGCGCACGATTCGTCCATGCCCAGGCATCCGCGTTTGTCGTCCACGGTACATAGATACCATGCAGCTCGTGGTAACGCTGATTGGCGTACCACGTACATTGACCATAGGGGAAATAGTTGCCCTTGCCCTTTACCGGTCGAGGTCCGCTACTACCCGTTGAGCTATGGCCCGGAATACAAATAGTCTGGTTAACGTAAATGAGGTTGGCATTCGCAATGTGATTGTAGGAGGCAAGACGCTGCCAGGTGGTCTTATAGCGCGCAGCTATGCCTCCTAATGTATTGCCCCTGGCGACAGTGTAGGAATGGTCAGCGTTGGAGCAAGGAGAATGTGCAAAAGCTCCAAATAGGTGCATGCCCAGCGTGTTACCCAGCAAGAGCAGCCCAAGTACTGCCAGCACACTTATATGCCCTGCCACAATGCTTACTACCCGGTGTTGCTGAAAATACTGCCAGATACGTTGTTGGTGTTTGCGCATATACACGTTAGCCCCTCCTCTGTCTACTATAAAATTGCGGGCCAACACAACAACCAGGCTTTCCTTCGCCCGCAATCAAACAAATGCGTACCGTTATCGATAGTAGCGCATCAATACTATATATCGGCTTGAAACAAGATGAAACATAGGAGAAAAGGACTAGAGGGAGGTAATGGTTTTGTTTTCCTGCCAGGGATGGCTCCGCTCAGACGCTCAGAAGCGCAAGCTTTAGCAATAAGAAGGAGATGAATCGGCCCGCGAAGCTGGGCGAGGACAAGCCATCGCCCCTACTATGCTGACGAAGCGCGTCCATAGTAGGGGCAATGGCTTGTCCTTGCCCGGTGGCTTGTCCTCGCCCAGTCCACCACCGCACGTTGCTTGCCAACACCTTAAGTAAACGCCTATGGGGTATTGCCCCCACGGACAGCGAGAGCTGCCCTGACTATGCTGGTTAACTGCACATACCCGTTGGCGCAACCAGTGAAGAAGTCAGTTGATTGGGACTGGTCACCTGGATACCACCTGGTCCAGGATACGTATGATCGGCAGGTAGCGCGCCGCTCCAGGTAAATGTATAGGTTCGAGTAGTCTGTCCAGGGCTGAAAGTGATGCTGGCCGGAGTTTGTCCACGCCCATTGTTAACCGTATAGGTGAACTGGACGGTCCCACCAGGACTATTGGCCGCTACATGAATGGTGGCCGTATAGGTCACAACTATCGAAGTACCACACGACAGCCCTTGAATGGATGTAGGACTCACCGTCATATCAACTTTCGTGACTTGAAACGCCGCCGAAGATGTACACTGCCCCGTTGGCGCAACGAGCGATGAAGTCAGTTGATTGGGACTGGTCACTTGAATACCACCCGCTTCAGGG
>WNGJ01001915.1_pt1 | contig 20833 bp, 22 predicted proteins | sample 5400611 | NCBI WGS metagenome assembly WNGJ01 (sample SAMN13153375, study PRJNA577476) | soil metagenome | isolation source: 40 cm soil or saprolite under Garry oak tree replicate 1 | place: USA:California | collected 2016-06-15
GTGTGCCGGGACGCCGACACGCCGGCCTGCCGGAAGAGCCGCCACGCCAGCGCCTCCCGCATCTGCGCCGGGTCGTTGTACATCGCCTTGAGGTTCAGGCAGGACATGCCGCCGACCCGGTCGTCGCCGCCGTCGACGTCGAGGTCGACCTTCCAGGACCGCTTCGGCGCGCGCAGCGTGCGGTTGCCGCTGTTGGTCAGCGAGAACCTCCCGGTGTCGAGCAGCACGCCGTCGCCCGGCGGCGGCAGGTGCCGGCCGTCGTGCGGGTCGGTCGCCCACACCCGCAACCGGGCGCCGCGCGGCGCGACGACCGGCCGCTCCGGCCGGAGCCGGTCCGCGGGCCACCCGCCAATGTCGGCCAGGTACATGTCCCGGCCGAAGAACTCGCCCTGCGCCGTGCCTCTGTCGAGGACCTGTGCCTCGCCCATGCGTCCCCCCGTTGCCATCGTCCCTGCCCGGAGAGAGCGCCATACCGGGATCCGAGATACATCTCGGTCGGCCGAGACACATCGAGTGCGCGATCCTCGGCAAGGCGCTGCGGTCTCCGCCACGACAGCGGTGGGAGCGTACTGCAGGAGGAGGCCGCGGTCGCGGAGGCGAGCCGCCACTGGGACTCGCGGCGACGCGGGCGGGAGCGGACTACGCCGAGGGGTCGGCCTGGTTGACCCAGGGCGGCGGACCGTCCGGGATCAGTTCGTGGACGTCGAGCAGCACCCCGGCGTCGACGCCCAGCCGCTCACCGCTCGCCGCCGCGATCCAGGACAGGAACGGCGCGGGGTCGAACGCCCCGCCGCCCAGTCCCTCCAGGTATGCCCCGTGCGCTCGCAGCGACGCGATGCCCCGCTCGACGAAGCCCGTCACGTCGACGCCGTGGGTCGGCTCGGACGCGCCGGCGAAGCACACGTAGCGCACACCGGTCCACGGCTGGAGGCCCTCCTCGACGAGCTCCGGGAAGATCCACCGGTTGCCCGCGTCGCGTGCGGCGTCCAGGGTCGCCAGCCCGACGGCGCGGTGGTCTGCCTGGTTCGTGATCCCGCCGACCATGCGCTCGGTGAACGCCCCGCCGAGCACGAGCTCGGGTCGGTGCCGGCGGACGGCCCGGGTGATGTCCCGGCGCAGCGCCAGGCCGTACTCGACGACGCCGTCGCGGTGGTCCAGGAACTCGACCTCCTCGACGCCGACCTCCCGTGCCCCGTCGCGCTCCTCCCGTTCCCGCAGCCGACCCGCCTCGGCGGGGTCCATCCCGTCGATGCCGGCCTCGCCCCGGGTGGCGATCAGGTAACTGACCTGCTTCCCCTGCGACGTCCAGCGGGCGATGGCCGCCGCCACGCCGTACTCCAGGTCGTCCGGATGGGCGGCGACGCAGAGGGCGCGCTGCCAGTCCTCGCGCAGCGTCGGCAACGGCGGTGGTGGTCCGGGCACGCCGAGATGCTAAGGCCGGGCGACCGATGCTGGCGACCCGGGATGCCGATCGTGCCCGGAGCATGCGACCTCGGTGGGGGCACCGCCGGTCGCTCACGGTGGGCGCCTCGCGGACGGGTGTCACGCGCCTGCTTGCTGGCTGGGGCGGCCGGCGGGGGAGTCGGGGTGATCGAGGGAGATCAGGCCGAGCTTGAGCAGGCGGGACCGGACGGCGTTGGTGCTGCGGCCGTGCGCAGCGGCGATCTCGGCGGCGGGAGTGCCACCGGCCCAGGCCGTCCTCAGCCGCTCCTCTTCCTCGTCCGACCACGGACGGCCGGCGTTGGGGCGGCCGCGGCGCGCCTCCTGCGCCGCACGCGTCGGCGGGACCGCCGGCAATGCGTGCAGGTGCGCCAGGCCGCGCAGCACCTGCCCGAGCATCCGCTCTGCCGGCGGCAGCAGGCTCGGCGGCAGCCGCAGCGCGCCCTCGCCGACGACGTCACCGGCGTCGTCGCAGACGGTGAGCTCGACGTGCAGCACGCCGCCGGCTTCCGACCGGGCCGCCACGTCGACCACGTGGGCGCCCGTACGGGACTCCGCGCGGTAGTCCACCACCGCATCCATCTGCGACCTCCACACCCTCCGGGACGACCCCGACATCCCACCAGGTTGGGCGTCGCCCCCGCTGCGGCTGTCCACAGGCTGCGGCGGCGGAGGAATGCGTCGGTGTCACCCGGGTAGGGCCCCGCGCGTCACCCACCGGACGAGTGGCAGGAGCATGCGATGCGCGGCAGCGACGACCACGGCACCTCGCAGCGTTCGGGCAGGTCGAACCGGCGCCGGATGGCCGCAGCCGCCGCGGCCGTTCTCGGGATAACCGCGCTCGGCGTGCTGGCCGCGGCTCGCCTGAGCAGGCGGGTCCGGCTCAGCCGGGTTCCGCCGGGCGACGGCGCGATCCGGGTCGAGTCCCGGGTCACCGTCAACCGGACGCTCGAGGAGGCGTACGCCTTCTGGCGCGACCTGTCCCGGCTGGCCAGCTTCATGACGCACCTCGAGTCGGTCAGCGAGTCGGCCAGCCCCGACGGCGACCGCCGGTCGCACTGGACCGCCGGCGCCCCCGGAGGCGGGACGGTCGAGTGGGACGCCGTGCTCGTGCAGGACGTCGTGGGCGAGCTGATCTCCTGGCGCTCGGTCGAGGTCGCCGAGGTGACCAACTCGGGCGCCGTCCGGTTCCGTACCGCCCCGGGCGGGCGCGGCACCGAGGTCCTGGTCGAGCTCGTGTACGAGCCGCCTGCCGGACCCGTTGGCGCGACCGTGGCAACGCTGCTGGGCGAGGAGCCGCAGCAGCAGCTCGTGGACGACCTGCGCCGGTTCAAGCAGATCATCGAGACCGGCGAGGTGGTGCGGTCCGAGGGCAGCCCGGAGGGCACCCGGGCCGGCCGCCTGCTCCGCCAACGTCCCGCCCAACCGGTCGCCTGACGAGCCCGAAGGGAACCCCGTGAGAGCGAACTGCTGGATGGGTCGGACCAAGGTCAAGGTGCGCACCGTGCCCGACCCGAAGATCCTCAACGCCCGGGACGCGATCGTGCGGATCACCTCGACCGCGATCTGCGGGTCCGACCTGCACCTGTACGACGGCTACGTGCCGACCATGAAGAAGGGCGACATCCTCGGCCACGAGTTCATGGGCGAGGTCGTCGAGGTGGGCCCCGCGGTGGACACGCTCCGGGTCGGTGACCGGGTGGTCGTGCCGTTCCCGATCGCCTGCGGCGCCTGCATGGCCTGCCAGCGCGGGCTGTTCTCGATCTGCGAGAACTCCAACCCCAACGCCGAACTGGCCGACCGGATCATGGGCCACTCTCCGGCCGGCATCTTCGGCTACTCCCACATGCTCGGCGGCTTCGCCGGTGGGCAGGCCGAGTACGCGCGGGTCCCGTTCGCCGACGTCGGCCCGATCAAGATCGAGGACGGCCTGCCGGACGAGCAGGTGCTGTTCCTGTCCGACATCCTGCCGACCGGCTTCATGGGCGCGGACATGGCCGTCTCGCCCGGCGACGTGGTCGCCGTCTGGGGCGCCGGTCCGGTCGGCATGTTCGCGATGGCGAGCGCGGTGATGTTCGGCGCGCAGCGGGTGATCGCGATCGACCGCTTCGACTACCGGCTCCGCCGGGCCGCCGAGAACACCGGTGCCGAGACGATCAACTACGAGGAGGTCGACGTCGCGGATGCGCTCGACGAGATGACGGCGGGGCGTGGCCCGGACGCGTGCATCGACGCCGTCGGCATGGAGGCGCATCACGCCAACCCGGCGATCGACAGGTACGACCGGGTCAAGCAGGCGGCGAGGCTGGAGACCGAGCGGCCGCACGCGGTCCGGGAGGCGATCCTGACCTGCCGCAACGGAGGCACGGTGGCGATCATCGGCGCCTACGCCGGCTACATGGACAAGTTCCCGATCGGCCCGCTGATGAACCGGTCGCTGACGATCCGGACCGGGCAGTGTCACGTGCAGCGCTACATGCGGCCGCTGCTCGACCGGATCCGGGCCGGGGACATCGACCCGAGCTTCGTGATCAGTCACCTGCTGCCACTCGAGGAGGCGCCGCGCGGGTACGAGATGTTCAAGAACAAGGAGGACGGCTGCACGAAGGTGGTGCTCACGCCGTAGCCGACAGGCTCTTCGCGCCGCCGGCCCGGGGAGACCTCTGCGGCCTTCGTGACGGTGTACCGGTCTGGCTGACCCACCGCCGTACACCATCAGGTGTACGGTCACGCCGTGACGCGCACGAACATCGACATCGACGACGACCTCGTCTTTCGGGTGATGCGGCGCTTCAACCTGCGCACCAAGCGGGAGGCGGTCCACATGGCCCTGGGCCGGCTGCTCGGCGAGCCGATGACCCGCGACGAGATCCTCGCGCTGCAGGGCGTGGGGTGGAGCGGCGACCTCGACGCGGGGCGCCGAGCGGAGGCCGGGGAGCTCGGGTGATCCTCGTCGACACGTCCGCCTGGACGGAATACCTGCGCGGCACCGGCTCCGGCACCCATTTCCGGCTGCGGGAACTGCTGGCGGCGGACGCGGTGCTCGGCACCACCGACGTGGTCCACATGGAGTTGCTCGCCGGCTCCCGGACGGAGACCGACGACCTGCAACTGCGCCGGATGCTGGCCGCGATGGACCACGTCCCGGTGAACGCGCTCGACTGGGAGACCGCGGCCCGGCTGCACCGCACCTGCGACCGGCAGGGCGAGCCGGTGCGGTCGCTGACCGACTGCCTGGTGGCCGCGGTCGCGATCCGGGTCGGTGCGCGGGTGCTCGCGCACGACCGCGACTTCGTCCTGCTGGCCCGGCACACGGACCTTGAGCTCGCCTAGTCGGCAGCGGCGCCGAGCAGGCCGAGCACCTCGTCGTGCAGCAGGCCGTTGGTCGCCACCGCGCTGCCGCCGGCCGGCCCGCGCCGCCCGTGCAGGTCGCTGAACCGTCCACCGGCCTCCTCCACCAGCACGGCCGGCGCGGCCAGGTCCCACAGCGAGACCTCCGGCTCCGCCGCCGCGTCCACCGCGCCCTCGGCCACCAGCGCGTAGGACCAGAAGTCGCCGTAGCCGCGGGTACGCCAGACCCGGCGGCTCAGCTCGAGCAGCCCGTCCAGACCCCCTGGGGCGGCCTGCCAGCCCCCCAGCGAGGAGTACGAGAAGCTGGCCTCGGCCAGGGCGCGCACACCCGACACTTCCAGCCGGCGGGGCTGCCGGCCGACCGCGCGCACCCACGCGCCCTGCCCGCGTGCGGCCCACCAGCGGCGCCCGAGCGCCGGCGCGCTCACCACCCCCAGGACGACCTCCTCCGCCTCCATCAGGGCGATCAGCGTGGCCCAGACCGGCACGCCGCGCACGAAGTTCTTGGTGCCGTCGACCGGGTCGACCACCCACCGGCGGGTGCCCCCGCCGCTCCGCCCGTACTCCTCGCCGACCACCGCGTCGCCCGGCCGCCGCAGTGCCAGCACCCTGCGGATCTCCTGCTCGACCGCGCGGTCGGCGTCGCTGACCGGCGTCGCGTCCGGCTTGGTCTCCACCCGCAGGTCCAGCGCCAGGTAGCGGGCCGAGGTCAGCTCGTCGGCGGTGTCCGCCAGCGCCAGCGCGAGACAGAGGTCGTCGTCCGCCGGCGGGAGGTCGGGCGACTCGTCCATGCCGGGCACGCTACCGTCGCGGTTATCAACGCGTGGGCGGGGTCGTGACGACTCCCCGCCTGGCTGAGCGGACTGGTCGAGCGCCGCCGCCAGGCAGTAGCTGGACGCGCCCGGGCACCGAGCAGCTCACGCCGTACGCGGAGTCGAGCTGCTGGTGACCGGCCGGCTGACGCCGTACGCGGCGTCGGTGCTGGCGAGCGGTCGGCACGGCGCCGGTCGGCGGCTACCAGTCGCTCGCGCTGCGGGCCTGGAGCAGCCGGCGGAAGGACGCCAGCCGGCCGGGAGTCGAGTGTCCAGCCTCGACCCACTCGTCCAGCCGGCAACCCTCGGCGGGCGACAGGTGCGTGCAGCCGCGCGGGCAGTCCTCGGCTCCCTCGGCCAGGTCGGGGAAGGCGGCGAGCAGGTCCGCCGGGGTCACGTGCGCCAGCCCGAAGGACCGGATGCCCGGCGTGTCGATGACCCAGCCGCCGCCGGGCAGCGCCAGCGCGATCGCCGACGACGAGATGTGCCGGCCGCGACCGACCGAGCTGAGCGCGCCGGTGGCCCGGCCCGCCTCCGGGACTAGCGCGTTGACCAGCGTGGACTTCCCCACGCCCGAGTGTCCGATCAGGACGGACGTGCGCCCGGCCAGCCGCTCGCGCAGCGGGGCGAGGTCGGCCCCGCGAGACGTCGTCACGGCCGGCACGCCGAGGTCGGCGTACGCCGCCAGCAGCTCGTCCGGCGGGGCGAGGTCGGCCTTGGTCAGGCACAACAGCGGGTCGAGGCCGCCGACGTACGCGGCGACGAGGCACCGGTCGATCAGTCCGGTCCGCGGCGGCGGGTCGGCGAGGGCGGTGACGACGACGAGCTGGTCGGCGTTGGCGACGACGACCCGCTCCTCGGCGTCGGTGTCGTCGGCGCTGCGGCGCAGGACCGTCGTCCGCTCCTCGACGCGGACGATGCGGGCGAGCGAGTCGGGGCCGCCGGAGAGGTCGCCGACGAGCGCGACCCGGTCACCGACGACGACTGCGCGCCGGCCGAGCTCGCGGGCCCGCACGGCCGTCACCGGGCGGCCGTCGAACAGGACCGTGTAGCGGCCGCGATCGACGGTGGTGACCGTGCCGGACTCGGCGTCCTCGTGCCGGGGACGGGTCCGGGTCCGTGGCCGGGACCGGCGCCCCGGCCTGACCCGGACGTCGTCCTCGTCCAGGCGGGAGCCGTCCGTGCGGGATCCTGGCCGCCGCCAGACGCGGTCGGGGTCTGCGACCGGGTGGCGGGGGTGGCCGGTCAGTGGGCGATCCCCGCGGGCGCGGTGCCCAGCATGCCGGTCCACCGCTCGACGAAGTCGGGCACCGTCTTGCCGGTCGTCGCGACGTCCTCGACCAGCACGCCGTCGACCGCGAGACCCAGCACGGCGGCGGCCATCGCAAGCCGGTGGTCGTGGTAGGTCCGCACGACGCCGCCGCGCAGCGGCCGGGGAACGACCCGAAGCCCGTCGCCCGTCTCGGTGACGTCGCCGCCGAGCCCGGTCAGCTCGGTGGCCAGCGCCGCCAGCCGGTCGGTCTCGTGCCCGCGCATGTGCGCGATTCCGCGGAACGTCGATGGGGTGCGCGCGAGCGCGGCGAGCGCCACCAGCACCGGCACCAGCTCGGTGCAGTCGCCGAGGTCGGCGTCCAGCCCGTCGAGCCGGCCGCCCGAAATGGCCGTCAGGCCGCCGCCGTCCAGCAGGCAGGTCGCACCCATCCGGGCCAGCAGCTCCGGCAGCCGGTCGCCGGGCTGGTCGCTGTGGCGGGGCCAGCCGGGCACCCTGACCCGCCCGCCGGTGGCGAGCGCCGCCGCGACGAACGGTGCCGCACTGGAGAGGTCCGGCGGCACGGTCAGGTCGCGCCCGCTCAACCGTCCTGGCGCGACGGTCCACCCGCGACCGTCCGGATCGGACTCCACGCCGGCACCGGCATCCTGCAGCATGTGGACGGTCATCGCGACCTGGGGCCCGCTCGGCACCGGCTGGGCGGCGGCGTGCCGCAGCCGCAACCCCCGCTCGTACCGGGGGGCCGCCAGCAGCAACCCGGAGACGAACTGGCTCGACCCGGAGGCGTCGATCGTCGCCCGGCCGCCGGGAAGCCGACCGGCACCGTGCACCGTGAGCGGGACCCCGCCGCGGCCACCGTCGTCGATGCTCGCGCCGAGTGCCCGCAGGCCGGTCAGCAGCGGCGCCAGCGGTCGCTGCCTGGCACGCGGGTCGCCGTCGAAGCGCACCGGGCCGTCGGCGAGCGCGGCCAGCGGGGGGACGAATCGCAGGACGGTGCCGGCGAGACCGACATCCACCGTCGCCTCGCCGTGCAGCGGTGCCGGCGTGACCAGCCAGTCGTCGCTGTCGTCGGCCACACCGACGCCGAGCGCGCGCAGGGCGGCCGCCATCAGCTTGGTGTCCCGGGCGCGCAGCGGGTTGCGCACCCGGGATCGGCCGTCGGCGAGAGCGGCCAGCACCAGGGCCCGGTTGGTCACCGACTTGGAGCCGGGCACGTCGACCACCGCATCGACGGGTGCGGCGGCTCGCGGCGCGGGCCAGGGATCGGTGGCGGGCGGCACGGCGTCCATCCTGCCCGACGGCGCCGCCTCCAGCGCGGGTGCGGGGTCGTGGTTCCGCCGATGCTGCGGCGCTGCGTCGCGTGCCGGTGCAGAGCGGGCTCTGCGTCGCGTGCCGGTGCAGAGCGGGGGCGCGGTTTCGGCGGGTGACCTCGGGGGGGTGGTTCCGCCGATGCTGCGGCGCTGCGTCGCGGGACGGTGCAGAGCGGGCTCTGCGTCGCGGGACGGTGCAGAGTCGTAGCTTCCGCGAGGTGTCGTACCGTCGGGGCGTGTGCGGACGGTACGTCGCTCGGCGCGAGGTCGACGACCTCGTCGCCGAGTTCGAGGCCGAGGACGCGATCGGCGAGCCGCTGCTCGCCGACTACAACGTCGCGCCGACCGACCCGGTCCCGGTGGTGCTCACCCGGCACCGCAGCGGCGACCGCGGCGGCCCCGTGGTCCGGCAGCTTCGCGTCGCCCGGTGGGGACTGGTGCCGTCCTGGGCGCCGGACACCCGCCGCACCGGCAAGCTGATCAACGCACGGGCCGAGACGATCGCCGGGCAGCCCGCCTTCCGGGCCGCGCTGCTGCGCCGGCGGTGCCTTGTCCCCGCAGACGGTTGGTACGAGTGGGCGCCGCGCGAGAACGGCGCCGGCCGGCAGCCCACCTATCTCACCCGCACGGACGGGAGCCTGCTCGCCTTCGCCGGGCTGTACGAGCTGTGGGGCGACCAGCGGCTGCTCACCTCGGCGATCGTCACGACCGCGGCCGTCGGCGAGCTGGTGCGGGTCCACGGCCGGATGCCGCTCGTGCTGCCCCGCGCCGCGTGGGGCGCCTGGCTGGATCCGGGCCGGGAGGACGTCACCGACCTGCTGATGCCGCCCGACCCGGCGCTCGTCGCCGGCCTGGACCTGCGCCCGGTCGGTCCGGAGGTGGGCAACGTCGCCAACGACGGACCCGGGCTGATCCAGCGGGTCCCCGGCGACCCGGCCGTCCCGACCCTCTTCTGAACCGTGGACACAGCCAGGTCGTCCGGAGGCGGCTCGCGGTCGGGGACCGGCGCATCGTCCGGGGCGGGCTCGCGGTCGGGAGCAGGCTCGCTGCCCGGGGTCGGCGCACCGTCCGCGGCCGGCTCTCCGTCCGGGTCGGGTCGCCATGCGGACGGCCTGGTCGTGGAGACCCCACACGGACAGGCCACCGTCACCCTCGACCTGCCCGACGGGGAGCCGACCGCTCTGCTCGTGCTCGGCCACGGCGCGGGCGGTGACGTGACCGCGCCCGATCTGGTCGCGGTCACCGACGCCGCCGTCCAGGTGGGCCTCGCCGTCGCGCGGATGACGCAGCCCTACCGCGTGGCCGGCCGCCGCGCCCCGCCGAGAGCGCCGATCCTCGACGCCGCGTGGCTCGCCGTGGTCACCCGCCTCCGCGACCAGCACGCGGGCCTCCCGCTCGTCGTGGGCGGCAGGTCGAGCGGGGCGCGAGTCGCCTGCCGGACCGCGACGGAGCTGGGCGCGGTCGCGGTGGTCGCGTTCGCCTTCCCGACCCGGCCGCCGCGGACACCGGACCGGGACCGGCTCGACGAGCTCGCGCGCCCGAGGGTGCCCGTGCTCGTCGTGCAGGGCGAGCGCGACGCGTTCGGCGTACCGCCGACCGCGGCGCGCCGTACCGTCGTCGTGCTGCCAGGCGCGACCCACGCGCTGCGCGGTCCCGCCGCCCACGCCGCCGCCGAGGCCGCCGCCGGCTGGCTCGCCACCCGGCTTCGACGCCGGCGAAGGGGGTAGTCGCGGGCGGCCCGGTGATGCCAGGGTGGACCGCGTGACCGCGACCGAGGCGTTCCGTTCCGCCCGCGACTTCCTCCTCGAGCACCGCGGCGACCCGGCCGCGGCGTACGAGGGCTTCCGCTGGCCCGAGCTGCCGGAGTTCAACTGGGCGGTCGACTGGTTCGACGGCGTCCTGGCCGCCGAGCGACCCGAGCAGGCCGCGCTCTGGCTGGTCGCCGCGGACGGCGAGACCCAGGTGAGCTTCGCCGAGATGTCCGAACGCTCCACCCAGGTCGCCGGCTGGCTGCGCTCCGAGGGCGTCCGCCGTGGCGACCGGATGCTGCTCTTCCTCGGCAACACCGTGCCGCTGTGGGAGCTGACGCTCGCCGCGATCAAGCTCGGCGCCGTGATCATCCCGGCTACCACCCTGCTCGGCCCGGCCGACCTGCGCGACCGGATCCACCGGGGCGACGTCTCCGTGGTGGCGGCCGCCAGTGCGGACACGGCCAAGTTCCACGGCGTGCACGGCGACTACACCCGGATCGCGGTCGGGGAGCCGGTACAGGGCTGGCTGCGCTACGCGGACTCGGAGACCTCGCTGGAGCACTTCGACCCGGATGAACCCATCCCTGGCGACGACCCGCTGCTGCTCTACTTCACCTCCGGCACCACCTCGCGGCCGAAGCTGGTGCAGCACACCCACGTCAGCTATCCGGTGGGCCACCTGTCGACGATGTACTGGATCGGCGTGCGCCCGGGCGACGTGCACCTCAACGTGTCCTCGCCGGGCTGGGCTAAGCACGCCTGGAGCTGCCTGTTCGCGCCCTGGAACGCCGGCGCGACCGTGCTCGTGCACGAACCCGGCCGGTTCTCCGCGCCGGCCCTGCTCGACACGCTGGTCCGCTGCGAGGTCGACACGTTCTGCGCGCCGCCGACCGTCTGGCGGATGCTCGTCCAGCAGGACCTCTCGGCGTGGCAGGTGCCCATGCGGGAGCTGGTCAGCGCCGGCGAGCCGCTCAACCCGGAGGTCATCGAGCAGGTCGGTCAGACGTGGGGGATCACCGTCCGCGACGGGTACGGCCAGACCGAGACGACGGCACAGATCGGGAACCCACCCGGTGCGGACGTGGTGATCGGCTCGATGGGCCGGCCGTTGCCCGGGTACGTGGTCGAGCTGATCGACGTGGTGAGCGGCCAGCCGGCCGAGGAGGGTGAGATCTGCCTCGACCTCTCCCGCCGCCCGCTCGGCCTGATGACCGGCTACCTGGACGACGAGGAGCTGACGGCCCGGGTCATGCGCGGCGGCTACTACCACACCGGGGACGTGGCCCGGCGCTCCGCCGACGGCACGATCACCTACGTCGGCCGGGCGGACGACGTGTTCAAGGCGTCCGACTACCGGATCTCCCCGTTCGAGCTGGAGAGCGTGCTGGTCGAGCACGAGGCGGTGGCCGAGGCAGCGGTGGTGCCGGCACCGGACCCGGTGCGGCTGGCGGTGCCGAAGGCGTACGTGGTCCTGGCGGCCGGCTGGGAGCCGTCGGAGAAGACCGCGGTGGCGATCCTGCGGCACTGCCGGGAGCAGCTCGCGCCATACAAGCGGATCCGGCGGATCGAGTTCGCCGAGCTGCCCAAGACGATCTCCGGAAAGATCCGCCGGGTCGAGCTGCGCGGCACCGAGGAGGCGGCCGCCGACCGCCGCCCGAACGAGTACCGAGAGGAGGACTTCCCCGAGCTGCGCGGCTGAGAGCGACCGAGCCCTGGGCGACCAGACAGCGCCGCGACGTCGAGCGCGAACGACCAATGAGGCGCCAGTACTACTAAGTTATACTCGTGATGTGAAGACGGCGATCTCCGTTCCGGACCGGTCGTTCGAGCGGGTCCGACGGCATGCGGCGAGGCTCGGCATATCGCGCAGCGAGTTCTTCACCCGCGCGGCGGAGCGGTGGGCCGACCAGCTCGACGACGCCGAGCTGACCGCGTCGATCGACGACATCCTCGACCAGATCGGCGATGGCCCGGACGACAACGCGGCGTTCCTGTACGAGGCGGCGGTCCGGACGGTCACCGACGAGCCGAGCTGATGCACCGAGGCGAGCTGTGGTGGGCCGACCTCGGCGAGTCCCGCGGGTCGGCCCCGGCGAAGCGGCGGCCGACGCTGATCGTCAGGCAGCGGCGTACAACCGCAGTCGGCTGCGGACGGTCGTCGTTGCCGCGTTGACCACCAACACCCGGCTGGCGGCACTGCCCGGCAACGTCTTCGTCCCGGCCGCCACGGCAGGCCTCGACCAGGACTCCGTCGTCAACGTCACCCAGCTCGCGACGGTGGACCGCAGCTACCTCGACTCGCGCATCGGCGCGCTGCCCGGGTGGCTCCTCGACGAGGTCGACAGCGGACTCCGCCGCGTCCTCGCACTGCACTGATCCCCGCGGGTCTGGTCCTCATTGCCGGCGCGTCGCGGACGACGGCGTTGCGCGACTGAGGAGTGCGCCGACCAACTCGCCGGAGTCGGCCGACGTGGCCGACTGCCCGCGCGACGCACCGCATGGTGCGCTCCCGGCGTGACGGCGTCGGAGCGGGCGCTACCGCGCCCGCTGGGCCAACCGTCCGACCGATTGGCGGACGAAGGCGGCACAGCCCGGGAGACCCCGACCGGCCTGACTGCTGACCTCCCGGAATGCCTCCGGGACGGACCGCGTTCCCAGCCGACGTGACACCACTGTCCGAGCGCGCGGACCCGCGGTCCTGGCCGGCCTGGCAGCCGGCCGGAGCCGGCGACTCGTGGCCGCGACCGCCCCGCGTATCCTCGCCGGACGGGGGAATGCCCCCGGCGACGTCAGGAGGATCGGTGGCGGAGGAGACCGCGGAGCAGCGCCGAGCGCGCTTCGAGCGGGACGCGCTGCCCTTCCTCGACCAGCTCTACGCCGCCGCGATGCGGATGACCCGCAACCCGGCCGACGCCGAGGACCTGGTGCAGGAGACGTTCGTCAAGGCTTTCGCCGCCTTCCACCAGTTCCAGGAGGGCACCAACCTCAAGGCCTGGCTGTATCGGATCCTGACCAACACCTTCATCAACTCCTACCGCAAGCGGCAGCGCCAGCCGCAGCAGTCCACCGCCGAGACGATCGAGGACTGGCAGCTGGCGGCGGCCGAGTCGCACACCTCGTCCGGGCTGCGCTCGGCGGAGATGGAGGCGCTCGACCACCTGCCGGACTCCGACGTCAAGGACGCGCTGCAGCGGCTGCCCGAGGACTTCCGGCTGGCCGTCTACCTCGCCGACGTCGAGGGCTTCTCCTACAAGGAGATCGCGGAGATCATGGGTACGCCGATCGGCACGGTCATGTCGCGGCTGCACCGGGGTCGGCGCGGGCTGCAGAGGCTGCTCGGGGACTACGCCCGGGACCGAGGGCTGGTGCGCGCCAGCGCGACGGAGGAGGAAGCGTCGTGAGCTGCGGGGAACCTCACGAGACGGACTGCGAGGACGTGCTTGCCGAGGTGTTCCTCTACCTCGACGGCGAGATGACCACCGCCCGGCACGACCTGATCCGTCACCACCTGGACGAGTGCTCGCCCTGCCTGCGCAAGTACGGCATCGAGCAGGAGGTGCGCGCGCTGGTCGCCCGCACGTGCGGCGGTGACGTGGCCCCGCAGGCGCTGCGCGCGAAGGTGCTCAGCAGGCTGCAGGAGGTCGTGGTCGAGACCACGATCGTCGAGTACCGGGTCGACTGAACATCCCGGGGGCGGCCCCCGGACCCCCCGGGCGGCCGGTTCTCCGGCTGGTCCGGTCGGTGCGCGCGTTGGCCCACCATGTGCCGGGTTTCCCCGGGCAAGCCCGGGGATCCCCGGCCGGCCTGGGGCTGAGACATCCCGGGGGCGGCTCCCGGACCCCCTAGGGTTCTCCGCGTCGGACCAACGCGTGCGACGTCGAGGAGGTCTGGTGTTCGAGACCGTGCTGGTCGCCAACCGCGGGGAGATCGCCGTCCGGGTGATCCGCACCTGCCAGCGGCTCGGGGTCAAGGCGGTCGCGGTGCACTCGGAGGCGGACGCCAAGGCTATGCACGTGCGGCTTGCCGACGAGGCGGTGCTGCTCGGGCCGGCCCCGGCCGCGCAGTCGTACCTGGACGCCGACCGGGTGCTGGAGGCGGCGAAGGTGTCCGGCGCCGACGCAGTGCACCCCGGGTACGGCTTCCTCGCCGAGAACGCGGACTTCGCCCGCCGCGTGGCCGCTGCCGGCCTGGCCTGGGTCGGCCCCGCGCCGGAGTCGATCGAGGCGATGGGGGACAAGGTCTCCGCGCGCGCCGCGATGGCCGCCGCGGGCGTGCCGGTCGCGCCCGGCACCGGGCCGCTGCCCGATTCGGAGGCCGCCGCCCGCGCGGCCGGCGACCTCGGCTACCCAGTGATGGTCAAGGCCGCCGTCGGTGGCGGCGGGATCGGCATGTCCGCCGTCACCGACGAGACCGAACTGCGGGCCGCGTTCGAGACGGCGCGCACCCGCGCCGAGCGGTTCTTCGGCTCGCCGTCGGTCTTCCTCGAGCGGTACGTCGCGCGTGCCCGGCATGTCGAGGTGCAGGTGCTCGGCCTCGCCGACGGCCGGGTGCTGGCGCTGGGGGAGCGGGACTGCTCGGTGCAGCGCCGGCACCAGAAGGTCGCCGAAGAGACGCCGTCGCCGGGCGTGAGCCCGGCGCTGCGTGCCGGCATGCTGGTCACGGCGGTCCGCGCCGCCGAGGCGGTCGACTACCGCGGCGCGGGAACGGTCGAGTGCCTCGTCGACGTGGACAGGGGCGAGTTCGTCTTCCTCGAGATGAACACCCGGCTGCAGGTCGAGCACCCGGTCACCGAACTGGTCACCGGGGTCGACCTGGTCGAGGAGCAGTTGCGGGTGGCCGCGGGCGACCCGCCCGCGCTCGACCCCCACGACCCGCCGCGGCCGGTGGGGCACGCGCTGGAGCTGCGCGTCTACGCCGAGGATCCGAGGCGGTTCCTGCCCGGCCCCGGCACGATCACCCGGTGGGAGGAGCCGGCCGGAGACGGGATCCGCGTCGACGCCGGCTACGCGGCCGGAGACGTGGTGACGCCGTACTACGACCCGCTGATGGCGAAGCTGTGCGTGTGGGGCGAGGACCGGGCAGCCACGCTGGCCCGTGCCCGCGATGCGGTGGCCGGCTTCGCCGTCGAGGGCCCGAAGTGCAACCTGCCGTTCTTCGCCGAACTGCTGGCCGACCCCGAGTTCGTCTCCGGGCAGTACGACACCGGCCTGGTCACGCGGATGCGCCGGTAGTGCGCGAGCCGGGCCGGACGGGGCCCGCGGGCCGCAGGAAGGGCCGGCCCGGCCGCGCGGTCGTCGGCGGCGGGGGTCGGGTGAGCGCTCGACTGAGGGCCCGGGGCGGGCGGTCGACCGGGCGGCCGCGCGCGATCGAGGCGGGAGCCCGGGTTGGGCGGTCGACGCGGGCCGGGTTGGGTGGGCAGTCGACAGGGAGCCGGGTCGGGCGGGCTGTCGATAGGGTGTCGACGACTCAGGGGAGGGTGACGTGGCCGAGGAGATCCGCGCCGAGATGGTCGCGAACGTGTGGAAGGTCGTGGTCTCCGCGGGCGATCAGGTCAGCGACGGCGACATGCTGGTCATCCTCGAGTCGATGAAGATGGAGATCCCGGTGCTCAGCGAGGCGGACGGCACGGTCGTCGAGATCGCGGTCGGGGAGGGCGACGTCGTCCAGGAGGGCGACCTGATCGCCCGCGTCGAGTAGCCCGTCGCGTGGCGCGTCAGCCGGCCAGGTCGAGCGCGCTCGCCAGGGCGCCATGGCCGTGGGCGCCGACCCGTCGCGTGGCGCGTCAGTCGGCCTCGCCGTCGTCGGCGATCTCGGTGTATTCCGTACCCCCGGCCGTGAAGGTGACCGAACCGACCAGCGTCCCGTCCTCGGACTCGACCAACAGGTACGCCTGCTCGGCACGCCGGCGGGCGTCCCGCAACGTCGGCAGGTAGGGCGAGCCGGCCGGGGCCTACCCCCGTCGAGGTACACCCGGGCCGCCAGCTCGCCGATCTCGTCGTTCTCCTCCGGGCGCGCCTCGCGGATCCGCACCCGCCCGACGTTAGTGTCCGCTCACCTCTCGGTCAGCTCCGGGATCGGCTGCACCCGCGGGTCGTCCGCGTCCGCGTGGTAGTCGTCCGGCGTCGTCCGGTCGGGTCCGTCCGGCACCCTGGCCGTGCGCAGCACGTAGGTCAGCACGGCGGCCACGATCACGTTGAGCGCGAACGCGGTCAGCGCGATGTAGCCGAGCTGGTGCAGGAACGGAACCTCGTCGAGCGGGCGCCCGAAGTGTTTCGTCGCCGGGCTGCTCTGCTGGTACGCCAGGACCGTGCCGTAGATCATCCCCGCCGCCCAGCCGGCCAGCAGCGCCCACCGGTGGAACCAGCGGGTGTAGAGGCCGAAGACGAGCGCCGGGAAGGTCTGCAGGATCCAGATGCCGCCGAGCAGCTGGAAGTTGATCGCGTTCTGCCGGTCCAGCGACAGCACGAAGATCAGCGCGCCCAGCTTGACGATCAGCGAGACGACCTTGGAGACCGCGGCCTCCCGCGCCGGTGACGCCTGCCGCTCGAAGTAGGCCCGGAAGATGTTGCGGGTGAACAGGTTCGCCGCGGCGATCGACATGATCGCCGCCGGGACCAGCGCGCCGATCGCGATCGCCGCGAACGCGATCCCCGCGAACCAGCTGGGGAACCGGTCCTCGAAGAACTGCGGCACCACCAGCTGCGGGTTCGGCTTGCCGTCCAGGCCGATCGGCTTGGTGCCGGCGGCGATCGCGGCGAAGCCCAGCAAGGCCAGCAGGCCGAGCACCAGCGAGTACGCCGGCAGGATGGCGGCATTGCGCCGAATGACGTTGCGGCCGCGCGAGGCCAGCACCGCGGTGACGGAGTGCGGGTACATGAACAGCGCCAGGGCCGAGCCGAGCGCCAGCGACGCGTACGCAAGGTATTGCGACGGCGGCGGGATGAAGACCCCGGTGGGCTTGCCGGTCGTCGGGTTCGTGGACGCCATCTTCTTCTGCGCGGCGTCGAACATGGTGCCGAAGCCGATCTTCACCGCGATGTAGACGACGGCGACGACGATCACCAGGTAGATCAGCGTGTCCTTGATGAAGGCGATCAGCGCCGGCGCCCGCAGGCCGCTGGAGTAGGTGTACGCGGCGAGCACCGCGAACGCGATGAACAGCGGCAGGTCCCGGGCGATCACGTTGTTGCTCCCGCCGACGCCGGTCACCTCGAGCACGGCCTGGATGCCGACCAGCTGCAGCGCGATGTACGGCATCGTGGCGAGGATGCCGGTCACCGCGACGGCGAGCCCCAGCCCGCGGCTGCCGTACCGGCCCTCGACGAAGTCAGCCGGGGTGACGTAGCCGTGCCGGTGCGACACCGACCACAGCCGGGGCATGAAGACGAAGATGATCGGATAGACGATGATCGTGTACGGCACCGCGAAGAAGCCGCTGACCGCGCCGGTCGCGAACATCGCCGCGGGCACGGCGATGAAGGTGTACGCGGTGTAGAGGTCGCCGCCGAGCAGGAACCACGTGACGAAGGTGCCGAAGCCGCGCCCGCCGAGACCCCACTCGTCCAGGCTGGCCAGGCTCTCCGCCCGCCGCCACCGCGCGGCCGCGAACCCGACCACGGTGACGAAGGCGAACAGGATGATGAGGACGGCCAGCTCGATTCCGTCGACGCCCTTCACCGCTCCTCACCCCGCCGTTCCGGGTCGGTGACCGGTGCGGACAGGTCACGGCGGCGGTCGATCTCCCGGTCGCGTTCGAGCTGCCCGCGGGCCCGGGCTATCAGCTGGTACCCGAGCCACGTGCAGGCCGAGGCCAGGAAGACCCAGGCAAACTGGTACCAGTAGAAGAACGGGAAGCCCCACAGGCGGGGTCCCGCCTTCGCGTAGCTCCCCACCCACAGCAGCGCCACGATGGGCACCAGGACGAGCACCGCGACAGCGACCTGGGTCCCGACCGGGAGCTCCGTCCGGCGCCTGCCGGTGCGCTCTGGATCGGCCATGTCGACCTCCTTGCACGCTTATGCCCCACCCCCCGTGCGGCCTGGACCGTACTACCCCGGCGCCACCGGGCACAGACCCGCCCGCGCCGGACGGCAGGCTGGCTGCGCCAGGCGGTCCGAGCTGCCGGCTCCGTGCCCGTGTGGCACGCTCGACGCGATGTCCACGCTGGTTGAGCTGCTCGCCGAGCACACCGCCCTGCCGCCCGAGGCCGTCGAGCATCTGCAGCGGCTCGTGGGGGACTGGCAGCTGTTGTCGGATCTGTCCTTCGCCGACCTGCTGCTGTGGGTGCCGGTCGCCGAGGGCGAGTTCCTCTGCGTCGCGCAGGTGCGCCCGACCACCGGGCCGACCGCGTACCAGGACGACCCGGTCGGCCGGCGGCAGAGCGGTGTCGCGGCGGTGCCGCAGCGGGTCGCCATGCGCGAGGGCCGGATCTTCCGGGAGGCCGACCCGGAGTGGAACGGCCAGGTGCCGGTACGCCGGGAGGCGATCCCGGTCCGGCGGGAGACCGGCGGCCGGGTGCTCGCCGTCGTCGGCCGGGACACCAACCTGGCCGCCACCCGCAGCCCGTCGAAGCTGGAGCTGGCGTACCTGTCGACCGCGGACGACCTGTGCCGGATGATGGCCGGCGGGTCCTTCCCCGCGGCCGGGCAGGCCCCGGAGCTGCACACCGGCCCGCGCGCGGGGGACGGGCTGATCCGGCTGGACACCTCCGGGCGGGTCGTCTACGCGAGCCCGAACGCGCTCTCGGCCTACCGGCGGCTCGGGGTGACCGGCGACGTGCTCGACGCCGAGTTGGCGCCGCTGACCCGCGGACTGGCGCGGGACCCGTTCGACGGGGACGAGATCGCCGCCCGGATCGACCGCGCGCTGGCCGGCGAGACGCCGCTGCGGATGGAGGTGGAGGCGCGGGGCGCCATCGTGCTGTTCCGCACCCTGCCGCTGTGCCCGGACGGCCAGCCGGCCGGCGCCCTGGTGCTGGTCGGCGACGTCACCGAGGTGCGGCAGCGCGACCGCGAGCTGCTGAGCAAGGACGCCACGATCCGCGAGATCCACCACCGGGTGAAGAACAACCTGCAGACCGTCGCGGCTCTGCTGCGGCTGCAGGCCCGGCGGGTCGAGGCACCCTCAGCGCGGACCGCGCTGGAGGAGTCCGTACGCCGGGTCAGCTCGATCGCGATGGTGCACGAGACGCTGGCCGTGTCGCTCGACGAGCGGGTCGACTTCGACGGGATCGTCGACCGGCTGCTCGGCATGCTCAGCGACGTGGCCGGCGCTGGCACCCGGGTGCAGTTGCGCCGCAGCGGAGCCTTCGGCGTGCTCGTCGCCGACGTGGCGACGCCGCTGGTGATGGTGCTGACCGAGGTGGTGCAGAACGCGGTCGAGCACGGCTTCCCGGGCTCGCTGACCGGGACGGTCACGGTGGCGGCCCGGCGTTCCAGCCGCCGGGTGGAGGTCACGGTCGACGACGACGGCGACGGCCTGCCGGCCGGCTTCTCGCTGGACACCAGCGACCGGCTCGGCCTGCAGATCGTCCGGACGCTCGTCCATTCCGAGCTGCGTGGCACCATCGACGTCCGACCTCGACGGTCCGGCCGGGGCACCGAGGTGGTCGCCGACGTCCCGCTCACCCGCCGGGGCTGATCCGGCACAGCGAGCGGCCCAGCGCGGCCTCGGCGCTGGGCCGCTCGCAAGCGCGCCGCCTATGCCAGCCGCGCCCTCGCCGCACGCGCCCCCCGGCGCTTGAGCGCTCGGCGCTCGTCCTCACCCATGCCGCCCCAGACACCCGCGTCCTGTCCGGACTCCAGGGCCCAGCTCAGACACTCGTCGGTCACCGGGCATCGGCGGCAGACGGCCTTCGCCTGCTCGATCTGCACGATCGCGGGTCCCGTGTTGCCGATCGGGAAGAACAGCTCCGGGTCCTCGTCACGGCAGAGCGCGCGGTGGCGCCAGTCCATTGCGTAACACTCCTCGCATCGCACGACGGTCGCGGTCCGTACCCGTGCCGTATGGGCCACGAACCATGCCCTTGCTTGTGAATCCTTTCACGAGTGGTACCGGTGTCAAGGCTGTCCTTCGTCACCGGGTCATTCCCGTGAGTGACGCCACCCTTGGTGAGGTGACCCGGCGTAGCCTGTCAGCCCAGCGGCGGCCGCACAATGCTCCCTTCGGGCGCATTTCTTGGGCTGGACCCGGCGAGGTCGATCACTGTAAGGGGTCAGACGACGACGCGGAGCACATCCGGGACGGCCTGGAAGCGTACCGACCTCCGCTCGCCGATCCAGTCCCCGTCGACCTGGAAGGCCATCGGCCGGTCGGCACGCACGGTGAAGTCGGCAAGGTCGTGAACCCTGAGCAACCGGCGGCTCCGCGGCGGTGACGATCCGAGCAGCGCCCGGCGCACGAATCTGAGCATCGTCAGCGTCCGCATCGACCGCGCGGCGAACAGGTCGAGCCCGGTGTCGAACGATGCCTCGGGGCTCGGTTGCACCGGCCGCTCGCCCAGGTAGGACCACGGCGCGGTGTTGGCGACCAGCGTGAAGTAGATCCCGCCGACCGGCTCCCGCCCGGGCCGCAGCAGGGTCAGCGCGGGGTGCCGTCGGTCGTACGAGAAGAAGAAATGGGCCACGGCGGTTCGTACGAAGCGCGCATGGGTGGGCTCCTCGCCGGCCCGCCGCCGCCGCTCGATCCGGCGCACCACCTCGGCGTCGAAGCCGAGCCCCGCGTTGAAGGTGAACCAGCGGTCCTCGGCCAGCCCGAGCCCGACCCGCCGCGTCCGGCCCGCTCGCAGCGCCTCCAGGATCCGGCCGGTCGCGTCGAACGGGTGCACCGGCAGCCCCAGCGTGCGGGCGAAGACGTTGGTCGACCCGCCCGGAACCACCGCGAGCGCCGGCAGGTCCGACC
>WNGJ01002331.1_pt1 | contig 20821 bp, 15 predicted proteins | sample 5400611 | NCBI WGS metagenome assembly WNGJ01 (sample SAMN13153375, study PRJNA577476) | soil metagenome | isolation source: 40 cm soil or saprolite under Garry oak tree replicate 1 | place: USA:California | collected 2016-06-15
GCGGCTGCACCTGGTAAGTGCAGATGCCAACAGGGCTGATCAGGGCGGTGACCTGCGCAGACACTGATAAACCGGAAAGGGCTTCAGCGGATCGAGGCTAAGGCCCCGCAGATCATCAACACGCGGGTTTGATCTTGCACTGACTGCCCAGCGGAGACCGTGAATGTGCCATCGCGGGTCATATATGACCCGCGATGGCACATTCACGGTCCTCGGGAACGGGACTGTGCCCGGGGGGCGGGGGCTGGTGGGGCCAATGTGATGCGCACCGGGCAGAGTTGCGGGACGAGCGGGCGCCGGTCGCGCCCATACCACAGCAACGAGGTCCGGAACTGAAAGCAGCGAGTTATTTCGCGACGCGCCCTAAGCTTGTCGTTTAACCTCGGCTGGTCGTCGGTCTTGACGTGACACGGCCACCGCATGATGATCTTTTGGTTCCGACTAAAGAACTTGAAGACACAGGCGGTGGCCGTGGCGTTCAGTATTGCGTGGCTGGCGGGGGAAGTCGAGCCGCAGCCGGAAGATGCCCGGGCGCGGGGCCGGCTGGCGGCGTTCCGCGGGGAGCTGTACCGGTGCTTCACCGCGCGGGCGGATGCGCTGTTCGAGCTGGCGGACGCGGTGCTGTGCGCCGATGGTCCGGTGAAGACCCTGGTGGGGTTGTCGCTGGCGCCTGAGCATCAGCGCGGTCACGGCGCCTTGTATGACGCGGTGAACTGCGGCCGGGTGGAGATCGCCCGGCTGCGCCGGGCGCTGGCCGGGCTGCCGCTGCCGCGCTGGGGCGATGGCCGGATCAGGCTGGGCGTCGATGTCAGCCCGTGGCTGCGGCCGGCTGCGGCCACCAGCGCGGAGCGGTTGTTCTGCCATGTCTACGGCCGGGGCAAGGGGCAGGCGCAGATGATCCCGGGCTGGCCGTACTCGGTGGTCGCCGCGCTGGAGCCGGGCCGCACCTCGTGGACCGCGGTGCTGGACGCGGTCCGCCTCGGGCCGGGCGATGACGAGACCGCCGTGACCGCCGCCCAGGTCCGCGACGTGGTGGCCCGGCTGATCGAGGCCGGGCACTGGCGCCAGGGCGACCCTGCGATCCTGGTCGTCTTCGACGCCGGGTATGACATCGCCCGGCTCGGCTACCTGCTGGCAGGCCTGCCGGTGGAGGTGCTGGGGCGGCTGCGCTCCAGCCGGGTGCTGTGCTTGCCTCCGCCGCCACGGCGCGCTGGCGCGGGCCGGCCCGCGCGGCACGGCGCGGAGTTCAAGCTGGCCGATGAGGCGAGCTGGCCCGCCCCGGCGGTGACCACCAGCACCCAGACCGCCCGGTATGGCACCGCCGTGGCCACCGCCTGGGACCGGCTGCACCCCCGGCTCACCCACCGCGCCGCCTGGGAAGACCACAGCGACGGCGAGCTGCCCATCCTCGAAGGCACGTTAATCCGCCTGCAGGTCGATCACCTGCCCGGCGACCGTGACCCCAAGCCCGTCTGGCTGTGGCACTCGGCCACCGGCGCCACACCAGCCGGCGTGGACCGGTGCTGGCAGGCGTTCTTGCGCCGCTTTGACCTGGAACACACCTTCCGCCTGTTCAAGCAGGTCCTCGGCTGGACCGCACCCAAGATCCGCGACCCGCACGCCGCCGACCGGTGGACCTGGCTGATCATCGCCTGCCACACCCAGCTCCGCCTCGCCCGCGACCTGGCAGCCGACCTGCGCCGCCCCTGGGAAAAGCCCGCCCCGCCGGGCCGGCTCACCCCCGCCCGGGTACGGCGGGGATTCCGGAACATCCACGCCACGACCGCCCATCCCGCCAGTGCGCCAAAATCCGGCAAACCCGGCCCCGGACGGCCACCCGGCTCCAGGAACCACCGCCCGGCAGCACGCCACAACGTGGGAAAGAACCCGAGCAAGGACACAGCCAACACGGGCCACAAGAAGAAATCAGGTTAAACGGCAAGCGGCTCTACCGGGATGGTGAGCTGCTGGCCGGGCCAGTGATCCTTACTGGCGGAGAGCTAACCGTGGCCGGGCGGGACCTGCTGGCATCCGCCGCGCTGGAGAGCCTGCTGACGAACTTCCTGCGCTGGAAGCCAGCACCGATCACATCAGTGGTTGCGCTCGTGCGGGCTGTGGCGCCACTGACCCGGTTGCTGCGCGGTGAAGTCCTCGACCAGCTCGCTGCGGAACGAAGGGCCGTCGCAGGCGGTGCGGACGAGTACGCTCAGCCGTTCACCGGCTTGGCCCATGACTGGCGCGCCCTGCTGTTCCCCCAGGCTAGCGACGCCACGTTCGCCGATGGATACGCCCAGACGGTCACCTTCGCTCTGCTGCTGGCCCGCACCGAGGACATCACCGTCACAGGCGTGCCGTTGCACGAGATCGGAGCGGCGCTGGGGAGCGAGCACTCGCTGATGGGCAAGGCACTGCAATTGCTCACCGATGACGTGGCGGCTGACTTCCGTGTCACTCTCGATCTGCTGGAAGGCCAGACACCAGATGTGCCGACGCGGATTTTCCCTGGCGTTCGCCAGCCTCTGGCTATCGGGCTGTTCCTGCGAACCCCAGACGCTAGCGACCAGGTTCCAGCAGTAATTCGCCATAGGGCGGTGAGCGGGCTTCAGGAAGAGAAGTTCATCGCCCTAGAGGCTGTCGGGCTCGACGACGACGGATGGCGGGAGGCCCGCATGGGCTGGACTGAGCCGCTCACACCGGCTGCCGCCGGGCAGTGGGACACTTATCCTGCGCTATCGGACATATTTCCCTGGTACTCACCCGGTGTCTTTCCTACCCGGACATGGGTCTATGCACCAAATCGGGCGCTTCTCCAGGAACGCTGGGCACACTTGATCAGCGCCCCAGCGTCAGAGAAAGCCGAACTCTTTAAGGAGGGTAGCGAGCCACGCCTCGAAAGCACATTCCCTCCCCTAGTCGAGCTTGAACCCTCTCAAGCAGATTTGCTGACTCGTGTCCTTGCCGGTGAACTGCTATCCGCACATGATCTGCGTGCGGCCGGAACCAGATGGCCTGTGACCGGGAAGGATCGCAAGCCGCGCTACAGCTACAACAACCTCAAACCAGTTGAATCCTCGGGCCACCAAGGCACCCTGGGTGACTGACGATCTCGTGATACCAAGTGGTCCTGCATAACGTAGTCGACCGATTATTGGACGCCGTTTCGGCGTGCCTTCCTATGATGCGTGTCTTCAAACTATCCTTTCTCCGCGCCGATCAGCAAAACAGCGGCCGAGTGAAGCCTTCGCAGCAGGCTCCCGGGGTGTGCCGCACCAGGGAGCCGGCCACGGCCCCGCATTGTGGCTGGATGTCAGTCCAGGCCCCAGGCTGTCCAGGTCGGGGGCGGCCCGTCGGGGGTAATCGCGAGCAGCACCCGGCCCTCCTCGGTCAGTGCCCGCAGGTGCTCCTCGTCGCTCGGCACAGTCAGCCCATACTTTTCGCGGATGGCGCGGAAGCGGGGCAGTGCGCCGGCGATGTCCTCCCGGATGTCGACCGTGGCCGGGATCAGCACGGCGCGAAAGCTCGTCGGGTCGTCCACAGCCAGCTGTGCCCGCGGGTCTCTGCGGAAGATCGCGTACTTCACCCGGTGCCGCGTCGTCGAGACATAGAAGCGCTCGCCGTCCCAGTAGAACCAGTTCGGGCTCAGATGTGGCCTGCCATCCTTCCGGATCCCGGCGACGATGACGTTACGCGGCTCGGCGAGGAATGCCTCGATCTTGTCGGTTGATGCCATGCCCCCACGCTAGCGGAGCGCCCGGCACCACCGATCATGGACTTGGCCACCCCGGGCGCAGCCGCATCGGCTGGTGATCCGCACCTCGGGGGTTCACGATTGTCATCATGGCACCCTGCGACCCGGGCGGCGGCGTGCTGCGCCGTGCCGGGCTGCCTGAAGCCGACGTCGCGGCATGGGAAGCGTCGCGGCCGAACGGGCGCGGCGCGTTCGGGGCCGCGGCGGACGCGGTCAGCACATTCCTCACCGGCGGCCGGGCGCTCATCGGCCGCCTCCCCGCCAAAGCCGTGTGCACGGACGGCGAGCAGGCCGCGCGCGATGCGATCACCCACCTCATGAACCACGCCAGGGAGAATTTCCTGCGCTCGCATGCGGCCGATCTCTACGACGCGGTGACCGGTCGGTGCACGCGGCCGCTCAGGCTGGAGGAGTTCGCCGCCGCCGCGGCGGCGCACGTCCCCGGCCTCGTCCCTGGGCCGGCCGAGATGGACGCCGAGCGGGCGCGGATGCTGCGGGACAAAGAAGGCGCCGAGTTCGCACAGGGGCTGCTGTTCGCGTACGTGCTTGCCGTGCCGCGCGCCGGGCGCCATCTGATCGGCGCGATGTTGCGGCCAACCCCGCTGGCCCTCGGCCGCCTCGGTGAGCTGCGGGCGTGCGGCACGGTTGATCTCGGCCCGGTGCGGGTCACCCGCCGCGGCCGGGCCGGCATTGTCGAGCTGAGCAACCCGCGGCATCTCAATGCCGAGGACGAGGCGACGCTCGGGCCCACCGAGGCCGCGGTCGACATGATCCTGCTCGACCCGGACATCGAGGTCGGCGTGATCCGCGGCGGCGTGGTGGATCACCCGCGCTACCGCGGCGTGCGCGTCTTCGGCTCGGGCATCAACCTGACCCACCTCTACCAGGGCCGCATCGATTTCCTCTTCTACCTGCGGCGTGACCTCGGCTACGTGAACAAGATCTACCGCGGCCTGCTGCCGGTGGGGCGGGACGCGGCCGCGGACAGGGACGGCCTTGCGCACGTGGCCGGCGGCCAGCACGACACGATCGAGAAACTCTGGGTCGCCGCCGTGGAGCGATTCGCGGTCGGCGGCGCCTGCCAGCTTCTGCACGTGGCCGACCATGTGATCGCGACCCGCGGGTCACGCCTGTTCCTGCCCGCACGCAGGGAAGGCATCATCCCCGGGGCGTCCAACCTGCGCCTGCCCCGGTTCGTCGGAGATCGCGCCGCCCGCCAGGCGATCCTGTCCGGCCGCGAGTGGACCGCGGGCGAGGCGGACGCCGCGCTGCTGTGCGACGAAGTGGTGGAACACGGCGAGATGGACCGGGCGATCGCGGCGCGGGTGGAGGCCCTCAGCAACTCCGGGGTCGTAAACGCGGCCGCGAACCGGCGCACGCTGCGGGCCGGCCAGGAGCCGCTCGACCTGTTCCGCCAGTACATGGCGACCTACGCGCGCGAGCAGGCGCGCTGCCACCTGAGCCCGGCGCTCGTCCGCAACCTGGAGGTGCACTGGCATGCCCGCGAGCGCGCCGGGTGAGCCAGAGCGAGAACCGGACGTGCCCGGCCGCGCGCCGCCGTCAGCGCGGCGGAGGCGCCGGCCGCTGGCCGCGGCGGATCGGGTGGTCGGCGGGGACCTCGACGAGAACGATCCGCACCCCGTCGGGATCCTCGGTCCACATCTCGGTCAGCCCCCACGGCTCTCGGTCTTCGGCTCGCACAGCACCCGCACGCCCGCGGCGGCGAGCCGCTCGTGCACGGCGTGGACGTCCCGGACCTGGACCCACAGCGCCGCGGACCGGCCGGCCGGTCCGCGGCGTGCCCGGACACCTCCAGCAGCCCGCCGCCGAGGAAGAACACCAGCCCCGGGCTGCCCGGGGCGCCGAACTCCCGGTAGATCGCCAGGCCGAGCACGCCGCGGTAGAAACGGTGGCTTCGCTCAAGGTCGGTGGGTGCAACAGGATCCGGCTGCTCAAAACCTCCATGCCGCCATCCTGGCAGCCCGCGGCCGTCCGGGCGCGCACCGTCCGCGGCGGCGCCACCTCGCGGCGAAGCGCTGTGCGGCCCGCGGCCGCCCCGGACCCCGCCGCGCCGTGCCTGCGCCACCTGCCGTGACGTGACGCGACCGCGGCAGCCGTTAAGGATCATGATTCCGAACGGCTGCCGCTGGGTGTCCACGTCCTGTCAAGCGGGACGCCCCCTGCGCCTACTCCAGGCCGTCGCGGTCCGCCCATCCCAGCAGGGTGTCCAGCGGGTAGGCGGTGTCGTCGATGCCCTTGTGCAGGTCCCCGAGCGAGGCAAAGCGGGCGGGCACGGTGGCGATGGTGAGCTCCCGTGGATCCACGTCATCGACCTCGTCCCAGCTGATCGGGGTGGACACGGTCGCCTCCGGAACGCCGCGCACCGAGTAGGCGCTGGCGATGGTGTGATCACGGGCGTTCTGGTTGTAGTCGACGAACAGCTTGGTGGGGTCGCGGTCCTTGCGCCACCAGGTGGTCGTCACCGCATCGGGCGCGCGGCGTTCGACCTCGCGGGCGAAGGCCTGGGCGGCCCGCCGGACGTCGGCAAAACCCCACCGCGGCTCGATCCGGACGTAGACGTGCAGGCCCCTGCCGCCCGAGGTCTTCGGCCATCCGGCCGCGCCGAGCTCGCCGAGCAGGCCGCGCACGACGTGGGCGACCTGGCGTACGGTGGCGAACTCGCAGGCCGGCATGGGATCCAGGTCGATGCGCCACTCGTCGGGCCGTTCGGTGTCGGCGCAGCGTGAGTTCCATGGATGGAACTCCACGGTCGACATCTGGACGGCCCAGATGACGTGGGCCAGTTCGGTGACGCACAGTTCGTCCGCGTGCCGTCCGTACCGCGGGAAGTGCACCCGCACGGTCTTCAGCCATGGCGGCGCACCGGAAGGCACCCGTTTTTGGTGCACCTTCTCCCCGGTCACCCCGGAGGGGAAGCGGTGCATCATGCACGGCCGCTCGCGCAGCGCGCGCACGACGCCGTCGCCGACCGACAGGTAGTAGTGGACGAGGTCGAGCTTGGTCTCGCCGCGGGCAGGAAAGTACACCCGGCCCGGATTGGAGATCCGCACCGTCCGGTTCCCAACCTCGATCTCGACGGCTGGATCTGTGGCTGTGGCCATAGCAGTAGCTAACCGCAACCGCCCGCGCAAAGCGCGCGCGGCCAGCGCGCGCTGGCCGCGCCCCCGCGTGAGCGGGCCGGATGCGTGCGGCCGGCCGCGCGGGCCACCGGATCGCGTGCCTGGCCGGGCAGTGCCGCGCGGCAGACAAGCTATATCTTGTCACCGGGCCGCCCACGCCGTACACTATCGATATATCGTGATCGTGTCGCGAGAGGATCGAAGGAGCGCGGTATGCCGGCAGCGTGTGCAGGTGCGGATTTCGGTTCACCCCTGTCCGACGTCGTCAGATGCCTGGGCAGCGTGCTCGGTCACATCCGGGGCGCGGCGGCCGGGACGGCCGGCCATGGCGCGGGCGTGCGCGGCGGGCCGTGGGAGTGGGGCTTCGGACCGCCGGGCGGCCGCAAACAGTGGTCTGGTCCTTTCGGCGGGCCGTGGGGCCGCTGGTGGCCCGGGCCGCCTGGCTCGCCCGGCAGCCCACGTGGCCCGAAGGCCGGCCGTGGCGATGTGCGGGCCGCGATCTTGGCCTTGCTGCGGGAAGGCCCGCGCAACGGCTACCAGATCATGTCCGAGACCGAGGAACGCAGTGGCGGCGCCTGGCGGCCCAGCCCGGGCGCGGTCTATCCGGCGCTCGCGCAGTTGGCCGACGAGGGGCTGATCGTGGGGGAGGAGTCCGCGGGCCGGCGCACCTTCAGGCTCACCGACGCCGGCCGTGCCTACGTCGAGGACAACCCCGAGATGGCCCGCGGGACGTGGGAGTCCATGGCGAGCAGCGACCCCGGGGAGATGCCCGGCCTGATCGCACAGGCCGCGCGGCTCGGCGCCGGGATCGTGCAGATAGCCCACGCGGGCACACCGGGACAGATCCATGCGGCCGAACGGCTGCTGGAGCAGACCAGGCGCAGGCTGTACCAGATCCTCGCCGAGGACAACGGCACCGGCGAAGACACCGAGCAGGACGAACAGTAGGGGAGACGAGGCAGTGGACGATCGCATCCGGATTTCCGATGCCGACCGGGACGGTGCCACGGCCCGGTTGCGCGACCACTTCGCTGAGGGCCGGCTTAGCTCCGATGAGCTCGACGAGCGGGTGACGGCGGCGCTGAGCGCGAAGACCTTCGGTGAGCTTCGCGGCGTCATGGCCGACCTGCCCGGGCCGGCGCTCACACCGCCGGGGGCGCAGCCACCGCCACCCGGGGCGCCGGGCCCGCAGGCCCCGCCGCCGCCATGGGCACGCCGCCGCCGCCCGCGGATTGCGCCGCTCGTGGCGCTCGCCGTGCTCGCGGCCCTGCTGATCCCGGGTCACGGGTGGGTGCTGTTCGCGGTCCTCAGGTTCGTTCTGCTGCTGTGGCTCGTGGTCTTCCTCGCCGGGTTCTTCGCGGCCGGCCGGATCCGCCACCGGATGCGCCGCGACCGGTGGGCCGGTCACCCCTTCCACCGCTACCAGGACTGGCCACGCCACCGCGTGCATCCGAGCCGGTGGCCCGCTCCTAGCGCCCACGATCCCTCCCGGCGGGCGCCATCACCCGGAATCGAGCCCTGACCCGGCCGCACCCCTCCCGTGCCGCCTTATCGATCGCGGGCACGCTACCGCGGGTTCAAAGTCCCGCACCGCGCGCCGTCAAGGCGACGTGCCGGCAGGGCAGCCGAGGGCGGCTACGCTACCGGCACGTGAAGCGTCAGTCGTCGCAGTCTTCCAAGTCGATCTCCAGGACTATCTTGCGGACCTCGACTTCGCGCACGCGCCTGCTGCGCCGGTTGAGGTAGTGCACCAACTTCCCGGCGACATCGTCGATCCGGTCGTCCGATTCACCACCGCAGCGCTCATCGTGCACATGGCCAGGCTCGCCGTGCCCGGGCTTGCCGTGCTCACCGGTGCGCTGAGGGTGCTTGAGCTTCGGGTCAAGCTGGTACGTCATGCCGCCGACCAGGATGCCGTCGGCCCGCGCAGCAACGCGGATGGCACGATCGCTGGCTCTCTCGACATCGTCCGCAGTGATGTCGGTTCCCTTCACCAGGCGCATTACGATGTCGCGGCTCTCACCGGGTTCGAGCTTGAACGCTGAGCCGCCGCGGTTTGTGAAGGCCAGCTTCCACCCTCGTTCGGCCAGCAGCGGCGGGAGCGTCGGCTCGGCCCGCATCACCGCCGCCTTGGCCAGCGGATTTTTCATCTCGAACGAGAGCCCTTCGAACTCCTCGGTCAGGCCACTTGTTCCTCCGCCTGGTACGGGCGCGACGTTTCGCTGGCCGATGTTGTTATCGTGCGGTACGAGCCGCCATTCGGGGATTGAATCGCCGGCGGCGATGTTGTCGGCATTGCTGGCATCACCGGTGGCCGACACGATCATGAACATGCACTCGTGCCCGACGTGCGTGGGCGTCCATGCGAACGGGCCGGCTACTACCTCGGCCGCGTTGTTGGCCGCGACGTCGGCCGCTGGCAGTTGCGGCGTGGTCATCGGGATCCAGTCGTTCGGGAAGGACAGGCCGGCCGCCGGGTTGGCGTGGAATGCCTTGACGACGACGTTCGTGGCCGTCTGCGTCCCCCGATTCTTAATCTTGACGTAGGCGTAGTTCGTGCGGTTGGTGATCGGGTCTTGGTGTGTGGTACCACCGTCCGCCGAGGTGCGGTTCCAGATGTTCTGGTTGTCCCAGAACACCGGCTGGTAGCTGTACTCGCCGGCCCGGCCGTCATCGATATAGACGTCGACGGCTGGCGGTGCACCGGCATTGTTGTTCGGCGTTGCGGTGCCGCTGGCCTGGAACATCCCCTGCTTTTCGAAGGCCCAGCGGATCACTTTCCGGTATGCGCCCCCGGTTATGTTCTCACTCACCCAGTCGCCAGAGTCGGCCGTCTCCAGTGCGGTCTCGAAGCCGGACGCGGTAGCCGGATTCGTGGCAGGAGTCAGCGTGCCGATCGCACGCAGAACAAGGTAGACGGTCACTCGCGCGGCGAAGCGCTGCGTGTTGATGTCGGCCGAGCCGCCGCCCAGCGAAAGGTAGATACGGAACATCGTGCTTGAGAGGATCTGCTCGTTGTTGTAGCCGCCGCGGTCGATCGTGATATTGAACGGGTTGAGGGCGATGTTGCCCGCCCACCCCCAGCCACCGCTTGGCAAGCGGTCGTGACGGCGGCCGATGTTCACCCACGGGAATGTGACGAACGGGTCGGACGCTTGTGAGCCGGGGTCGTTGAGTATCGCCGCCACGCTGTCGCCAGCGCTGTGCGAGAACCCGAAGTTGGCCGAGCTCACGTGGTTGTACAACACGCCGTGCCCGCCCAACTCGTGCAGCACAACACGGTAGTCGTCGGCGATGCCGACCGGGTTTGCCGAGTCACCCGTGTCCGCGAGGGCGAACGTCGTCCGCAGGATGCCTCCGCCGCCGGTGGTGCCGAGACAGTGGGCGTTCACCTCGATACCGGTTGAGGTGCCGATGGAGCCGCGGTGGTCCACCGAGGACGGGAACGTGGTACCGCCGAAGTAGCTTGACCTCAAGAGACCCATGCTGTCGGCGAGCCGGAAGAACCGGTCGCAGTGCACGTACGCGTTGACCGCCGAGAAGCTATCGGTGCGGGCGTCGAAGTCGAAGTTGGTTCCGGCCGGTTCGGTGGGCGGCGCGACGGTCGGTGCTTCCGAATCGACCAGCGCCACGGTGTCTCCGGTCAGCGACTGGGTCCCGGCAGCGGGCGCGATGAGGCCAAGCAGGGTTTCTGACACCCGTACGGGGTTGAGGGCAGCGCTGTTCGCGCTCGGCAGCGGCCCGCCGTTGGTGGTGACCGGGTCGACGTCGAAGACCAGACCGGTGACGTCGTCGACGTGCGGGCGCAGGTACAGCACGGTCAGGGATGCAAGGTCGAGAATCGCTGTCCAGTGCAGCGGCCCCCACGTGGGCAAGGGCAGGACGAAGTCCACCCTGACGGACACGTAATGCCGGCCGTTCTCGATGGACTCAGGGACGGGGGGAAGGGGCAGCCAGGGCAGGCTGGTCTCCTCCACTGCCCGGCCTGCGGCTTCTGCGGCCTGCCGCGCTGCGCTCGTCGTTGTGGGTTCCGTTGCGCCCGGGCCGTTGGCGTCGTGCTGGGCGGTGATGATCGCGGGGGGGCCGTCGCGCTGGACCTTGTCCGCCTCGTAGCGGTACACGATTAGCTGGCGCCGCTCGATGACGAGCGACTTGCGGTCGGGCCGCTCGGGTCCGGTGTCCCTCGAGTTCAGCCCCAGCGCGCGAGCCAGCTGGGCAGCCTGAAGCGACTCGGCGCGTTTCACCGCGTCCGCGGTCGGCCGATCGACATGAATGTCGGGATGTTGTGTCGACTGGGAGCTGAGCACCCGGAACGGTGCCGTCTTCATCTGCACCGCCACGCCCGCCTCGAACACCGGCAGGCCAAGCGCAGTCTGGTTGTACGCGACCGTGGCCATGTCGAACTGCTGCTTTTCGCCCAGATAGCGGAACTCGACCCCGGCGTCTTGGGGTTGGGTGGCGGGCGGCAGGCCGAGGTGGCCGAGCTCTGCGGCAGTTAGCTGGAGTAGATCTCCGAAATTGTGCAGGTACTCCGCGGCAGCAAGCTGCGGCGTGCGTCCCTGCGATACGAACGGCGCGTCGACGTGCCGCAGCTGCCGCACCGTCCCCTGCTGATCTCGGTCGAGATAGACGTTGCGGGTGGCGTCGAACTCTTGCTCCATGGTGGTGCGTCCCTTCGGTCACGCTGGATACTCCAGCTCGGCGGGTCCGCCGCGGATCGCCGCTGACCATGCATCCAGGCAAGGCTGACGCCCGTCGGCCCGAGCTCCACGTACTGGCCCCCATGGATGAGGAGACAGCAGGCTGTCCTGTGATACCTGGTACCTCGACCGGGCCCGGCCCGGGGTCTCCGCGCACACCCAGTGGAGGCCGCGGGCAGGCATGGCAGGGTGGGCAGGGTGACGTCTGGGCCTCCGTCGTGCGGCGTGGTGGTTCCGCCGCCGGTGCGGGCGGTGGCCGCTGGCCGGCCGCTGCGCCCGGTGTGGGCGAACGAGGTGGGCGGCCTCACGTTCGAGGTAGGCGCGGGCCGCGACCGGTGTTTCGTGAAGTGGGTGCCGGCGGCCAGCGGTATCGACCTGAGCGCCGAAGCGGCCAGGATGACATGGGCGCGACCGTTCACGCCGGTGCCACGCCCGCTCGAACTGGGCGCCGATGACCGCGGGTCCTGGCTCGTCACGGCCGCAATGAACGGCGAAAGCGCCGTCGCAAGCCGGTGGCGGGCCGAGCCCCGGACGGCGGTGATCGCCATTGGCGAGGGCCTGCGGGCCATGCACGAGGCCCTTCCCGCCGCGGATTGCCCATTCTCGTGGACAGCGCAAGACCGGCTGGCAGGTGCCCGCGAGCAGGCACGCGAAGGCAAGCTCGATCCGGCCCAGTGGGACACCGCTCATCAGCGGCTCGGGATCGGCCCGGCGTTGGCGGTGCTCGCGGACATCCCACCCGCCGGCCGGCTGGTTGTCTGCCATGGCGACAGTTGCGCGCCGAACACCCTGCTGGCCGGCGACGGTCACTGGCTTGGCCATGTTGACCTCGGCAGCCTCGGCATCGCGGACAGGTGGGCCGACCTCGCGATCGCCACCTGGAGCACGCAGTGGAACTACGGGCCCGGGTGGGAGCGGCTGCTGCTGGACGCCTACGGCATCGCGCCTGATCCCGATCGCACCAGCTACTACCGGCTGCTGTGGGACGTCTTTTCCTGACTCCGCGCGCCCCGTGACCCGCCCAGCCCGCAGCGGGCTCAGCCGCGGCGGCCACGGGCGCGCCGTTTGCCCTCGTGCATCGCCTGCACCCGGGCGACAGGGATCGCGCGGCCCTCCTCGATCAGGTCGGCGCCAAGCTGCTGCGGCCGCGGCATCTGGCCGGCCCACAGGTCGCGGCCGGCGAGCAACCGGGCCGCGGTGTGGACGGTGAAGTCGGCCGGCTCGACGCGGTCGAGCTCGTCCCAGGCCAACGGGAACGACACCGGCACGCCCGGCCGGATCCGCGGGCTGTACGCCGCGACCACCGTCGCCCCGCCGGCCCGCGTGGAATCGACAAACACCTTGCCGGCCCGGTCTTGCCTGATGTAGGCCGTCGTGGCGAGTGCGGGGTCCAGGCGCTCGGCCCGCGCCGCGAGCGCGCGGGTCGCCGCGGCCACATCCTCGCTCGCCACCTCCCCGGCGATCGGCACGAACACGTGCACGCCCTTCGCGCCGCTCGTCTTGACCGCGCCCGCGAGCCCAGCCTCGGCCAGCGCCTGGCGGGTCAGCTGGGCGGCGCGGACGGCGAGCGCGAATGCGTCCGTCTCGGGCGGGTCGATGTCGAGCACGAGGTAGGTCGGGTGGTTCCAGTGGCCGACCCGCATCAGGGTCGGGTGGTACTCGACCGCCCGCTGGTTGGCGAACCAGAGCAACGTGCGCCGGTCATTGCATAGCGCGTAGGACACCTCGCGCTTGGAGGCCTCCGCCCACACCGGCACCGTCCGCACCCATGGCGGGGTGTATCTGGGGACGTTCTTCTGCATGAACGGCGCCTGCCCGCGCAGCACCCGCATCACAGAAAGCGGCCGGTCGGCCAGTTCGGGGATGATGCGGTCGCGGACCGCGTCCAGGTAGTCCACCAGATCCCGCTTGGTCGCCCCCGCTCCCTCGAACAGCGGCTGGTCGAGGTTGGTCAGCGAAACCCCGTCCCGCATCTGGTTGCCGCCCGCAGGGCTTGCTTCCTTCGCCATCGCGTACCTCCGGGCATATTCTCTCCCGCGCCGTGCGCCGTGCGCCGGGGTGGCGCCACCAGGCAGGCCGTGACGCGCGCCGCGGCAGCCGTTAGGTATCAATATCCCCATGGTCCCGCTGATGTGACACAACGCCGGGCGGTCCGCCGCTCGCGGCGGGGGATACCGGGACGGCCCGGGCCCGGGCATCGCTCGCGTCGCGATGTCCCGGGCGCCGGGCGGCGTGGCCTGGTCAGCCGGCTGGTTCCAGTTCGGCGGCAGGCTCGGCAGGCTCGGCCGTGACGGCGTTCACCGGTGCCTTGCGGGCGCACGGCAGCAGCAGGGCGGCGCCTGCCGCGACGGCTATCGCGGCCACGCCCACCCAGACCGCGGACGACAGCCCGGAGACGAAGGCGGCCCCGCTGCTGTAGCCGCCGTGGGCGGAGAAGACCGCGCCGAGCACGGCGATCCCGAAGACGCCGCCGAGCTCACGTATCGCGTTGTTCGCACCGGAGGCGATGCCCTCCTGGTCGCGCCGCACCGAACCGAGCACGACGTTGGCCACGGGCGCGAAGAACAGCGACATGCCGATGCCGGAAAGGACGAACGCTGGGACGAGCGCGGTGTAGGCCACGGTCGGGCTGGAGATCGCGGCGAGCCAGCCGAGGCCGATCGCCTGCAGAGCCAGCCCGGTGGCCAGCAGCGGGCGGCCGCCGATGCGGTCGGACAGCGCTCCGGCGATCGGGGCGATCGCGACGGGCATCGCGGTCCACGGCAGCGTGCGCAGCCCGGCCTGCAGCGGGCTGTAGTGCTGCACGACCTGCAGGAACTGGGCGAGCAGGAAGATCGAGCCGAACATGCCGAAGAACATGAGCAGTGATGCGGCATTGGTCGCGGCGAACCCTCGGCTGCGGAACAGCTTCAGCGGCAGCATCGGCTCGGCGGCGCGCATCTCCCACGCGGCGAAGGCCACCATGAGCAGCGCACCGGCGATGATCGCCGGCAGCACCGTCGCGCTGGTCCAGCCGTGGTCGTTGCCGCGCACCACGCCGAGCACGATCCCCAGCAGCCCGGTGCTGGCCAGAACCAGGCCGGGCAGGTCCAGGCGGGTCGCCGGGCCGTAGCTCTCGGTGAGCCGGGTGGCGGCGAACGGCAGCAGCGCGAGGCCGATCGGCACGTTCAGCCAGAAGATCCACTGCCACGAGGCGCCTTCGACGACGGCACCGCCGACCAGCGGCCCGATGGCGATCGCCAGGCCGCCGACGGCGCCCCAGGCACCGAGGGCCAGACCGCGCCGCTCCGGGGCCACCGCCGCCGACAGCAGGGTGAGGGTGAGCGGGATCACGATCGCCGCCCCGACACCTTGCACGGCCCGGGCCGCGATCAGCCAGTTGATCGTCGGCGCGAGCGCGGCGGCGGCCGAGCCCACGGTGAACAGGGCGAGCCCGGCGGTGAACACCCGGCGCCGGCCGTAACGTTCGCCCAGGGTGGCGCCGGTGAGCAGCAGCACCGCGAACGTCAGGGTGTAGGCGTTGACCGTCCACTGCAGCCCGCCGAGCGACGCGTGCAGGTGCGCCCGGATCGTGGGCAGCGCCATGGTGACGACGAGGTTGTCGAGCGACCCCATGAACAACGCGGCCGAGGTGATGACAAAGGTCCACGCGGTGCGCTGTTTCGCGTTCATCTCCGTACCTCCTAGAAAGTGATTGATCACTAACTTATTTGATCCAAAAAAAAGACCTGAGCAGGCTCATTGCTGGCACCAGCGTGTCCAGCGCTCGTCGACCGAGGGCAGGTCCAGGGCCGCCGCGACGTTCATCAGCATGCCCATGGCGAAGAACTCGACGACCTGCTCGTACGGCAGCCCGGTCAGCCGCTCGACCAGCAGCCACAGTGTGCGGTACCCGGCGCGGGTCGCAGCCCGGATGTCCGGGTCGTCGCAGGCCGCGTAGGCATGCATCTGCAGCAGCAGGAGCGTGCGGTCCTTGAGCAGTCCCTCGTAGGCCTCGCCCATGGCCTCCATCGCTTCTGCGCCGGTCAGGTCCGCCGCAGCGGCGGCGAAGGCATCCGCCACGCGCTGGAAGCACCGTGCGACCAGGGCGACGAACAGTGCCTTCTTGGTCGGGAAGAGCCGGAACAGATACGGCTGGCTGATCCCGGCCCGCCGTGCGACATCCTCGGTGGAGGTGCCGTCGAGCCCGCGCGCCGCGAACTCGGTCACCGCCGCTTCCAGCACCGCCTCGCGGCGTTCGGCGGCGCTCATCCGCGGTCCACTCTTGGTCATGCCCGTAAGTTAGTGGCCACTCACTATCTTTGTCAAGTCCCAGCCGTAACGGGCCTACGGCGGGCCGCGCCGCACACCGAGGCTCCCGCTCCGGCGGCGCACCGCAGATGATTGACAGGCGGATTTGATCTTCGCAGCGGGCCGCCGGCGGACGGCGCTGGTCCTACCCCACTGATGGCCCGTTGATGGTGTCATGTGCCCACGGATGATTGACACGCAGGTTTGATCTTTGCGGCACATGCCGTGTGCCGCCGTGGTTGTCCCGCAGGCGATGCCAGCGGGGGAGGACGCTATTCGTGATCGCTGACGGGATCTGCACAATCGACGCGTGCCCAGAGCACAAGGCCAGGCTACGCGTTGCCGTCGCCAGGTTACGGCGATCATGAAACCTGGGGTGGTTTCCTGTGAGCGGGCTGTGACGCGTCCCTGACCACGCCCGCTTCGTTGCTACGGTCCCTTCATGAGGCTGGCTCGCGGGTGGCGCACTCGGCGCACCCGGCGCGCGTGGATCGCGGCGGGGCTCATCGCTGCCCTCGCCGTGATCTCGGGCGCGGTCGCGATCGTGGCGGCCATCGGCCGGCCGGCCCAGGTCAGCGTCAGCGGCCTGCGCATCCGGGTCGTGGACGGGCCACGCGACGACCAGCACATCGTGCTCGACGCCAGCTTCTTCACCCCGGCGGGCACGTCGCGGGTTCCCGCGATCATGCTCGCTCATGGGTTCGGTGAGAGCAAGGAGGCCGTCGCCGCGCAGGCCAGACAGCTGGCGCAGGCCGGCTTCGCGGTGCTCACCTGGTCCGCCCGGGGGTTCGGCGCCTCCACGGGGCAGACCGCTCTCGACTCACCGGACTACGAGGTCAAGGACGCGGAGAAGCTGGTCACCTGGCTGGCTCACCAGCCACGGGTGCTGCTCGATGGGCCGGGCGACCCGAGGGTCGGCATCGCGGGCGCGTCCTACGGCGGCGGTCTTGCGCTGCTCGCCGCCGCCTACGACCACCGGATCGACGCGATCGTGCCGCAGATGGCGTGGAACAACCTGGCGACGGCGCTGTTCCCCAACGCCGGGGGCGCAGGGCCGGCGGCCGGCGTCTTCAAGAAGCAGTGGGCCGGGCTGCTGTTCACCCAGGGCGCCGTCGGGTTCGGTGCCATCGGCGGGGCCGGGCAGGCAGCCCCGCCCGGCCAGGCGGCCGCGGGCGCCGCCGGATCCCCCGGCGCGGCATCCCCCGGCGCCGGATCCGCCGAGCCGCCGTCTTCCGCGATCGGGTGCGGCCGTTTCCTGCCCCAGATCTGCGCCATCTACCAGCAGGTCGCCGTCACGGGGCGGCCGTCGCCGCAGGCGGTCGCACTGCTGCTGAGGTCCAGCCCGGCGAGCGTGGCCAGCCACATCGACGTGCCCACCCTCCTGATCCAGGGCGAGAACGACTCCCTTTTCGGGCTCGACCAGGCCAGCGCCAACTACGACGCGATCCACCGCAACGGCGCTCCGGTCGACATGGTCTGGTTCAACGGCGGCCATGACGGCGGTAACCAGGAAACCACCAGGGTGGACAGCCTGACCACACAGTGGTTCAGCAGATGGCTGAAGCCGTCGCACCCGCCGCCCGCTGGCCATGGCACCGGCCAGCCGGCCTTCGCGGTGAGCCGGGACATGGGGTTCGACCCGTCGAGTAACACCGAGCTTCTCGGCGTGGCCACCGCTGCCCGCTACCCCGGCCTGGAGGGCACCCGGCGGGTAACGGTACGGCTGAGCGGCCCGCCGCAGCCCGTCGTCAATCCGCCGGGCGGGACACCGCCGTCGATGTCCGCGTTCCCCGGCCTGGGTCTTGGCCGGGCCGGAGGGGGGCCGCGGGCGGGCTCGGCGGCGAGCGGCCTGACGTTCGACATGCCCGGCCAGAGCGCCGCCTTCACCTCCGCCCCGCTGGCGGCCCCGCTGCACGTGACCGGCGAGCCCACGGTCACCGTCACGGTCGGCGGCGCCACCGCCATGACCCTTTTCGCCAAGGTCTACGACGTCGACCAGGCGGGCAACGCGACGCTGCCGTTCCAGCTTGCCGCGCCACTGCGGCTTACCACGGCGACCCCGGGCGGCGGTCGCACCGCCACGGTCGCGCTCGCAGCCATGGACTACCGGTTCGCCGCCGGGCACCGGCTCAGGCTCGTGCTCACCACCACCGATTTCGCCTACGCCACCCCGGCGGCGCCAGCAAGCTACCTGGTATCCCTCGCCGGGCCCGGCCTTCTGGTGCCCACCGACCCGGCCCTGACCGTCCGCAGCGGCGCCGTGCCCTGGTGGGTGTGGGCCGCCCCGATCGCGGCGCTGGTGGCGGCCGCTTTCATCCTTGTCCCGCGCCGCCGTGCCGCCGACCTCATCGCCCCGGACCTGTCCGGGGTGCCGCTGGAAATCACCGGCCTGACCAAGCGCTACCGCGATGGCCAGCTCGCCGTCGACGATCTGTCGCTGCGCGTGGAAAAGGGTCAGATCCTTGGCCTGCTCGGGCCGAACGGCGCCGGGAAGACCACCACGCTGCGCATGCTGATGGGGCTGATCCATCCGGACGCGGGCACCATCACGATCTTCGGCAGGCAGGTCCGCCCCGGCGCGCCGGCGCTGTCGCGCCTCGGCTCGTTCGTCGAGGGGCCTGGCTTCCTGCCGCACCTGTCCGGCCGGGCCAACCTGGACCTGTACTGGCGGGCGACCGGGCGGCCCGCCGCCGATTCGCACCTGACGGAGGTCCTGGAGGTCGCGGGCCTCGGCACCGCCATCGACCGGCGGGTCCGCGCCTACTCTCGCGGCATGCGGCAGCGGCTGGCGATCGCCCAGGCCATGCTCGGCCTGCCGGACCTGCTCGTGCTCGACGAGCCGATGAACGGCCTCGACCCGCCGCAGATCAGGGAAATGCGCGACGTCCTGCTCCGCTACGCCGCGGACGGCCGGACGGTGATCTTGTCCAGCCACATGCTCGCGGAGGTCGAGCAGACCTGCTCGCACGTGGTCGTCATGAACCTGGGACGCCGGCTGGCGGCCGGCCCGGTGGGCGAGATCATCGGGCTGGGGGCGGCGCTGATGGTGGGCACCGCCGAGGCCGGCCGCGCCGTGGCGGTCCTGCGCGGGCTGAGCGGCATCGAACGTGCGGAACCCCACCAGGACGGTGTCATCGTGCACCCCGATGGCGTGCCCGCCTCGGCGATCGTCGCCGCGCTCGTCGGGGCGGGCGTTCCGGTGGACCGGGTGACACCCAGCCGCCGTCTGGAAGACGCCTTCCTCGCGCTGATCGCCGGCCCCACGGACGGCCAGGCGCCCGTGACCGCGAAAGGGGCCAGCTGATGGCCGCCGGCGCAAGCGCGCCCGGCGCAAGCGCGCCCGGCTCCGGCGCACCGGGCTACAGCACGCACCGCACGCTCCCCTTCGCGGTCGAGGCAATCCGCCAGTTGCGCCGGTGGCGCACCATCGTGGCGTTCATGATCCTGCTCGCGCTGCCGTGGGTTCTGGTGGGCGCGTTCGAGCTGGGCGGCCCGCCACAGCCGGGCAGCGGCGCGCCAGGCCTGGTGGATCTGGCGACCGTCGGCGGGCTCAACTTCGCCGCGTTCAGCTTCTTCGCCTCCGTCGGCTTCCTCCTGGTGGTCGCGGTGGCACTGTTTTGCGGCGACACGGTCGCGAGCGAGGCGAGCTGGTCGTCGCTGCGGTACCTGCTCGCGGCGCCCGTTCCGCGCGCCAGGCTGCTGCGCCAGAAGCTGGCCGTGGCGCTCGCGTACTCGGCGGTCGGTGTCACCAGCTTCCCCCTGATGGCGCTGCTCGCCGGGACGCTGGCCTTCGGCTGGCACCCGCTGCGGCTGCCCGGCTCAGGCGTCGAGCTCGCGGCTGGGACCGCGCTGGCCCGGATGGCCCTGGTCTTGGGGTATGTCCTTGTCACCGAACTGGTCGTGGCCGGGCTGGCCTTCCTGCTCTCGGTGTCCACGGACTCCCCGCTCGGCGCGGTCGGTGGCGCGGTCGGCCTGGTGATCGTCAGCAACATCCTCGACGCGGTGACCGCGCTCGGGTCATGGCGGCAGATCCTGCCGACCCACTGGCAGTTCGCCTGGCTGGATGCGATGCAGCCGCAGATCTCCTGGGCCGGCATGATCGAGGGCGCGTCGGTGTCGGTGTCCTACGCCCTGGTCCTGTTCGCGCTCGCGTTCCGCCGTTTCCGGCGCAAGGACATCGTGTCCTGACCGCCAGCCCGGGCGCCGGGTGGCGAGACGGCCACAGCCATCGCGCCGCACGCGGCACGGAGCCGGCCCCGATCACCAGCTATCCACGCCGCGGGCGGGCACCGATTCCACGGCGTGGCGCGGGTGACCCTAGGCTCGTCCCGTGCGTGTCCTGATGCCACTGCCCGACCACGGCTTCGATGTCACGGAAGTCTCCGTGCCGTGGCATATCCTCACCGATGCGGGCCACCAGGTGACGTTCGCCACCGAGCGGCGGGGAACCGTGCCGGGCGCCGATCCCCGCTTGCTGACCGGTGTCCTGTTCGGCAGGCTCGGGGCAGCGGACCAGCCCAAGTGCTTCTACCGGCGGCTTACCGGCAGCGACGAGTTCCACCACACCGTCGCCTGGAGCGATCTGGATCCGGCCGGCTTCGACGGCATGATCCTGCCCGGCGGCCACGCGCCCGGCATGCGCCAGTACCTGTCGGCTCGCGTGCTGCAAGAGAAGGTGGCGCAGTTCTGGCGGCTCGGCAGGCCGGTGGGGGCGATCTGCCACGGCGTGCTCGTCCTCGCACGGACCCGGGACCCCCACGGCGGCAGCGTCCTGGCCGGCCACCGCACCACCTGCCTGCCCAAGTACATGGAGCGCGGCGCGTACCTGCTCACCGCCTGGCGGCTCGGCCGCTACTACCGGACGTACCCGGCGTACGTGGAGGACGAGGTGAAGGCCGCCCTCGCTTCCCCTGCCCAGTTCGAGCGCGGGCCACGGGTGATGG
>WNGJ01019953.1_pt1 | contig 20820 bp, 20 predicted proteins | sample 5400611 | NCBI WGS metagenome assembly WNGJ01 (sample SAMN13153375, study PRJNA577476) | soil metagenome | isolation source: 40 cm soil or saprolite under Garry oak tree replicate 1 | place: USA:California | collected 2016-06-15
GAGCGCTGACTCTGCATCTGCTTCATCATTTGCCGCATGGCCGCGATATGACCGGGAGTGCGGCTCTCGCTCCACGATGCGAAGCGCTCCGCGGCTTTTTCCAGGTGCGCGAGGAACAGCGGATTTGCGAACCGCTCGCGAATCGGTGCAATGATCGGCTTGACGCGCTCCCAGACCCCAAAAAATTCGCCGCTGGTCTCGAAGAAGAGGTCTTCGTGAAGGAGCCCGTAGTTGAGCAGCGCGCAAGCGTGTTCCCAATAACTGAGCACCATCATGGCCAGCGCGCCATTTTCCGTGCCGGGCGCCGCGAGGCGCATGAAGTCCTCGAGGTTCTCCACGAAGTAGTTCTTGGCGAACCAGTCGCGTGCCTGGCGCAGCCGAGCCTCGCGCCTTAGATCGTATACCTGCAGGTGAAGCTGTGCTTGTTCGTGCGTGGGTCTCGTTGCCATGTTTCTTTCTCTCCTCTTCTCCCTAATTGTCAGCGGAATTCGAACACCTATACCTGCTTGCCCTTCGGCAACAGCCAATCTTGTGGTAATATCAGCGCTTAAAGAGGAACCTGGAGGCCGGGTGAAAGCCAAGACGAAATTCGGAATTGGCATCGGCATCATTTTGATTTCGCTATCGGCCCTCGCTTGGATGGGCGCCAAGCAGAGCCAGACCTACTATCACACCATTGCCGAACTCTCTTCTCTCAACGCATCGGCCGCGCATCAGCGCATCCGCGTGGGCGGCGATGTGGCTGCGGGATCGATCCAGCACTTGCCGGGCCGCGTGGATTTCGTCCTCAAGGAAGAAGGCAAGACGCTGCCGGTCAGCTACGTCGGGTCCGATCCGCTGCCGGACACCTTTAAGGATGGCGCGCAATGCTTGATCGAGGGGCATGCCATGCCCGATGGACGGTTCGTCGCCGAACAATTGCAGGCCAAGTGCGCCTCGAAATACGAGGCCGCTCCCGGCGGCACCGAGTCGTCGCCGCCTGCTTCCAGCGCGGACCGCAAGAGCTAACTTATTGACCCGGCGAAAGCTCATCCTGTAGGTAGACTTTCGCCGGAAGAGTTAGGGGGAAGTCGTTGGACCTGTTTGGATCTTTTGCCCTGCTTCTGGCATTCCTGTGCGGACTCTACGCCTTTGGCGGCGGCATCGCCGCCATCATCACGCGCCGTCCGCTGCTGATCAAGAGCGCGCGCCACGCCGGCATGGCCGTTTGCGTGCTCATCTGGCTGGGCTTCGGCAGCCTCGCTTACCTCTTCCAGACCGACAACTTCTCCATGGCCTACGTCGTGGAGCACAGCAACCGCACGCTCCCGGCATTTTTCAAATTCGCGGCCATCTGGGCGGGACAGGAAGGCTCGCTGCTTTTCTGGAGCTTCCTGCTTTCGATTTACGTTTTCTCCGTTTTGTTCGCCTACCGCGGCAAGCATCCCGAGCTGATGCCCTACGTCGGCGTGGTCGTGGCCGGCGTGCAGCTTTTTTTCCTGACGTTCAATAATTTCCTGGCCAGCCCGTTTCAGATTCTGGGCTCTGCCGCGCCCAGCGGTGCCATGCAGTGGATCATGCGCGGCGATGGCAACGGCCTGAACCCGCTGCTGCAATATCCGGAGATGGTCATCCATCCGCCGATCCTTTATTCCGGATATACCGGCTTCACCATTCCGTTCGCTTTCGCGCTGGCCGCGCTCCTCGGCCGTTATCCCGGCGAGAAATGGATTCACCTCACGCGCCGCTGGACCATGATCGCCTGGGGCTTCCAGGGTGTGGGCATTCTGCTGGGCGCGCATTGGGCCTATGCGGTGCTCGGCTGGGGCGGCTACTGGATGTGGGATCCGGTGGAAAACGCGTCGCTCATGCCCTGGCTCACCGGCACGGCCTTTTTGCATTCGGTGATGATGCAGGAAAAGCGCGGCATGATGCGCGTGTGGAACGTGTGGCTGGTCTTCACCACGTTTTTGCTCACGATTTTCGGGACCTTCCTGACGCGCAGCGGCGTGGTCAATTCCGTGCACGCCTTCGCGCAATCGAAGATCGGCCCGTGGTTCCTCGGCTTCATGGGCCTGACGCTGCTGGTGTGTTTCGTTTCGTTCTGGCGCAATCGCGATTATCTGCGCAGCGACAACACACTCGATTCGCTCGTGTCGCGCGAATCGAGCTTCCTCTTCAACAACCTGATCCTGCTCGTCGCCTGCGTCGCGGTGATCTCCGGAACTTTGTTCCCGGTGCTCTCGGAATGGGTGCGCGGCACGAAGATCAGCGTCGGCGTGCCGTTCTTTAACATGATCAATCTGCCCATCGGCCTGTTCTTGCTTTTCCTCACCGGTGTAGGACCGCTGCTGGCCTGGCGCAAGACTTCCATGGCCAGCCTGCGCAAAAACTTCGGCGGGCCGCTCCTGATCGGCATCGCCGCCGGCGTGGTGGGGATGGCGCTCGGCCTGCGCAATTTTTACGTCACGACCTGCTTGATCCTGTCTGTCTTCGTCACGCTGACGATTCTCTTGGAGTTCTATCGCGGCGCGCGCGTGATCGCCTCGCGCGGCAATACCAACCTGCTTTCCGGCGTCGCCCAGCTCACCATGCGCAATACGCGCCGCTATGGCGGCTATGTGGTGCGGGAACTACACTTCCGAGCGCGCCACCATCGCCGTGGACCGCGGCGGCAAGCAAATCATTATGCTGTACCCCGAGAAGCGCTTTTATCCCTCGAACCAGGAATCGGGAACCATGGTGGCCATCTACTCCACGCTGAAGCAAGATCTCTACGTCGTCTATGCCGGCCACAGCCCGGATACGCAGCAGCCCGTCATTCACGCTTACCTGAATCCGCTGGTCAAATGGATTTGGCTGGGCGGCGCCATCGTCGTGCTCGGCACTTTGCTGGCCCTGGTGCCCAACCGCCAGCCCATGTTGGCGCTGCGTACCGCCGTGGAGCCTTCTCGCGCCGCACCGGCGCTCTCGCCCTCGCCCGCGCCGATCCAGCATTACGACGGCCATGATTAGCTCACGCTTGCGTCTGCCCGTAAGCCGAAAAGGTTTAAACGTAGCGCCGCGGCCTTCAGCGCGGCACAGGCCCTCCGGCATTTCGGGAATGAGGAATCGGAGAATCTGCTTTTCTCTTTTCGCCCTGATCCTTGCCGCGGCTCTCGCCGCCGCGCCGCTCTTCGCCCAAGCTCCCGTGCAAACCACGGACCGCGCTCGCCAAATCGGCAAGCAGCTCATGTGCACCTGCGGCTGCGGCGATACCGCCGGCTCCTGCAGCCATCCCGGCGCGGCATTCTCCGGCCCCTGCGAAGTCGCCAAGGCCAAACTCAAGGAAGTTGACGAGCGCATCTCGCGCGGCCAATCAGACAGCGCCATCCTGCAAGCCTTCGTGCAGGAATATGGCGAGGTGGCGCTCGCCGCGCCGCCCGCCCGCGGGCTGAATTTGTTCGCCTACAGCTTCCCGGCCATCGCGTTTGCTATCGGCCTGGCGTTGGTCATAATGATTATTCGCCAGTGGCGGCATCGGCCTCGCGTCGCGCCGGCTTCCGGGCCGCCCGTCTCCGCCGAAATGCTGGAACACGCGCGCCGCCAGATCGAGCGCGAAGTGCAAGATGATTGAAGGCTGATAGTGCCAGTGTGTGTGACGTTTGGAGTCCCGAAGGGACGAAACAATTTAGCCCAATGCGGGAGCACTGGGTGCTGGTGTAAAAGAAACCTGAGCCCCGTCAGGGGCGACACAATTTGATCAGCTATTTTGATCAGTTATATAGATCTGGCCGATGATTGAAAGTTGGGTTCCCCCCGCAATCATGCATTCTGCAGCCGCCATAAGTATTGACACGCTCGCCGTGATCGCCTGCGTCGCGCTTACCGCCGCGGTGCTGATCTTCGTCTTCATGATCCAGCCGGATCCCGCCGACTCCGCTCCGCACCGCTCGCATCTCGATCAGCTCATGGAGCGCCGCGACATCATTTACGATAATTTGCGCGATCTGAAGTTTGAGTACCGCACCGGCAAATTCGCCGAGGAAGATTACGAGCAGATGAAGCAAACCCTCGAAGCCGAGGCCGCCCTCGTGCTCGCGGAAATCGATCGCGTCACCGAAAGCCCCGGAATGCTGCCGCGTTCCGACGCGGCCGTGCGCGGCCGCGCCATCCCCGCCGGCCCCAGGGCAGGGAATTGACCATGCCGCGCATTCTGCGATCTGTTGTCATTCTGAGCGGGTGTGGAATTTGCTTGCCGAAGAATCTCTCTTCGTATTTCGGTACGGAGAAAGAGAGATTCTTCGTCGCGCGGAAAAACGAACTGGCGCGCGAAAGGCGCGCCGCGCTCCTCAGAATGACAGCATTGGCACGAGGCCAAAAAAGCAGATCCCTCGGTCGCCGCGGCGACCTCGCGATGACAACACTCTTTCCCCATGCGAGGCGCGCGCTTGTGTGCCTTGGACTGCTGCTGGCCTTCGCCACCGCCGCCGCCGCCGGCACGGTCACTGGCGTGGTGCACAACGGCACAGACGGCAAAATCGCCGCGGGCGTGGACGTCATCCTCATTCAACTGCAAGGCGGCATGCAACCCGTCGCCAATACCAAGTCCGACTCCAAAGGCGCGTACAAATTCGATTTCCCCGCCATCGGCCAGCAGCCCATGCTCATTCGCGCCGTCTATCACGGCGTGATGTTTCATCAGCCTTTGCCGCCGGGCCGCGCCACGGTGGACGTCACCGTCTACGAGCCTTCCCCGGATTCCAAACTCGTGAACGTCGGCTCGCGCGTCATCGTCTTCCAGCCCAATGGCAGCAACTTGCTGGTGGGCGAAGAGTACGCGCTGCAAAATCAGTCGCAGCCGCCCAAGGCCTACTTCAGCGACAAAGGCGATTTCCAATTCCAGCTTCCGCAGGGCGCACAACTCGGGCAGGTCTCTTCCTGGGGACCTTCGGGCATGCCCGTCACGCAAGGGACCATGGACCACGGCAAAGGCAAATACGCCATCGCCTATGCCTTTCAGCCGGGCGATAACGGCGTGCGCCTCTCCTATCAGCTTCCGTATCCCTCGAATCGCGCCGATCTGCGTCTTACCTCGGATTATTCCGTGGGGCGCGTGATGCTGGTCGCGCCGCCCACCATGCAGGTGAAGAGCGACGGCTTCACCGCCGCCGGCACCGAACAAGGCTTTAATCTTTATACGCGCGACGCCATTCCCGCGGGGCTTCCCTTCGACGTGTCAGTTTCCGGCACCGCGCCGCCTCCGCAGGCTTCCCAGCAAGGGCAGGGGAACGATCAGGACCCGGAAGTGAATAGCCGCGTGACCGCCACCGTACAGGCCCTGCCGAACCGCCTCGATAGCTTGCGCTGGATCATCATCGGCGGATTCGCCGCGCTCTTTGCGCTCGGCGTATTGTTGCTTTGGCGCCAGCCCGCGCTCGCGACAGCGGCGGGCCCCGGCGATGTGCCGGTGCCCACAACGCCTCCGCAAGGTCCCCGAAAGCGCAAAGCAGCGCCCCCGGTTGCGCCTGCGGCTGTAAAAGCGGCTGCGGTGACATTCGCATCCACGCGGCCCGCGGCGCCCGATGTCTCCAGCGTCGAGAGCCCCGATTTGGATCGCGAAGCCCAGAAGCCGGGGTCCCCAACACACGCCGCCCGGGCGCGAAGCGCCACGTTAGAAGAAAGCTCGCGTGCTGGGGTGGAGAACAGCCTCGACAGCCTCAAAGACCGGCTCTTCCGCCTCGAACTCCGCCGCCAGGCCGGCACCATCTCCGAAGAGGACTACGCCCGCGAGCGCGCCAGCACCGAGCAAATCTTGCGCGAACTCGTCCGAGGTTAGCCGTCCCCGTGCAGGCTAATTCCGGAACTCAGTCGCCCGCCGGACTGGGCCTGGAATTTGTAGACTTCGCCAAGCGCTACGGCGCTCGATTTGCTCTCCGCGGCATTTCTCTTTCCATCGCGCCCGGTGAATGCGTTGCGCTTGTCGGCCCCAACGGCTCCGGCAAAACGACGCTGCTGAAAGCCGCCGCCCTGCTGATTCGCCCCACCGCCGGCCGCGTGCAGTTCTCCCGTGGCACAGCCACTCCTGGCTGTGCACCGAGTTTAAATGCCACAGATTCAGCACAGGCAAGAGTGCCTGTGCCACTGGAAACTGTTCGCTCTGACGACGGCGATTCCGCCGCCGTCAAGCGCTACATCGGCTTTGTCTCGCACAGCACTTTGCTCTACGACGATCTCACCGCCGAAGAGAACCTGGTTCTCTTCGCGCGTCTCTATGGCCTCGATTCGCCCGAAGACCGCGCCCGTGCCGCGCTCGACCCGGCGGGTCTCGCCGCGCGCGGCAAGGATCTGGTGCGCAATTTCTCCCGCGGCATGCGCCAGCGCCTGGCCATTGCGCGGGCGCTGCTCGCGGGTCCGAAGCTCCTCCTGCTCGACGAGCCCTCCACCGGACTCGACCGCGCCGGCCAGCAGTGGCTGGCCGCGGCGCTCGCGAATCTGGCGGCCGCGGGCTGCACCGTGCTCATGAGCACCCACGGGGCGGGCGAAGCGAACGCCTTCGTCACGCGCGCCATCCGCCTGCTCGGCGGATCGATTGCGGAAGATTCCGCCATTTCCGGCGATCCGCGCGCCATGCTCGCGGCGGCGCTCGCCGCGCATCAGGAGGCTTGAAGTGGCCCTGGCACGGCCCATCGGCATACTGCTGGCCAAGGAACTGCGCACCGAGTTCCGCACGCGCGAGCTGCTGGTCAGCACGCTCGTTTTTGTGCTCATCGTGCTGGTGCTCTTCAGCTTCACCTTCGATCCCACCACCGCCGAATCGCGGCGCTTCGGCCCCGGCTTGCTCTGGCTGGCGCTTTTATTTGCGGGCTCGCTGATGCTGCATCCCTCGTTCACGCGCGAGCAATCGAATGAAACTTTGGTGGCCCTGCGCCTGGCGCCCATCGAGCCCGTCTCCATCCTGGCGGCAAAAATTCTGGCGAATTTTTGCTTCCTGCTGGTGGCCGAACTGGTACTGTTGCCGGTTTTTGCCGCGCTTTACAATTTGCGCATCGTCCCGGTGCTCGGACGCCTCGTCGCGGTGCTTGTCCTCGGCACGCTCGCGCTGTCTATCGTGGGCACGGTCTTCGCCGCCATCTCTTCGCAAGCGCGCATGCGCGAGCTGCTTCTGCCGCTGCTCCTGCTCCCGCTGCTGACACCGGCGCTGGTCGCCAGTGCCGAAGCGACGGCGGGCCTCTTCGAGTCGCCGCCCGCGCTGTCGGCCGTTTGGGTGGGAGTGCTGGCCGCGTTTGATACTATCTTTTTGACGGTGACCTGGCTTTTCGGCGAATATCTGCTGGAGGAGTGAGTCCGCCCGCGCGGTTAAAAAACCGCGCGTATTGGGATTCAAGATGACCTCGGCCGCACACGCGATGCAAACACAAAAGGCCGGCGCGCACGGCCTCGCGACGCTGGGTGTCGCGCTACTGCTCGCCGTAGCCGGGTATTGCGCGCTCTTCGTCGCGCCCACCGAGGCCACCATGGGCCTGATCCAGCGCATCTTCTATTTCCACGTGCCCTTCGGCTGGACCGCCTTCGTCTCCTTTTTCATCTCCTTCATCTCCAGCATCGCCTATCTCCGCACTCGCGCGCCGAAATGGGATTGGCTGGCGGTATCGTCGGCGGAAGTCGGCGTCCCCTTTGTGACGGTTATGCTGGTCACCGGACCGATCTGGGCGCATCCGGTGTGGGGCATCTGGTGGACCTGGGACGCGCGGCTTACGTCCACCTTCGTGCTGTGGGCGCTTTACGTCTGCTATCTCCTGCTGCGCACCCTCATCGATGAACCGGAACGCCGCGCCGTCGTCTCCGCCGTCTTCAATATTTTCGCGGCTTTCGATATACCGCTGGTCTATTTTTCGATTTGGTTTTTCCGCACCCAGCATCCGCAGCCGGTGATCGGCGCGGGCGGCTCGCTCGATCCGCGCATGCTGGAGGTGCTCCTGCTCTGCTGGGCTGCCACGCTCGCGCTGCTGGCGCTCTTGTTGCGCCAGCGCTACCGCGTGGAGGCGCTGCGCTACGAAGTCGAGCGCCTGCGCCTCGAATCCGAAAGTCGCGCCGTTGAACCGCACGGTTTCGCCGCGCTCAGGAACCAGGAGCCTTCCGCATGAACTTCCCCTGTGGCATGGCCGCTCTTCGCTGCGTGCTGCGCTCAAGAAACAAAGCTGTCATCACGAGTCCGCTCTTCGCGCAAAAGTCGACGGCGAGTCGAGCTTTTGCGCGTCAACAAAGTCGGACGAGGGATCTGCAGTTGCCCTTTGGATCGGAGCCCCAAAATGAAGAATCTCGATAGCCTGATGGCGGCTTATCTCGCCGTGTGGGCCATCTTTTTCGTTTACCACTTTACGGTGGCTCGCCGCGTCGCGCGCCTTCAGGACGAAATCGCGCGCCTGAAGCAAAACCTCAAGCAGTGACGACACCCGTGATGGCTCAGCGTGGCAGTGGCACAGCCACTCTTGGCTGTGCACTTACAAACTTGCAACATCGTTGTCATTCTGAGGTCGCCGCGGCGACCGAAGAATCCCTCCGAGGGACTCAACGGATCGCGCAGCGATGACCAAACCCCGACTCGGCGTGGTTCTCTTCCAACTCGGCGGCCCCGATTCGCTTTTCTGCGATCCCGACATCATCAACTTTTTTGGCGGCTGGCTGGCCCGCCGCCCCCTGGCGTGGTGGATCGCTCATCGCCGCGCCGGCATCGTTCGCGAACATTACGACGCCATCGGCGGCCAATCACCCATTCGCCGGCTCACCGAGCTCCAGGCGCGCAAGCTCGAACAGGCGCTCGCGCCCGATTTCGACGCGCGCTGCTTCATCGCCATGCGCTATTGGCATCCGCTCACGCAGGAAGCCGTCGCAGCCGCGCACTCCGCCGCGCTCGATGCGCCCCCGCATAAAAAGCTCGAAACGCTTGTTCTGCTGCCGCTCTATCCGCAATATTCATTCGCCACCACGCGGAGCAGCCTCAAAGAATGGCGCCGCATTTTTTCCACGCGAGGATCGTCGCACGGGAGCGCGGCCTCGCCCGCGCCCCGCGAGATCGTCATCGAAGAATTTCACCTGCATCCGCAATATATCGAGGCGCTCGTACGCAACATCGAAACCGCCCTGGCGCGTTTCGCCGATCGCCGCAACGCGGAGCTCGTCTTCAGCGCCCACGGCCTGCCGCTGAGCCTGATCGCGCGCGGCGATCCTTACCAGCGCCAAGTCGAAGAGACCGTCGCCGCCGTAATGGCTCGCGGCGGCTGGCCGAATGCGCACACGCTTTGCTTTCAGAGCCGCGTCGGCCGGCAGAAATGGCTTGAGCCCTCGCTCACGCACACGCTCGAACGCTTGCCCCGGAAAGGGAAGCGGCATTTGCTGATCATTCCCATCTCCTTCGTCACCGAACATATCGAGACGCTGCACGAAATCAATATCGAGGCCCGCGCCCACGCGCTCGCCGCCGGCGTCGAGCAGTTCGAGGTCATGCCCGCGCTCGACGATTCGCCCGACTTCATCGCCGCGCTCGCTTCGCTGGTTCGCGCCGCCGTCGCCGCCCCGGCAGCCGCCACGCCCGCAGTCTCGAAGTCTGCTTCCGTCCGCTGATTTGCGCCTTGGGAAGTACCATACCCAATGCTGGTGCCCATTATGGTATGCTAGGCATATGAAGACAGCACGTAAGATCACGCTGGAAGTACCGGAGGAGCTTCTCAAGAGGGCGCAACGCGCCAGCGGCGCCGGTATTACTCAGACCGTCCGAACGGGGCTGCAGCTCGTTGCCGCATCGCAGACTTACGCCCGCCTGCGCCAACTCCGCGGCAAGGTGCGCTTCTCGCGCACGCTAGCGGACCTGAAATCCGACCGATGATCGCGGCCGACACCAGCACCTGGGTTGCTTTTCTAGACGGCAGCGGCGGCGAGGATGCACAGTTGCTGGATAAGGCGCTGGAAGATCGGCAGGTGCTCATGGTGCCTGTCGTCCTGACCGAACTCTTGAGTGATCCCAAGCTTCCCTCGGACGTCGCCGAAACACTTTCGGAAGTCCCTTTAATCGAGACCGCGCTAGGCTATTGGCAACGTGCAGGAGCCTTGCGGGCTATGGTACTGGCCAAGCGGCGCAAAGCCCGCCTTGGCGATGCGCTGATTGCTCAAAGCTGTATTGACCGCGGCATTCCTCTCCTCACGCGCGACCGGGATTTCTACGCATTCGCCCAAGCCGCCGGCCTCGACCTCATACTTGGGGCGAAAAGTCATTGAAGGGTCCTCCAAATCGGCTTGACAGCGAACCACTCGGGGCTTATAAAAGAATGTTTGATTGCATTTATATTGCTTTCCTAGCATGAGGTTAACGTAGTTTCCAATGGCGGACCACGCCGAAACAAAAACTGCAGAAACTCCGAGTTCCACCGCTAAACCCACCGGAACCGCCGCGGTTCCGGCAAAACCTCCGGTCAAAGCCAGCGCGGAAAAGGCGGGAGAGCCGGCTCCGCCCGATCGCTTGCGCCGGCGCGTGATCTGGACGGCCATCGGCGGTTACCTCGGCGTCAATTTCCTGATGTTCCTGCGCTTCTTCTTCCCGCGGGCGCTTTATGAGCCCAATACTGTTTTCTCCATCGGCTATCCCGCGGATTTCGGTTTGGGCGTGGATCAGCGCTTCTTGATGACCAATCGCGTGTGGGTGATCAAGGAGCCCGACCGGCTCTTCGTTGTTTTCGCCCGCTGCACTCATCTGGGTTGCACGCCGGAGTGGAAGCCCAGCGAGAATAAGTTCAAGTGCCCGTGTCACGGCAGCGGTTACGATTCCGAAGCCATCAATTTTGAAGGGCCTGCGCCGCGGCCCATGGACCGCGCCCATGTGGAGCTCGATCCCACGGGCAAAATCATGGTCGATACCAGTCGCCTTTATGTGGACGACCCCAACGCCGGCGTCAATCACTTCAATGACCCCGGCGCTTTTATAAACGTGTAACGCGGCGGCCGGGGCCCTAACGCGCCTCGCTTTAGCCCAGCATCTGTGGTTCGCCCCGGGGGGAATGGGGTTGTCGGGCGCCGCAACGTCGCCGGTAAGGCGAGCTTGCGACGCGAAAAGAAGTTGTCGAGCGCCAAAAGGTCGTGGCCATCACGGCGCTTTTGGCGCATAAGAAAGTCGCGACGGGGCAGTAGTCAGGGGGAATCATGGCGGAAGAAAACGGCGGTAAGCGCACCGGCCTGCTGGACCGCGTTCGCGGAGACGCCGAAGAGATCAAAAAGATTGTCCGGGAAAAGGGCAAGGAAGAGATCGAAGGCCTCAAGGACCCGGAAAAAACCCAGCTCTATCGCTCCATCTTCCGCGTCAAGCACGAAGAGACTCCGCGCAGCCGTTCGCTGGGCGTTCTCAGCAACGTCTTCCTCCATCTGCATCCGGCCAAGGTCAATCGCGACGCCACCCGTTACAACTACACCTGGGGCATGGGCGGAATCACGTTTTATCTTTTCATCGTGCTCACCTTCACCGGCGTGCTGCTGATGTTTTATTTGATCATCGCCGTCTGGCTGCATATGTTCCGCGTGTTCCTCACGGGTTCGTATAAGAAGCCGCGCGAGTTCAACTGGTGCGTCGGCGTGCTGCTGATGGTGCTCACCTTGCTGCTCTCGTTCACGGGTTATCTGCTGCCCGACGATCAGCTCGGTTTCTGGGCCGTCACCGTGGGCACCAACATGGCGCGCGCCACTCCCGGCCTCGGCCACGAAGGCCCCTTCGGTTCGCTCTTGGGAATGACGCCATACAATGACGTGCGCTTTGCCTTGCTGGGCGGCTCCATCGTGGACGCCAATGCGCTGCTGCGCGCCTACATCTGGCATTGCATCGCCATACCGCTGATCGCTTCGGTCTTCATGGGCGTGCACTTCTGGCGCGTGCGCAAGGATGGCGGAATTTCCGGACCTTCTCCGGTCATGCTGGAGTCGGAGATCAAGGAAGACAAGGGTCCGCGGCCGGTGATCCTGCGCCCCAGCGGCATGGTCTAGTGAGTTCGGCCCTGGGTTACTGGTGTTGTCGAGCCGAAAAAAGCGCCTTCGCGCGAAAGTCATGGACATCAGGAGCTTTCGCGCGTCAACGAAGACTTCACGGCGTTTTTTCGGCCTAGAAAAGTAGCGGCGGCCTTTAGGCCGCCCTCTTAGGTTCAAACGTAGCGCCGGGGCCTTTAGCCCGGCATCTTCGGTTCTAGTTGTAGCGGCGCCCTTCAGGCCGGCGATTTGCTTGTGGGCGCAGACGAAATCGGGTTGTCGAGCCCGAAAAGTGCGTGGTAATCACGCAGCTTTTCGGGCCTAAAAAAGACGGAGAGAACGAAATGCTAGGCGACTGGCACCAGCTTTGGGAAATCGTTTCGGCTCCGGACAACGTGCCCATCGTGGCGCTGCTGTTTCTGGTGCCGTTCTACGTCTGGTACGCCTTCCGTCAGGCGCGCGCCAATGATGAGCTGATCGAAAAACTGGAAGCCGATCCCGCGGCCGCGAAAACGGCGCACCGCAAAACGCAGCCGTATCACCCCAAGTGGGACCGCGAAGTCCACACCTGGCCTTACCTGATGCGCGTCGAATTCGTCGCCGCGATTCTGGTGACCGTGCTGCTGATGGTCTGGTCGCTCACGCTCAACGCGCCGCTCGAAGAGCCTTCCAATCCCAATGTCACCATGAATCCGGCCAAGGCTCCCTGGTACTTCCTGGGCCTGCAGGAGATGCTGGTCTATTTCGATCCCTGGATTGCCGGCGTGGTCATGCCCACGCTGATCATCATCGGTTTGATGTGTATTCCCTATATAGACGCGAATCCGCTCGGCAACGGCTACTACACCTATAAGCAGCGGCGTTTCGCCATCTGGACTTTCTGCGCCGGCTTTATCGGCTTGTGGGTCGCCATGATCTCCATCGGGACCTTCATCCGCGGTCCCGGATGGATGTGGTTCTGGCCCACGTCCACGTGGGACGCTGAACGGATCGAGTACGCCGTCAACCGCAACCTCGACGCGGTCTTCGGCATCAATGGCGCCTGGCTGGTGCACCTGATGCCTGTGGCGAACCGCGCCTACTCGCCAATCCTCGCGCGCATTATTTTTGGATTCTTCCCCATCGCCATCTATTTCATCGTGGCCAGCTACCTGGTCTATCGGGTGATGAACTCCACCAATTTCACGCAGCGTATTTTCCGCCGCATGACCCTGCTGCAGATCGTCACCACCGATCTGCTCCTGGTCCTGATGCTGGCCCTGCCGGTAAAAATCCTGCTGCGCCTGATCTTCCGCATCAAATACATCTGGGTGACGCCATGGTTCAGCATCTGACGCCGCGGACTTGGGCGCGTGCGCGAAGCTGTAGCCGAGGCGTACACTCCTGCGCCGTCATTCTGAGCGGGTGTGGAATTTGCCTGCCGAAGAATCTCTCTTCGCGCCTCGGCACTGCGCGCACCCAATTGCTGTCATTCCGAGGAGTCCGCGCATGGCGCGGACGCCATGGGCGTCGCTGAAGTCCGGGGACCCCGGCGCGCACGCTCTCGAGCGCGCGGCACAACCCCATGTTGTCATCCCGAGGGAGTCCGCGCGTCTGAGCCGAAGTTCCTCTGGAGGAACTTCGGCGAGCACAATGCGCGGACGACAGAGGGATCTGCTTTTCTCTTTGTTTTTTGCGGAAAGCGGCCATCTGCTTTTCGCGGTAGCGTCGCTATTGCAAACGCCCCAGGAGGAATCGCTTGCCTGATCTTCCCCCGCAGCAAGACGATCCCATCGTCAGCAGCCCTTTGAGCGGCCTGATTCTGATTTCTGCTTTTTTGCTGCTGCTGACGGTGGCTTGGTCTCTCTACAGCGAATTTTTCGGCTTGCGTCCCTGGCGCTCTTATCAGAACCGTTTCAGCGGTCTGTACGCCAGCTATCTCCAGAAAGCGCGCTGTCTTGACCCCCGATTTCCAGGATGCACGCGGCAGAGTGGGCGCCTTGACCTATCAGCTCGAACAAATTCCCGAGGGCGACAAAAGCGCCAAAGCCTCCAAGCTGAAGGCTCTCAATGAAGCCAGGGCCGCCACCTACGAGCTGAATTGGCCCGCGGCCAACGGAACCGAACTTCGCAAATTCAATTACGACGACCTGAACAACACCTTCACCGGCATCATGAGCGAAAAGGCCGCGCTCGTCGCCAGGCGCGGCGATCAGGATAAGTCCGCGAAAGACGCGCAGGCCGCCCTCGACGCCTTCGTCAAGGAACGCCTGCCCGGCCTGGGCTCGGCCGATCTGCAGGGTCTGCTCAATAGCGTCTCCGGCATGGATATCAAGCTGAAGCAGATCAACGTGAACCCGCCCGGCACGCAGATCAATTACGTGGGCGGCGTCGGCCTGGTGGACCGCTGCCAATCCTGCCACGTCGCCACCGATCCTCTGCTGGTTCCCGCGGTCATGACGCTAACCAAAGCCGATCTCGGCGTAGGCCGGGACAAGGACGCGCCGTTCACCAGCCATCCCGATCCCGATCTGCTGAAGTTCCATCCGCAGGAAAAATTCGGTTGCTCGCCTTGCCACGGAGGCAATGGCCGCGCTCTCGATACGGTGCAGCGCGCGCACGGCCGCTATGAACACTGGCTCTGGCCTCTGTATTATCCCGAAAATTACGATGCCGGATGCCAGCAGTGCCACGCCGCGGACGCCATCACCGAACATGCCACCGTGCTCAATGAGGGAAAGGAACTCTTCCGCGAGAAGGGTTGCATCGGCTGCCACAAGTTCCAGGGTTTTGACAATCAGGATGACCTGCTCACCTCCACCCGCCAGCAGATCACGCTGCTCGAAAACGACCGCAAAGCCGATCAGGACGAAATCCCGCGCCTCAATAAGCTCGGCGATCAGGCCAGCGACAACGCCGTGGCCAATAATTTCTATCAGCAGGCCCAGAACCTGACCGTCACCATCAGCAATATGGATTCGCACCAGGAACAGCTCGAGGAGAAATCTCACGATCTGCTCCAGGAAATCAAGAAAGTCGGCCCCGACCTCAAAGAAGTGCGCATGAAGATCCACAAGGAGTGGATCCCCTACTGGCTGCAGCACACCCACGAGTGGCGCCCAACCACCAAGATGCCGCAGTTCCGATTGCAGCCTGACGAAGTCCAAGCCGTCGCCGCGTTTATCTGGCAATCGGCGCTCACCGGGCCGGCGCTGCCCAAGCAGGCGCCCGGCAACGCCGCGCATGGCAAGGAACTGCTCGAATCGCGCGGCTGCCTCGGCTGCCATTCGGTTGGTGAAGGCCCCAACATCATGGGCGGCGCCTTCGCCGCGAATCTCAGCCGCGTGGGCGAAAAGGATAATTACGATTACCTGGTGCGCTGGGTGCATAACCCGCGCGAACGCACGCGCCCCTATAGTCCCTACGAGAAGCGCGATCTCGGCCCCGAAGACTATGCCAAGCACGGCTTGCCCTTTGTCTTCGACCTCGAGCATTCCCGCAGCCCCAATGATGGCCATGAACTCGTTGTGCAGCAGCCCACGGTCATGCCCAGCCTGCGCTTGAGCGTCGAAGATTCGCGCGACATCGCCAGCTACCTCATCACCTTGAAGCATCCCGACGCGCACTTCGATTCCGCCGATTTCATGGAGGATCCCAAGCTCAAGGACAAGGGCAAATCCCTGGTGCAGTTCTACGGCTGCGCCGGCTGCCACGAAATCGCCGGCCTCGAGGACGAAGGCCGCGTCGGCACCGAGCTCACCAATGAAGGCAGCAAACCCATCGAGCGCCTCGATTTCGCTCTCTTCACAGAAGACGCCAAGCGCGGCCTCGAGCCCGATGGCAAGAGGTCGCAGCGCGGCTCCTGGTACGACTTGAAAGGCTTCTTCGAGCACAAGCTGGCCAATCCGGCGGTCTACGACGCCGGTAAATACAAGCCCAATCCGCTGGACCGCCTGCGCATGCCCAAACCCAACGTCAACGGCGAGGACATCGACGCCATCACCACCATGTTGCTCGGCAGCACCGATCCCTCGCTGCCGCCCGATTACATGTACAAGCCTTCCGACGACCGCGCCGCCATCCAGAAAGGCTGGTGGATTGTCGCCAAATACAACTGCATGGGCTGCCATCAAATCGATATCGGCCAGAGATCCGTGCTCATGGGATTGCCCATGTATCAGGGCGAAGATAAGATCAATCTGCCTCCCGTGCTCACGAGCGAAGGCGCCCGCGTCAATCCCGAATGGCTCAAGAATTTCCTCGCCAATCCCGCGCTCAGCACCACCGATACGAACCGCGATGGCGTGCGTGGCTACTTGCAGGTGCGCATGCCCACGTTCTTCTTTTCCGACGACGAGATTCGCACCCTGGTGCTTTTCTTCGAGGCTCTCTCGCATCAGGCCGAGCCTTTCATTCCGCAGAGGGTCGCGCCTCTGACCACCTCCGAAGAGGGCATGGCTCGCGCCCTCTTTACCAGTACGGCGGCGCCCTGCCTGAAGTGCCATGCCACCGGAGATCCGGCGCACGATAAGAACGCCACCGCCCCGAATTTCCTGCTGGCCAAAGACCGCCTGCGTCCGGCATGGACCGGCCGCTGGATCACCCATCCGGAGTTGATCATTCCCGGGACCGCCATGCCTTCGGGACTCTTCCGCCGCCAGAATGACCACTGGGTCTTCTCCGGACCGATTCCCGAGAACATGCGCGGTTATCAGGGCGATCACGCGGATTTGCTGGTGCGCTATATGTTCACCTTGACGCCGGAGGAGCAGCGGCTGCTGCTGGGCCGCACTCCCACGACCACCGCACGCGGCGGCAATTAGCAATGCCCTCGCATAGCCAATGGTTTCGTGTCATTCTGAGGTCGCCACGGCGACCGAAGCGCGCCGTTTGCGCCCCGCAGGCTCTTGCGGGGAATCTCTCTTCGTCCTCAACGGCGAGGCATGGGAATAGCGATTATCGTTTTGTGGGTGCCCCATCCTTCGCGCCTCGTCGCACGATGGTCTTGCCGGTCCCAAAAAGCGCGAAGGGTGGGAAACTGGTTTTGTGCGCCAACCTTGGCAGGTTGTCGAGCCGAAAAAAGCGCCTTCGCGCGAAAGTCGCTCGCCGCGAACGTCATGGGCATCAGGAGCTTCGCGGCGCTCGCAAAGTCATCAGGAGCTTTCGCGCGTCAACAAAGTCATCACGGCGTTTTTTCGGCCTAAAAAAGTCCCCTCGAATTCTTCATAGGAGGAAGTCATAACGTCATGAGTAAAAGGTTGTGGTACTTCGCAGCGGCCGTAACGCTGGCCGTTGCGATGATGAGTTGTGGAGGAAAGGGATCGCCTTCGGAAACCGCGGCCCCGGCCGCTAATCCCGCCGCCAAGCCGGTGGACGCAGCCACGGCCGGTACGGTGACCGGCTCCATCAAGCTCGATGGCACGGCGCCCAAGCCGCGCAACATCAACATGGCCGCCGAGCCCAATTGCGCCACGCAGCATTCCACGCCCGCGCAAACCGAAGACGTGGTCCCCGGCGACGGCGGCACGCTGCAAAACGTGGTCGTCTACCTCAAGGGCGACTTCAGCCAGTATTCGTTTCCTCCGATGTCCACGCCGGTAACCATCGACCAGAAGGGCTGCCAGTATCATCCCCACGTTCTCGCGCTGGAGACGGGAGAGCCCCTTTCGGTCGTCAATTCCGATCAGACCACGCACAACATCCATCCCGTCCCCAAGGACAATCGCGAATGGAACGAATCGCAGCCGCCGGGGGCTTCGCCGATCATGCAGAGCTTCGCGCGTCCCGAAGTTTCCATCCCCGTGAAGTGCAACGTGCATCCCTGGATGAAGGCTTATATCGCCGTCTTCAATAATCCCTATTTCCAGGTCACCGGCAAAGACGGCGCCTTCACTATCAAGAATGTGCCTCCGGGGACTTACACCGTGACCGCCTGGCACGAGGTCTATGGCTCGAGCGAGCAGATGGTCACCATCGGGCCAAGCGAATCCAAATCGGTCACCATTACGTTCAAGGCCAGTTCCGCCGCATCCGATTAATAGAGGCGTGGCGAACCGTATTACTCGTTGTCATTCCGAGGAGCCCGCCCATACTCCTGCAGGGGCGGGCAACGAGGAATCTGCTTTTGGTTTTTGCGGTGCCTTTGTAGCTCAGGTCATGCCGGCGCTTTTTGCCGGATGACCTGAGGCTTTTGTGCATGAATCGAGCTTCGCGTCAAAAGATCTCATGACATCGCGCCCAAATCGCCACAATCAAAACGTCCACCGCTTCGCCGTCTTCACCGCCGTGTGCACCTTTCTTCTGCTCATCGCCGGGGCGCTGGTCACCTCCAACGATGCCGGCCTGTCGGTTCCCGACTGGCCGCTCTCCTATGGCTCGCTCACTCCGCCCATGGTCGGCGGAATTTTTTATGAGCACGGCCACCGCATGATCGCTTCTTTCGTGGGCCTGCTCAGCATCGTGCTGGCGGTTTGGCTGTGGCGCGCGGATTCGCGCCGCCCAGCAAGCGAACGCCCGCCAAGCCACCGAAGTCTGCGCTGGCTCGGCGTGGCCGCATTGGCAGCGATCGTCGCGCAAGGATTGCTCGGCGGCCTCACCGTGCTGTTTTTCCTTCCGCCTCCGGTGTCCGCGGCGCATGCCACCTTGGCGCAGCTTTTCTTCGCCACGGTCGCGAGCATCGCCCTGCTCACCAGCGCCTGGTGGGAAAGGGAACCGGTCTCATGGCTGCGCGATTTTCGCGGCCCTTCGATTCACGCGCTCGCCCTGGCCGCGGCAGCAGCGGTCTTCCTGCAATTGATTCTGGGCGCCGCCTTCCGCCATAAAGCTTTCGGAATCATTCCCCACTTGGCCGGCGCCGCCGTCGTCACCGGCCTGATCTTCTGGCTCGCCGCAGCGCTGCGCCGCCGTTTTCCCGCGGTCCCTGAACTCAGGTTTGCCGCGCGCGGCCTGCATATTTTGATCGGCTTGCAACTGCTGCTCGGCGCCGCGGCGTGGTGGTCGCGCCTCTACGCGGCCTCGTTTCCGCAGCCCATAGCCGTCATGGTTGCGCTCACCGTGGCCCACGTGGTCATGGGCGCGCTGGTGTTGGTGAGCGCGGTTTTGGTTACGCTGGTCTGCTATCGTCTGGTTCGTCCGGCTGGAGAGGTTGAGGCACCCGCGCAAAAGTCGGCCGCGAGTCGAGCTTTTGCGCGTTAAGAACGTTCCGCGCCCTTCCGCCGCGGATTCAATGATATGAGAAGCACTGTCATTCTGAGCGAAGCGAAGAATCTCTCTTTTTATAGGCTGCAAAGCGCAGAGAGATTCTTCGTCGCTGTGCTCCTCAGAATGACAACGAGAAAGCGCTCATGAACACCCGCGCCATCCCCGTTTCTGTGCCGTCGCGCTCGATGTCCTACATCGCGCTCACCAAGCCCGACGTCTCGTTCCTCGTCGTGCTCACCACGCTCGCCGGCTACGCCCTCGGCGCCGTCGGCCCGCTCGATTGGTTGCGCATGGCCCAGACCGTGCTTGGCACTACGCTCGTCGCCGCCGGCACTTCCGCGCTCAATCATTATTTCGAGCGCGATTCCGACGCCCGCATGCGCCGCACCGCTTCGCGCCCGTTGCCCAGTGGCGCGCTGGCTCCGGCCGAAGCGTTTTGGTTCGGCGCAAGCCTGGCCGCCGCCGGCGCCCTCGAACTTTTGCTCACCACCAACGCGCTTGCTGCTGCGCTCGCCGTGCTCACCAGCGTCATGTATCTGGGCATCTACACGCCGCTGAAGACGCGCACCACCGCCGCCACGCTCATCGGCGCGATTCCCGGCGCGCTTCCGCCGCTGATCGGCTGGGCTGCCGCGCGCGGTGCGCTCGGCGCCGGCGCCTATGTTCTGTTCGCCATCTTATTTCTATGGCAGGTGCCCCATTTCCACTCCATCTCCTGGGTCTATCGCGAAGACTACGCGCGCGCCGGAATTCGCATGCTTCCGGTGGTGGATCGCGACGGCCGTGTGACCTTCGGCCAGATCGTCTTCTGCGCAATCGCTCTGATACCGGTCAGTTTGCTGGCTTCGGTCACGGGACTCGCCGGCGTGACGTATTATTTTTCGGCGCTCGTGCTGGGATTGCTGCTGGTGAAAGTTTGCTTGTGGGCCGCGGCGAGCAAGACCAACGTTCGCGCCAAGTGGCTGATGCACGCCACCGTCGTGCATCTGCCCCTCTTGCTCGGCCTTATGGTCCTTGATAAATTTCTTCGTTGATCATGTGAGGTTCCTGAGCCGGCCCCCTCGGGTAAATGGGGTTGTCGGGCGCCAAAAGCGCGTTCTTCGCGCGAAAGTCATGGGCATCAGGAGCTTTCGCGCGTTAACAAAGTCCGATCGGAGAGAGCGCTCGTCAGCATCGCGTAAAGGGTCGTTGCTATGTCATTCTGAGCGAAGCGAAGAATCTCTCTTCGCGCGAAGCGCAATATAAAAGGGGTCGAGCTACTTTACGATGACCAAAACACACGGCATCCTCGGCTTGGTGGGAATCTGTTTGCTGATCGTGGTGCTCTCGGCTGCCGGTCTGGCCTCCGATTTTCTCACGCGCCTCGATTTGGACCTCGATGGCCTGCTGCTGATTCTCAGCTGCCTGCTGATGGGCCTGCTCTTCCTGATCATGCTGTTCGTCATCGCCAAGGAACAAGGCTGGATTCCGCAGCGCCACAAAAAGTCCGCCGAACCGCCCGCGCCCAAACCGGCTGCGGCTCGCGCCGTTCCGGCAAAGCTGCAAGCGGAGGAACCGGTCTCCGTCCGGCCGGGGGAAGGGAAGTAGGCTCTCGGCGACGCCAATGATCTCCGCACCCGCACTGAACGCGATCCTGAATTCCTCCAGCGCCGTTTTTCTCACCGCGGGCTATGTGCAGAT
>WNGJ01010954.1_pt1 | contig 20818 bp, 22 predicted proteins | sample 5400611 | NCBI WGS metagenome assembly WNGJ01 (sample SAMN13153375, study PRJNA577476) | soil metagenome | isolation source: 40 cm soil or saprolite under Garry oak tree replicate 1 | place: USA:California | collected 2016-06-15
CTGGGGGCGGAGCTCGCTGACGTGGAAGGCGTGGCCGAGGTCTACACGGTCACCGGCGAGTGGGACTTCATCGCCATCGCGAGGGTCCGCGAGCACGAGGATCTGGCCAAGGTCGTCACCCACCATCTGACGCGGCTCGACGGGATCGAGCGCACCCAGACGATGGTCGCGTTTCAACAGTTCTCGGCGCACGACCTCGAGGCCATGTTCGGGCTGGGCCTCGAGGACAAGCGGGCCTGAGCTCGCTCCTACCGGTCGCTCTGCGCGCGGCACGCGCGGGCGCGGCCGTGATCCTCGAAGCGGGTCTTCCCCATCCCGGGATGGCAGCCGAGCTGAAGGGACGCGGCGACTACGTGACGGAGACCGACCGGCGCTCCGAGGAGGCGATCCTCGAGGTCCTCGCGCGCGAAGCCCCTGGCATCGCCGTCCTCGCCGAGGAGCGCGGTGGCATGCGCGCGTCCACGATGTGGGCCGTCGATCCGCTCGACGGGACGACGAACTTCACCCGAGGGTTCCCAAGCGTGGGCGTCTCCGTCGCGCTGCTCGAGGCCGGCGAACCGCTGGTTGGTGTGGTGCTTGCGCCGTTCCTGCAGCGCGAGCTCACGGCGGCACGCGGCGGCGGTGCATTCCTGAACGGCGAGCGGCTTCCCCAGCCCCGCTTCGTCGAGCCCGCGAACGCGGTGGTCGCGACAGGATTCCCATTTCGGAACAAAGGCCTTCTCCCCCGCTACCTGGGAGCGATGGAAAAGGCGCTGGCGACATTCGAGGACCTGCGACGGGCGGGCGCGGCCGCGCTCGATCTCGCCTGGACTGCCTCGGGAACATTCGACGGTTACTTCGAGCTGGGTCTCAACACCTGGGACGTGGCCGCCGGGGCGGTGCTCGTGCTCGAGGTCGGCGGCCGTGTGACCGACTGGTCAGGCGGCGACGCCTGGATCGAGACCGGCGACATACTCGCCGCGGCGCCTGCGGTGCATGAGGCGCTTCTACAGCTGGCGGCCGCGCATCCTGCGGAGGGGTAGCGCCACCAGGGCACGCCACTGCTGGCGCAACGCAACGCCGGCCGGGGCGCGCCCGGCGTTGCGCAGCCGGCGCGGCGAGGTCCTGCGCTCCAGCACCGCGGTCTTGAAGTCTCCTTCGAATTCCGTCACGGCGGCCGCGATGTCATGCATCCCGAAGTGGCAGTCGCTGCCGCCGATCGCCGCTCCCAGGCGGTCCCGATTCGCGGCATAGAACCCGTCGAGTTCCTTCCGGCGGCGAGCCCCGATCGGAACCGTGAATACCATCTCGATTCCATCGACCTGGTGCTTTTCGAGCAGCCGGCGAAGCATGTACGGCTGGATGGACCCGAAGTAGACAGGCATGAAAGGATGCGGCACGATCGCAAGCGCGCCCTGCTCGTGGATCGCGTCGACGGTGTCCTCGATCGACATTCCTCGCCTCACAGGCTTCTCGAGAAACCAGCCCATGACGTGCGTCTGCGCCGGCCACCTGGTCGTGATCTCCTGGCCGGCCACCACCACGACCCCGGCGTCCTCGCCATACGCCTGGGCTTGGCTGACCGATGCCATGGTGTCGTGGTCGGTGACGGCGATCAGGTCCAGGCGCGCGGCGGATGCTGCTTGTACGAGCTGAGCCGCGGACACCATGCCGTCCGAGGAGAGTGTGTGGCAGTGAGGATCAGCGATCACGATTTGAAGATCGCACGGACAAAGGCCTCGGCGTCGAACGGCGCGATGTCGCCGATGCTTTCGCCGACCCCGGCGAGCTTGACCGGCACGTCGAGCTCCGCCTCGATCGGGATCACCGCGCCGCCCTTGGCGCTGCTGTCCAGCTTGGTCAGCACCAGGCCGCTCATCGGAATGGCCTTGTTGAACTCGCGGGCCTGGACGAGGTTGGACAGCCCCAGCACTCCATCGAGCACCAGGAGCGATTCGTAGGGCGCTTCGTCGAGCGCTTTGGTCGCCACGCGCCCGATCTTGCCCAGCTCCTCGATGAGGTTGCGCTGAGTCTGCAGCCTGCCCGCGGTGTCGGCGATGACGACATCGAGCCCGCGCTTGGCCGCCACCTGGATGCCCTCGAAGACGACCGAGGCCGGGTCGGCTCCGCTCGTGCCCTCGAAGTGCTCCGCGCCGGCGCGTTCCGCCCACGCGACCATCTGCTCGATCCCGGCGGCGCGGTAAGTGTCGGCCGCCACCATGAGCGGCTTGCGCCCCTGTTTGATGAGCAGGTGCGCGAGCTTGCCTGCCGTCGTGGTCTTGCCCGCGCCGTTGACCCCGTACAGAAGCACGCACGCGGGTTTGCCGGAGAGATTCAGCTCGCGCGGCTGCCTGGACATCAATCCCATCGCGACACGGACCAGCGAGTCGATCGCCTCATGTCGTGTACGCGGCGCGGCCGACCTCACCTCGGAAGCGATTCGCGCCGCCATCGCCGGGCCGACGTCGGCGGCGACGAGCACCTCCTCGAGCTCCTCATAGAACCCGGCCGCGAGTGGCGGGCTGAGCGCTCGGAGCCCGGCCGCAAGAGCCGTCCGAGTCCGGTTACCGACGCGGTCCCAGAAGCTCAGCCTGCTTGTGCTGTGTTCGCGGCGCGTGTCGCCGGCTTGCGGATATCGTCGAGCCGCACCGACACGAGATGCGAGGAACCGCTCTCGTCCAGGTGGATCCCGTAGAGGGTCGACGCATACGACATAGTCACGTGGTTGTGCGTGATGACCAGGAACTGTCGCTGGGAGCCAAGGCGCGCCACCATCTGGCCGAAGCGGTCAACGTTGGCGTCGTCGAGCGCGGCGTCGACCTCGTCCAGGATCGTGAACGGGCTCGGGTTGACCTCGTCGAGCGCGAGCACCAGGGCGAGCGCGGCGAGCGATCGCTCGCCGGACGACAGCAAGGTGACGTTCTGCAGTCGCTTGCGCGGGGGCTGGACGAGGATCTCGACCCCGCTTCGCGGCCCGTCGTCGCCATCCGCGTGCTTCAGCGTCGCGCGGCCACCCGGATTCAGCTGCGCGAAGTACTCGTGGAAGTTGGCGGCCACCGCGCCGAACACGGCCTCGTAGCGCGACTCCTCCTCCTCGCGAAGCTTGCCGATCAGGTCCTCCAGGTCGGTGCGGGCGGCTGTGATGTCTTCGAGCTGCTCGGCGAGGTTGCGGTAGCGCTCCTCGAGCTCGCGGCATTCCGATTCGGCAAGCGCATTCGTGGGGCCGATCTCCTCGAGCCGGCGCTCGAGCGCCCGCATCTCGCGCTCCCGCGCCTTGCCACCGGGGATCTCTTCGGGGGCGACCCCGTCGGGCATCCGCGAACGGATCTCGTCCATCCGCGCCTGCAGCAGCTCCGCTTCGCGGGCGACCAGTCCGAGGTTGCCCTCCAGCGTGCCGGTACGCAGCCTGGCGTCGATCCGCACCTCTTCGAGCGCGACCAGCTGTCTGGCGCTCTCTGCCATCTCCGCCTCGTCCTCGGGCGCGTCGTGCTCGGCCGCTGCGAGCGCTTTGCCAGCAGCCTCTGCCCCCGCGCGAAGCTCAGGCAGCGCCTCGAGCGCGGTGGCGGCGGCGCGGTCAGCCTCGAGAAGGTGGTGCCGGCGTTCCTCGGAGGCATTCGTCAAGCGCGCGACGTCTTCCTCGACCAACGAGTGCTGCCTGCGCAGCGAATCGATCCGCTCGTGCCAGCGGGCGCGATCCAGCTGACGCTGCTCAGTGACGGCTCGCTGCTGCGCAACCTCGCGCAGCAGGACATCCAGCTCGCGCGCCAGCTCGGTGGCGTGCTCCTCCGCCGCGACCGCGAGACGCTCCAGGTCGCTCACCTGCTGCGTCGCCCGCTCCTCCGCGACGCGCGCGGCATCCAGCGACCGGTTCACCTCGTCCGACCGCGGCGCTCCGGACGCCTCGCGCCGCAGGTCGGCCAGCCGCGCGTGGGCCACCTGGACCAGGCGAGCAGCTCCTGCCGCATCGGCGGCGTCAGGCTCGAGCGCGTCGACCTGCGTGCGCAGCTCGGCCCTGCGAGCATCGAGCGCGGTCCTTGGGTCGCTCCCCGCTCGAACCATCCCGCTTGCACGATAGACGCCGTCCTGCGTGACGTCGCGCCCGACGACCACACCGCCGAGCAAGCGTCGGGCGATCACGGCGTAGCCGTCGCGGACGTCCACCAGGTCGTAGAGGGAGCCGGGCTCGCTGACCGGCGAGCCGGCGGGGTAGAGGGCGGTCGTCTGGTGCTGCGAGCCGCTGATCGCACGCATCGCGGTCTCTTCGTCGGGAGCGGCGATCGCGTCCACCAGCGGGCCGAGCACCGCGGACAATGCCGCCTCGAAGCCGGCGTGGGCTGTGATGACATCGCCCAGGCGCAGGCCGTGACGCGACGCCGGCCGGAGGGCTTCGATCCCCTCGAGCTCGGCGCGTGCTCTCGCGAGCGCCGCGACTGCCTTCTGCGCCGTGCGCGCCCGAGCTTCGGCCTGCTCGAGGGCCGCCTCAGCCTCCGTGACGAGCCCGGCCGCGGTGGCTGCTTTTGCCGCGCGCGCCAACTGCTCCTCGAGGAACTCGCGACGGGTTCGCACGGAGGCCAGCGACGACGCGGCGACGGCGACGGCCCGGCGAGCTTCGTCGGCGGCGCGCCTGGCGTCGTGGGTGGGTGCCAGATCGGGCTCCGCCGGCGGTGATTCAACCTCCGCCGGCGCCGCGATCGACCTCTCCGCCTGCGCAAGCTCGTCCGCGAGCTGGCTGCGCAGGGCGGATGCAGCCTCGAGCAGCGCCCGACTCTCGGTTTCCGAGCGACGGGCCTCCTCGGCGACCGCGCGCCGGTTCTCCGCTCTCTCAGCAGCGAGCTGGGACCGGTGGTCCGCCTCAGAGAGCTGGAGGCGAAGCTGTCCAAGCGTGCGCTGGCGGGACAACCGCCGGTCCTGGGCCGACTGCATCGCCGTGCGGCCGACCTGGAATGCGTCCTCGGCGATCTTGGCCTGCTCGCGAGCCTCGATCAGGCGACGCTCCAGGTTTTGCGCCTGGGCCGATGCTCGGCGATGAGCTTCCCGCGCCTCCCGCCACTCCTCCCAGACGATGCTGCCGCGGAGGAGCTCCAGTCGGGCGCCGGCCTCCGCGGCCTCCCGCGCCGCCGACGCCTGGTCCCGAAGCACCTCCAGGCGCGGCGCCAGCTCGGATTTCAGGTCCTCCAGGCGGAGCAGGTTGGCCGCCAGCTCCTGGAGCTTTTGCACCGCCTCCTGGCGCCGGGTCTTGACCCCGCGGACCTGGGCTGCTTCCTCGAGGAGCTGCCTCCGCTCGCCGGGCGAGCACACCACGATGTGCTCGATATCGTGCTGGTCGATGATGGCGTAGGAGTCGACGGTCAGACCGGTCGACGCCAGCAGGTGGATCAGGTCACGCCGCCGCACGCGGGTGCCGTTCAGGTAGTAGTCGCTCTCGCCGTCGCGCTCGACGCGCCGCTTGATCGCCACCTCGTGATAGTCGACCGGCAGCCGCCCGGCGGTGTTGTCGAAGACCAACGTGACCTCGGCATAGGACGCACGCGAACGGCGCTCGCCTCCGGCGTAGATCACCTCTTCCATCTTGCGACCACGGATGTCGCGCGCCTGGCCGGAACCCAGCACCCACTTGACGGCGTCGACGATGTTCGTCTTGCCGGAGCCGTTGGGGCCGACGATGGCGGTGACTCCGCCGTCGAACTGGATCTCGGTCTGCCGGGCAAAGGTTTTGAAGCCCAGCAATTGCAGGGACCTTAAGAGCCCAGCAATTGCAGGGACCTTAAGAACAAACTGGCGGGCAGGGTAGCAGATGTAGGGCCTGGGGGCCTCTCAACCACTACTCAATGGGTTCGCCGAACTGGCGGCTGCGCGGCTCGGCGACCGAAGGCTCATGGTTCTCGCCCAGCGCGTGGAGCGGAACCACCTCGGCCGTCATCTCCGCCTCCGGCTGCTGCGCGGCCGAAAGCGACTCCCGCGGCTCGCGGGGCTCGCGCGGCTTGCGTGGCGCCCGGCGCGTCCGCGATGTCTTGACCTGCTTGGCGGCGGGAGCTTCGGAAACCTTACCCACAAGCGTCTCGAGCGCAGCTCGCGCCGCGTCCTGCTCTGCCTCTTGCTTGGTCGCGCCGTGGCCCGTGCCAAGCGGCTCCGCACCTGCGAACACAACTGAGGTGTACTCCCGCCGGCTGCCGACCCGCGCGCCCTCGCTGTCGTACACCGGTGTCTCGCCGAAGCGCTCCTGAGCGACCTGCTGGAGCCGGCCCTTGAAGTTCTCATCGCGCACCGGTGACGGCAGCGCGCGATAGCGCTCGAGGTAGTAGTGATACGCGGCGTCGTAGCCGGCGTCCAGGAACACCGCGCCGAGCACCGCCTCGAATGCATTCGCGAGCAGCGACTTGAGGTTCCGGCCGCCGCCCTTGGCGATGCCCTTGCCGAGGTAGAGATAGCTCCCCAGGTCCAGCTGCTCCGCCAGCTGAGCCAACGTGTTGGTATTGACCATCGCCGAGCGGGTCTGTGTGAGCTCGCCTTCGGTCGCGCCGGGGTGGTGCTTGTACAGGTACTCGGCGGCGATCAGCTGCAGGACGGCGTCGCCGAGGTACTCGAGGCGCTCGTTGTCGCGCGGCGACACGGATGGACTCTCATTGGCGAATGAGCTGTGCGTGACGGCTTCGAGCAGGAGCCCGGGGTCGCGAAAGTGGATGCCGATCTTTTGTTGGAGAAGCTGCAGAGACTGCGCGAGCGGTGCAGCCTGGGGCTGTGCTATGAGCCGGCCTTCTCCTGGATGTACTCCCAGGCCTGCCCGACTGTAGTGATCTTCTCCGCGTCCTCATCGGGGATCTCCAGTCCGGTGTTCTCCTCGAAGGCGTAGATCAGCTCGACAAGGTCGAGGGAGTCGGCGTTCAGGTCTTCCTGGAACGACGCGTCCATCGTTACCTGCTCGGGCTCACATCCAAGACGCTCGACGATGATGTTCTTGAAGTCCTCGAAGCTCAGCTTTTGAGTTTCCATACGCGCCTTACTGTACACGAGCGAGGTATCGCGCTCGGCGCGCCGCAGACGCCCAGGCCGGGGCTCCGCGCGGCCCCGGCCTGACCTCACGTATTCGCTTACCGGCCGGGCTTCACCGCTTGCTGTGGAGGCGCCGGCGCCATCCCGAGCTGTGTCATCAGCTGCACCTGGTCGTACATCAGCTGCTGCTTCTTGATCAAGCCGCGATCGACCTCGAAGATCTGCACGAACTCGCCCTTGATCTTGCGGCCGGTTGCGGGTACGTCGCCCATTGGCGTCTTGAGGATGCCGTTGTGCGTTCCGGTGAACACCCCTTCCACGATCACGTGGTTGCCCTGCGTGAACATGTTCTTGGTCTCGGCGCGAGCATCGGGGAACGCCGTGACGAAGTTCTGGTTGTACTCCTTGGCCGCCTGCGGCCCCTTGAGCTTCACGTCCCCCGGCGCCGTGCCTTCGAAATCGGGCGCCACGTCGCGCGCGAGCGCTTCCATGTCATGTGCGTTGAAAGCTTTGTTGCCTCGCTCGACAACGGCCTTCGCCTCGATCTGGGTCGAGGCGGCGATCTCGTAGAGATCGCGCTTGGGAGCCGCGTCACCGTCGATGTATTTCTGCAGAGACGCAATCAACTTCTCGGCCTTCGGCGCGAACGACTTGGCCGAGGCTTCGTCTTCGTAGATGGCGATCGAAAGTGCGTCGCCTGTCTGTCGGTTGACAAGCAGAAAGGCGGAACGGGCGCCTTCATGCGTCGAGATCGCCGGCAGCGCCGAATCCTTGTAGTCCTTGATCGCTTTGTCCAGCTCAGATTTCTTGTACCTGGTCTTGACGACGCCTGCGTTCATAGCTCACCTCCGTGAGAACACCGTCTGCGAGGTGATCGCGACTGTCGAATCGAGGCGATCACCTGACCCGACGAGCGCCGCACACCAGCGGCTACCAGGATTGTGCGCCTCGGTCTGAGGGCCGGGTCAAGGCACACAAGCCGGGTTGGCAACGATGCGTTGCCTAGTCCGTCAGTGCCAGCTCCCGCGCCGCTGCAGGCGTGCCCACGGCAATCGCTGATTTGCCCGGTGCAAGCTCGCGCATCATGCCGGTGAGCGCCCGCCTGGGACCTACCTCGACGAAGGCGTCACAGCCCACCTCGACCAGCGACGCGACGCAGGAGGCCCACTGCACCGGGGAGCGGAGCTGCATCTCCATGACGTGCGGGATGCGGTCGGCCCCTTGATGAGGCCGCCCGGTCAGGTTGGCGATCACCGCGACTCGCGGCGCCCTCCACTCGATCCGGTCGAGCGCGGCTCGCAGGAGCTCCGCAGCCGGAGCCATGAGCGGGGTGTGAAAGGCGGCGCTGACGTTGAGGGGGACCACGCGCTTGGCGCCAGCCGCCTGCAGGGCCTGGGTCGACCGCTCGAGGCCGGCTGTCGTGCCCGCGATGACGGTCTGCGTGGGCGTGTTGTAGTTCGCCGGCCAGACTTCGTCGATGCCGGCAAGCGCTGTTTCAATTCTTGCTGCCTCCAAGCCGAGCACAGCCGCCATCGAGCTCGTGCCGGCGGGCACAGCGTCCGCCATCGCCTTGCCGCGCTCCACCACGACCTTGATCACGTCGGCCGCGTCGACCGAGCCGGCGGCTGCCAGGGCCGCGTATTCCCCGACCGAGTGTCCGGCCGCCGCCGCGGGTTCGACGCCTCGACGGCGCAGCAGCAGCGTCAGGCCGATACCCATGAAGCACAACGCGGGTTGTGCGTTCTGCGTCAGACGCAGCTCGTCCTCGCCCGCGGTGGTAAGCAGGCGGCGAAGGTCGATGCCGGCCAGGGCAGCGCAGCGATCACACAGCGCTGAAACTTCGTCGTCTTCGAGGAGGTCGGATCCCATCCCGGGCTGCTGCGAGCCCTGACCTGGGTAGAGGAATGCGACCTGTGCCGTTATTCCTTCGCTTTGACGACTTCGCGGCCGGCGTAGTAGCCACAGTTGCGACAGATCGCATGCGGGCGCTTCGGCCGCTTGCAGTTCGGGCAGGGCTGGATCTGGACCAGCGCCAGCGCGAGGTGAGAGCGCCGGCGACCCTTCTTAGATTTGGATAGCTTGACCTTCGGTAGAGCCATGGCCCCGAAACTTTACCGGAAGCTAGCGCTCAGCCGCCTGGTCCGCGGTCTCGCCGTTGGCAGGCTGATTGGCCTGCAGCGCCTCAACTCCACGTCGCACGGTCTGCAGCGTACGGCCGAGATGCGCTTCGAGCTGTTTCAGCTGCTCGAGCGCGTAGCCTTCGGCGTCGCGGACGATCTGGTCGGCCTTCGCCTGTGCGTCCTTCACGACCTGCGCCGAATGACGCTCGGCGCGGCGAAGGATCTCGTGCTCGGACGCCGTCTCCTCCGCCCTCTCGTTGGCTCGCGACATCGTGCGCGCGGCCTCGGCGTGGGCCTCAGTCATGATTCTCTGCTGCTCGGACACGGTCCAGTTGGCCTGCTTGATCTCATCAGGGAGGTTGAAGCGGATCTGGTCGATCAGCTCCATCATCTCGTCCTCGTTGACCATGACCTGCGTCGACAGCGGGACATGGCGCGCGTTCTGGATCAGGTACTCGATACGGTCCAGCAGCTCGTCGACCTTTATCTGAACTTCTCCTTCAACGCTCTCGCGACCGGCGGCGGCACCAGGTCGGAGACCTTGCCGCCGTAGCTTGCGATGTCCTTCAAGATACTTGACGAGACGAAGATGTGCGCGAAGCTCGACATCAAGAACACGGTGTGGACGTCGGGCGCCAGCTTGCGGTTCATCAGCGCCTGCTGCAGCTCAGCGTCGAAGTCCGAATAGGCGCGCAAGCCCTTGACCAGCGTGCGTGCGCCGCGAGAGCGCGCGTACTCGACGGTCAATCCCTGATAGCTGGCCACCTCGACCCGTTCACGTCCCGCGAGCGAAGCCCGGATCAGATCGAGGCGTTCGTCGACCGTGAAGAGCGGCAGCCGCTTGTCGGGGTTGGCCGCGACCGCGACGATGACCTTGTCGAAGATCGCGAGGGCGCGATCGACCACGTCGAGGTGGCCGTTGGTGAAAGGGTCGAAGCTGCCCGGGTAGACCGCGATCTTGGAGTTCGGCACCTGGTTTGGATTGCGCGCCATCCCTAGGGGTCCCCCAAAAATCGCAGGTGTGTTGGGGCTTTCAAAGCTGGAAGACCGTGACGAGCGTGTCGCCGTAGCGGCGTTCCCGGTCGACGCGCAGCCGCGCAAGCTCCGGCAGCGGCCGGCGCCGCGAATGCTCGGCGAATACGGTGGCACCCTCGACCTCGCGGTCGAGGACCTGTAGCGCCCGATCGAGGACGACGTCGTCGTAAGGGGGATCGAGGAATATGAAGTCCGCGGACCTGATCGCGCCTGGCGAAGCTTCGAGCCACCGCACGACGTCAGCGCGGACAAGATGCGCGCGTTCCTTGAAGCCGAGCGCGTCCAAGTTCTGGCGCAGGATAGCAAGACCGCGCGGCTGCTGATCCACGAACGTAACCCGTGCCGCGCCTCGTGACAGCGCTTCGATGCCAAGCGAGCCCGATCCGGCAAACAGGTCCAGGACGCCGGCCGCCTCGATCCTCGGCCCGATCATGTTGAAGATCGCCTGCTTGACCATCCCCTGGGTCGGCCGGATGTTCTTGGGAGCTTTGAGCCTGCGGCCTCGGGCCTCCCCCCCGGCCACGCGCAGCTTGGACATCTAGCTACTCGCCGGCTACGGCTGGACGCGGATCTTGCCGTCGCCTCGCATCACACCGATCCTGCGCGCCGTCGGCGCGTCACGCTCGAAGGTCGCGGAGCGGCGCGCTGGAATCGCCACCAGCAGCCCACCGCTCGTCTGCGCGTCGCACAGCATCAGCTGCTCGGTCTCGGGCAGCCCGTTCCACTCGACTGCTTCGCGGTACGCGGCGTGGTTGCGCCGGCTGCCGGACGGAAAGACGTCTCGGTCCGCAAGGTCGCGGACGCCGTCCAGGAAGGGGACCGCGCGAAACTCGACGTCGGCGCCGCCGGCCAGGTTGGCCAGGTGGCCGACCAGGCCGAAACCGGTGACGTCGGTGGCCGCGGTCGCGCCGGCGTTCAGCATCGCCTGGGAGGCCTCGCGGTTCAGGGTCATCATCACCTCGACCGCTGCGCGCTCCAATGCCGGGGGACACAACCCCCGCTTCACCGCGGTGGTGACCAGCCCCATGCCGAGCGGCTTGGTCAGGTACAGGACGTCACCCTCGCTCGAGCCCTGATGGCCGATCACGCGATCGGGATGCACCTCGCCGACGACCGCTTGCCCCGCCCTGCACGATCCGGTCCAGCAAGCCCGTCCCGAGCTTGTCGCGAGGGAACGCCGTGATGCCAAGGGCGAACAGGGGCTGCGCCCCGACAACGTAGACGTCGCTCAGCGCGTTCGCAGCCGCGATCGCCCCAAACTCGAACGGGTCGTCGACGATCGGAGTGAAGAAATCCACGGTCGCGACGAGCGCGCGATCGGCCGCGATTCGGTAGACGGCCGCGTCGTCGCGCGACGCCGAGGCATGGAGCACGTTGGGATCGATGATCGGCGGCAGCGCGCCGAGAATCTGTCCGAGCTCGATGGGGCTGAGCTTGCAGGCGCAGCCCGCGCCGTGGCTGTACTCCGTCAGCCGCATCTCCGAAACCCTTTCCATTCTCTGGTTAGTATCCCCGCATGCCGTTGGTGTTTGCCGCGATCGCGCCGCATGGCGGGATTGCCATCGCCGAGGCATGCACGCCGGACGAGCGTGACGTGGCGATCAAGACGCGGGCCGGGATGGAGGAGCTGGGCCGGCGATTTGCGGCCGCCAAGCCTGACGTCGCCATCGTGGCAACCCCCCACAACGTCCACATCGCCAACGCGCTGGGTGTTGTCGTCGCCAGCCGCGTCGCGGGCAAGCTGAACGGGGTGATGCCCGCGATCGGGCTGGACCTGGTCTCGGACACACAGCTCGCGTGGCGCGTCCTCGAGTCGTTCGCGGCGGCCGGCCTGCCGTCGGCAGGTGTCAGCTTCGGATCAAACGATCCCGACACGGCGGTGGCGCCTATGGATTGGGGAGTGCTCATTCCGTTGTGGTTCATGGGCGGGAGGCAGCAACCGGCGGTCCGGATCGTCGTCGTGACGCCGGCCCGCGACCTTTCGGCTTCGGACCACGTGAGCGCGGGTGCCGCGATCGCGGCAGTCGCCGCCGCCTCGGATCGCCGCGTCGCCCTGATCGCGAGCGCCGACCACGGGCACGCCCATCAACGCAGCGGGCCGTATGGATTTCACCCCGCCGCGGAGGAGTACGACACGCTGGTGACGGAGCTCGTGCGCAGCGAGCAGCTCGATCGCCTGGCGGACATCCCGCGCGCGATGGTGGAGGACGCCAAGGCAGACAGCTGGTGGCAGCTTCTGATGCTCCATGGGGCGACGATGGGGGCTGGTCGCGCGCAGGGGGCCGAATGGAAAGGAACCCTGATCTCGTACGAGGCTCCGACCTACTTCGGAATGCTGACCGCCTCTTACGTGCCTTGCTGATCGCCTAGCTGATCGAGGTCAGATCCAGGCGCCGGGCGACACTTGACTTGAGCAAGGGATGCCGCTCGAATCCAGGGTCGGACTCGATGATCCGCTCCGCCTCCTGACGCACCTCGCTCAAGAGCTCGGGCTGGAGCAGCGCCTCCATCGCGGTATCGGACATGCCGTGCTGGTGCGGGCCCATCAGCTCGCCCATGCCCCGGATGTGCATGTCCTCGCGCGCAAGCTTGAAGCCGTCGCTGATCGTCGTCAGCAGGCCCAATCGCCGGATGCTGCCCTCAGACGGATCGTCGGTCAGCAGCAGGCACCGGCTGGCGGCTGATCCTCTGCCGACCCGACCACGGAACTGATGAAGCTGCGCGAGCCCGAAGCGCTCCGCTCCCTCGATCATCATCACCGACGCGTTCGGCACATCGACGCCGACCTCGACCACCGCCGTCGCGACCAGAACCTGGATTTCGCCCGCGACGAACTGCTGCATCACATTGTCTTTTTCCTTGAGCCGGCCGTGGATGAGACCGAGCCGCAGGTCCGGAAACACGTCTCGCTTCAAGCGTTCGTACTCGGCGGTCGCCGACTTCGCCACCACGATCTCGGACTCTTCGATCAGAGGACAGATGACGAATGCCTGATGGCCCGCCGCAACCTCGGCGCGGACGAGATCGTATGCATGTCGGCGGTCGTCTGGGGCGACAACCTCGGTCTCGACCGGGGTGCGCCCGGGAGGCATCTCATCGATGACCGAAGTCGTCATCTCGCCGTAGAGGGCGAGCGCCAGGGTGCGCGGGATCGGCGTCGCGGTCATGGCCAGGAAGTGAGGGCGGCCGCTGCCCTTGGCCCGGAGCAGCTCGCGCTGCCGCGTGCCAAACCGGTGCTGCTCGTCCACGACCGCCAAACCGAGGTTCACGAACTCGACGTCGTCCTCGATGAGAGCATGCGTGCCCACGACCAGCGCGGAATGACCTGACGCAGCGGCCGCGCGCACGCGCCGGCGCTCCGGTGCGGTCTGGTTGCCGACGAGGAGCTCCACGGTCAGGCCCGGGAATGTGTCCTCGAGATACGCGCGAAATTTGTGGAGGTGCTGCCGAGCGAGAATCTCGGTCGGCGCCATCACGACCGACTGCAGACCGGATGCATGGGCCATCGCGACGCAAGCCGCGGCCACGGCGGTCTTGCCCGAACCGACGTCGCCGTTGAGGAGCCGGTTCATCGGCGTGGGTCTGGCCATGTCCTGGAATGCATCCCACGTCGCCTTCTTTTGCGCGCGGGTCAGCTCGAAACCGAGACCCGACTTGAATGCATCGATCACCTCCTGCCGGTAGGGGATCGGGATCGCGGGCTCGGCCGCGATCTGCGCGCGCATCATCGCGAACGCCGCCTGGAGCTCGAACAGCTCGGCGAACGCCATTCGCCGCCTGGCCTGCCGAAAGTCTTCGTCCGTCTCCGGCTTGTGACCCAGGCGCACCGCGTCCGCCACGTCCATCAACCTATGCCGCTGGCGGACCTCCTCGGGCAGCACGTCTTCGAGCCGACCGGCGAGCGGCAGCGCCGACTCGACCCAGCGGGCCATCTTGCGACTGCTGAGGCCATCGACCAGGTGGTACTTCGGCATGAGACCACCGACGCGTGAAGGCTGCACGTCGGGGCTGCCGTCGAGACGCTCGTAGTGGGGGCTCTGCATCTCGGGCACGCCGCCGTATCCCGCCTTCACCATTCCCGCAAGGGCGACACGATCGTCGCGGTGCAGATGGTTGATCACGAACCGGTTGTTAAACCAGGCAACCCGAAGCGGTTCACCGCTGTCGTCCTCGATCGTCGCCTCGGTCACCCTCATCTTCTTGAATTTCGTGACCTTCGCCTCGATCTTGACAACGCGGCCCACCACCGTCGCCTGCACACCAGGCGTGAGCGAGGCGATACCGGTCGGCCCGCCGTACGTCTCCCACCCGAAAGGCAGCGTCAGAAGCAGGTCGCGGACGGTCTTGATGCCGAGCTTGGCCAAGCGCCTCTCAGCGGTCTCGCCTACATTTTTCAGCCTGGAAACCGGGGCGTCGAGCGGGGGTGGAAGATACACAACCGCCATCTACGGTATTTTCCAGAGAAGTATCGGAATGCCCCGAAAGCGATTCGAGCTTGCCGTCATCGGCACATTGATTGTCTGCATCATCGGCTACGCCGGGGGTGGTCTCGTGTCCACCGGAGATCGCGTCGCGAACGCGGACCGCACGCTGAACGTGGTCGTCTCACACCAGAACACTTTGAATGCAACGTTCAGCGACATCAACTCCCAACTGGGCGCCTTAACGGCCAATGCGACCTTCAGTCCTAAAGATGCCGTCGCACTGGTCGACCAATCGGTCGCCAGCTCTGAGCTCGCCGGCAAGACGATCAACGCGGACGACGCATCGCTGGTCGAGGCGCAACAAGCGCTGCGTTCGGATCGCTGGCTCACGATGCTCGGCTCGAACAATCTCGATCGAGAAGCCAATCGGATCGCCCACGCGCGTAACGCGCTGGCCGCGGCGCGGACGATCGCGGACGACAAGACTCTCGAAGGACGATTCTGGCGTTCGCTGTACGGCGCCCTCGCCGACCTCGCCGCGCTCAACAGCCAGAGCACCGCCGGCGATCTGGAGGCCGCGCGTTCCACGCTGGCGACCATGAAGGCGGCCGTCGATCAGGCGTCGGAGCAATCAAGCGCTCCCCCGCTCCCTGCCGACCTGGTGCAGCTGACCAAGGACCTACGGGCATTCGTCAGCGACTACGGAAAGAAGCTCGACGCGCAACTCGCCCGCGACGACGAGGGAGCCGCCGCCAGCCAGGCGAGCGTGGACGCCGATCTCTCCAAGATCGCGACGTACTCCATCGATTCGATCGGCACGCAGATCGACGATTTCTACAGGCCGATGATCGCCCGGTTCAACTCGGAGATTGCCGCCGCGACCGCCTAGACGTCTGCTGGTACATGTGCGGAGGCAAATAATGGACGGGATGCCAGAACCGCTGTACCCGGAGGGCTCGATCACCCGGCGTGTGAACCGGGAAAACGTCCTTCTCCTTGGCGGCGGTCGCGCCCTCCTGATGCAGCTGGCGCATCCGAAGGTCGCGGCCGGTGTCGACGAACACTCAGATTTTCGGACCCGGCCGATCCGCCGTCTGCGCCGGACGATCCGGATGACGATGGCCATCGTCTTCGGCGATCGCGACACGGCGATCGCAGCGGCACGAGCGGTGAACCACGCACACGGCAAAGTGCGCGGGCGGGACTATCGAGCGCTCGACCCGGACCTCCTGCGATGGGTGCACGCGACCCTGGTCGATTCGGCGCTGGTGACCTACGAGACGTTCGTGAAACCTCTGTCGGCGCGCGAGCGCGAGGATTTCTATCAGGAGTCGAAAGTGCTCGGAGAGCTGCTCGGCATTCCAGGCGACCGATTTGCGCCGACCTACGCCGACTTCGGTTCCTACCTGGAGCGGATGGTGTCGCAGGGTGAAGTTCGCGTCGGACAGAGGGCCGCGGACCTGGCGGGTCTTGTCCTGCGCCCCAAGCTGAGATTGGTGCCCGGCCCCGCGATGGTTCCGTTCGAGGTCGTGACGGCCGGACTCCTTTCTCCTGAGCTGCGCGAGCAGTACGGCCTTGCGTGGGGCGACGCCCAGCGGCGGGTCTTCAGGCTCATGGTCATCGCGCTGCCTCGACTCGTCGCGGTGACACCGCCGGTGCTGCGGGTCTGGCCGCTGCCGGGCCACAACGTCAAGCTCGACAGCAGCTTTTCGTTTACTTCTTGATGTAGACCAATCCCAGGGCTTGGGGACCGGTGTGCGTGCCTAGGACGCAGCCGATCCGCCCGATCGGGATTTCCATGCTGGGAAGCTCGGCGCGAAGTTGCGTGGCGATCCGCTCGGCTTCGTCGGGCGCCTGTGCATGCATCACGGCCAGCGTCTCGACGGGCATCTCAGTGCGCAAGAACTCGACCATGCGCTGGATGGCCCGAGAGCGGGTCCTCACGCGGTCGACCGACTTGATCTCGCGATTGGCGACGAGAAGCAGCGGCTTGAGGTCCAGCATCGTCCCGATCATCGCCTGCGCCCGGCTGACGCGCCCTCCCATCTCGACGTAGCGCAGCGTGTCGAGCAAAGCGAGGACACGCGACTTCGGGATCCGTCTCTCGACCTCGGCGGTCGCCTCTTCGAGCGTGGGGCTTTCAGCGGCAACCCGGCAGAGAAACGCGATGGGCATCGAAACGGTCTGGCTGTCGATCACGTTGACGGTGAATCCCTCGACCGAGGACGCGCCAACCCTGGCGGCTTCCGCGGTCGCCGAGAGCTGCTCGCCGATGTGGATCGAGATGCACCCTTCGTGGTCACGCGCAAGACGGCGGTAGACCTCGGCGAACTCCCCCGGCGAGGGCGCCGAGGTGGTGGGCAGCGAGGTCGATGCGGCCAGCCGCGCGAAGAACTGCTCGTCGGTCATGTCGACTCGGTCGCGAAAGGTATCCTGGCCGAAGAGGACTTTGAGCGGCACGATCTCGATGTCATAGCGCCTGCGCCACTCGTCGGGCAGGTCGGCGGTCGAGTCCGTGACGACCGCGAACGTCCGCTTCACCTGGTGGGCGTTATTCGACGGAGAGGATGAACGGGTAGTGCTGCTGCCCGCCCTGCTGCACCTCGACCTCGAGGCCGGGGTAGTTGCTGCGGATCTCTGCCTCGAGCCTTGCCATCTCGGCATCACTGGCCTGCTCGCCCCGATACACGGTGACCAGCTCGTAGGCGTCGGGACCCAGCTTGCCGAGGGCCTGCTTGACGACCGCCGCGTAATCGTCGCCCGCGAACTCCAGCCGGTCGTTGATGAGACCGATCACGTCGCCTTTCCTGACCTTGACGCCGTTCGACCGCGTGTCCCGCACCGCGTGGGTCACCTCGATCGTCTGCACGCGTTCCGCCTCCGCCTTCATGACCCGAAGATTTTCCTCGCCGGGCCGCTCGGGGCGGAACGCGACCACGGCCGAAACGCCCTGCGGCACGCTGCGTGTCTCGACCACGTGGACCCGCTTCTTGGTCAGTCCGATGACCTGCTTCGCGGCCGGTATCACGTTGCCGTTGTTGGGAAGCACGACGACCTCCTCATAGGGCACCGACTCGATGGCGGTCAGCATGTCCTGGGTGCTGGGGTTCATGGTCGGGCCGCCCTGGATGATCGCGTCGACGCCAAGTCCACGGAAGATGTCGACGAGTCCCTTGCCCGCCACCACAGCGACGATGCCGACGCCGTTGGGTCGCGTCCCGTTGGCGGCTGCGGCGCCCTCGCTCTCCAGGATCCTTTTGTGCTGCGTGGACATATCGCCGACGTTCAGCTTCAGGACCTTGCCGTAGCCACCTGCGAGGTTGATCACGCTGGTCGGGTCGTCCGTGTGGACGTGCACCTTGACCAGCTCAGGTTCGCCCACGACCAGGACCGAGTTGCCGAGTGACTCGATCTGGCCGCGAATCAGCTCCGTGTCGAGGCCTGTGCCTTCGATCAGAAACTCGGTGCAGTAGCCCCAACCACCCTCGGGAAGATCGAGCGAGACCTGCGCGGCCGGCGTCAACGCCGGCTTCTTCGCGTCGGCCAGTGCGGCGAACGCGGGATCCGACTCTTCGACTGTCTTCAGCATGCCCTCCAGGATGAGCTGGAGGCCGAAACCTCCGGCGTCGACGACGCCCGCGTCGCGCAGGATCTGGAGCTGGCTTGGCGTCTTGAGCACCGCCGCGCGCGCCCCCGCGGCAGCCGCGGCGATCACACGCGGCACGTTCGTGTCCGGGGAGCTCGCGGCGGTGGCCGCCGCCCGCCCGGCCTCGCGTGCCACGGTGAGGATGGTTCCCTCGGTGGGCTTGTTCACCGCGCGGTATGCGGCGTTCGCGGCCTCTTCGAAGGCGGCCGCCAGCTCCGCGGGTGTCAGCGAGCTCTTGCCCTCGACGGCGCGGGCGAAGCCACGAAAGATCTGCGACAGGATCACCCCCGAGTTGCCGCGTGCGCCCATGAGGCTGCCATGCGACGCGAGCTTGGCGATCTTGCTCACCTCGGCCGCGTTCGATTCCTTGACGTCTTCGACCGCCGACTGCAGGGTCAGGAGCATGTTCGTGCCCGTGTCGCCGTCCGGTACCGGAAAGACGTTGAGCCGGTTCACCTCTTCATGGTTTGCCGCAAGCCAGGTCAGGCTGCCAAGCAGCGCCCGCTTGAAGAGCGGACCGTCGACGCCGGTCACCTTGAGGGCGGCCACCACTCAGGTACGTTCTTCGCGAACGCCCTGGACGTTGACGTTGACCTTCACCACGGGAACGTTGACCGAGCGCTCGACCTCGAACTTGACGGTCTCCTGCAGGTTGTGCGCGACCTCCGAGATCCGAATCCCGTACTGCACGATCACGTAGACGTCGATGGCCAGCCCGTCCTCGACCTGGACGACGTCGACGCCCTTGTCGACGTTCTCCCGCCTCAGCAGCTCGGCGAAGCCATCGCGCAGGCCGCGGCCGGCCATGCCGCTGATGCCGTAACACCGCGTGGCGGCGTGCCCGGCGATGGCCGCGACGGCGGAGGGAAAAACCTCGATGCGGCCCCACTGCCGGGATTGGGTCAGCGCTGTGGTCGTCTTCGAGGCCATCTGAAGGCTCATGGTACAATTCGGATCCGCGCGCAAGCGTCACTGCGCTGCCGCGTGCTCGTCAACTCCACGCAGAAGGTGCCCCATGGCCAAACAGTGCGCGATTTGCGGCAAGACGCCGCAGTACGGACATCACGTCAGCCACGCCAAGAACCGGGTCAACCGGAGGTTCCTGCCCAACCTCCAGATGGGCCGCGTGACCGTCTCGGGAAAGACCTTTCGGGCGCGCGTCTGCACCCGCTGCCTGAGGACCTACACCGTCTAGGCGAACCCGACCCCATGGACCTCGCCCAAGCGGTCGAGGTCCTTCCGCAAGGCGCTCCATACCCTCGCCTGCGCCTCCTCACCCGGTATCACGGTGGCGGTGTCGTTGACGTCCGCGGCGAGCTCCGGCCGCTCGACCATCTCGGCGAACAGCAGCGTCCATGCCCGCGGCACGACCTCGTAGATCGCGTAGCCTCCCCCGCCCAGGGCAAGCCAGCGACCCTCGCACAGCTCATGCGCCAGCTCGTGGAAAACCTTGCCGATCCGAGGCCAGATCTGCGTCGTCGCGGCCAGGTGCGCGAGCGGATCCAGGTGATGTGTATCGCACCCGTCTTGCGTCACGAGCACCGTCGGCCGGAATCTGCGTAGGAGCGCCGGGACGACCCGCTCAAAGGCATACAGCCACGGCTCGTCCCACGTATAGGGCATGAAGGGGAGGTTTGCCGCTGAGCCCTTGCCCTCCCCCACCCCGCTGTCCTGCGGGAATCCGGTGCCGGGAAACAGCCAGTGGCCGCTCTCGTGCAGGCTCATCGTCAGCACCTCCGGATCGCGCTGGAATATGTCTTCCACGCCATCGCCGTGATGCACGTCCACGTCGACATAGGCGACGCGATGTCCGCGCTCTTTCAGCCACTGGCAGGCGATTGCGGCGTCGTTGTACGTGCAGAATCCAGAGGCTCTCTCTCGGTGCGCGTGATGCAGACCGCCCGAGGGGCTGAACGCGTGCAGAGCGGCGCCGCCTTGAATCGCCTGCGCGGCGACTAGCGACGCGCCCACGACCAGCGACGTGCCTTCATGCAGAGCATCCGAGATCGGGTTGTCGGCGGACGCGTAGCCGGCCGCATCGATGGCCTGCGGCGACACGTGCCTGCGCTGGGCCGGGTCGCTCAGCCTGCGCACGAGGTCGACGTACTCGGGCGAGTGGACGAGCTCGAGCTCGGCGATCGTCGCCGCCCGGGGCGGCAGGAGGTGCGAGTGTTCGATCAGGCCCGTCGACCGGATCAGGTCGACGGCGAGCTTGACGCGGATCGGCTGCAGCGGGTGCTCGTCCGACAGCTGATGCTTCATCAACGCGTCGCCGTAGACCAGGGCGACCGGGCCCGACACGGCAACTTACGCTAACGGTTCGCATGGAGACAGAAGCGCTCTTCGAATCGGTGCCGAACTTTTCCGAAGGGCGCCGTCACGACGTGATGGAAGCTATCGCGGCGGCCGCCGGTACCGCCTACCTGCTGGACACCGACCCGGACCCCGACCACAACCGCGCCGTCGTCTCGATCGCAGGACGCCGGGACAGGCTCGTCGAGGGATTGATGGGCGCGATCGGGGAAGCGGTCAGACGAATCGATCTTCGCGAGCATCGCGGCGTCCATCCACGAGTTGGCGCGGCGGACGTCGTGCCCATCATCCCGTTTGGCCGCGCGACGCTC
>WNGJ01001918.1_pt1 | contig 20815 bp, 24 predicted proteins | sample 5400611 | NCBI WGS metagenome assembly WNGJ01 (sample SAMN13153375, study PRJNA577476) | soil metagenome | isolation source: 40 cm soil or saprolite under Garry oak tree replicate 1 | place: USA:California | collected 2016-06-15
CTAACTCTCGAGCCTGGCGTCGAGCACGAGCTCGACGTTCCCTGCGAGCGCCTTCGAGACCGGGCAGTTCTCCTTTGCATCCTCGGCGGCCTCACGGAAGCTCTCGTCGTCGAGTCCGTCGACCTGGCCCCGCACCTCGAGGCGCATCGTCGTGATCGCAAAGCCCCCGTCGGTCTTGTCGAGCGTGCAGACGGCCTCGGTCTCGAGCTTCTTCGGCGGAGTGCCGGCCTGAGCCAGCCCGTTCGCGAGCGCCATGGAGAAACAGGTCGCATGCGCGGCGGCGATCAGCTCTTCAGGGCTCGTCTTTCCGCCCGGCTCCTCGAAACGCGACGCGAACGTCACCTCCTGGTTCTCCACGGACCGGCTGCTCTCCAGGTCGAAGTGTCCCGAGCCACTCTTCAGCTCCCCGTCCCATGTCGCGTGCGCGCGGCGCTCAATCGCCATTTTCTGCCTCCTCATCCCCGGATCCCGAGGGTCTGTAGTACTTGCGGCCCCGCAAATCTTCCGGGAGATGGTCCACTTCAAACCCGGCCGGGTCGGAATGAGGATAGATGTAGCCTCGGCCCCGCCCGAGCTTCTTCGCGCCCTTGTAATGAGCGTCGCGTAGCGCGTCGGGCGGGCGGATGTGGCCGCGCTCGCGCGCGTCGGCGGTCGCTTCGTTGATCGCCACGTAGCTGGCGTTGGACTTGGGCGCCCGGGCGAGGTAGATCGCGGCCTGAGCCAGGTTGAGGCGCGCTTCCGGGAGGCCGACGTGCTCGACGGCGTGCGCGGCGGCGACTGCGACGAGCAGCGCGCGCGGGTCGGCATTGCCGATGTCCTCGGAGGCGAGCACGATCATCCGTCGCGCGATAAACCGAGCATCCTCGCCGCCCTCGAGCATCGCGGCCAGGTAGTAGACGGCGGCATCCGGATCGGATCCCCGCATCGACTTGATGAAGGCCGAGATGAAGTCGTAGTGGGCGTCGCCGCCCTTGTCGTAGACGAGGGGGCGCTTCCTCGCCGCATCTTCCACATGGCCATGTCCCAGGGTCTGACCCTCGGCCCTGGCCGTTTGGGACGCGAGCTCGAGGATGTTGAGCGCATTTCGGGCGTCGCCGCCGGCCCGCTGTGCAAAAGCACTCAAAAGCTCCTCGGAAAGGGACAGGCCCAACGCGGCTGCCCCGCGGGCGACGATCGTCTCGAGCTCGTCCTCCGAGAGCGGCTCGAGCTCGTAGATCTGCGACCGCGAGAGAAGTGCCGAGTTGACCTCGAAGTAGGGGTTCTCCGTGGTCGCTCCGATCAGCGTGATCAGGCCCTCCTCGACCGCCGGGAGCACGGCGTCCTGCTGGGCCTTGTTGAAGCGGTGGATCTCGTCGAGGAAGAGGATCGTCCGCTGGCCCGAAGCACCCAGCCGCTCGCGCGCGGCGGCGATCACCTCGCGAACCTGCGCGACCGTCGCCGAGACGGCTGAGCGCTCCTCGAACGCCGAGCCGGTCGTCTCGGCCACGATGCGCGCCAGCGTGGTTTTGCCGCTTCCCGGCGGCCCGTACAGGATCGCCGAGCCCATCCGGTCCTCTTCGATCGCCAGGCGAAGCGCCGAGCCCTCGCCGAGCACGTGGCGCTGGCCCACGAATTCGTCGAGGGTACGAGGACGGAGGCGCGTCGCGAGCGGCGCGACTTCGGACATACGCTCCCGGGCCGCGTCGGAGAAGAGATCGCTCACGCTGGAAAGTATGCTCCCAGCCGGTCGCCGTGACGGAGATCGAAGACTTCGAGCAGCCTGTCCTTCCCGGCGACGCCGGCAGTGACTACGAGCGATATCTCCGCACGGATGAGCTGCTTGCGCTGCAGAAGACTCCGGAAGAGCAGGTGCATCGCGACGAGCTGCTCTTCCAGACGGTCCACCAGTCTTCGGAGCTCTGGCTCAAGCTCGCCTGGAACGAGGTTGAAGAGGCCACCCGGCGCGTCCAGGCGGGCGAGCCTCTGCTCGCCGCCCGGTTGCTGCGGCGCTCAAACCTCTGCTTGCGGCTCGTCACGGCGCAGCTGGACATGCTCGAGCACCTCTCGCCGTGGGAGTATCAGACGATCCGCAAGGAGGCCCTTGGCCACGGAAGTGGCTTCGACTCGCCGGGCTTTCGCGGGCTCCGCCGCGTGGCGCCTCTGCTCGGCCAGGCCTTTCAGGACCTTCTCCGCGAGCACGGCTTGAACGTCGTCGAGCTCTACCGCTCGGAGCGCGAGCACCAGGACCTCTACGAGCTCGCCGAGGAGCTGATCGAGCTCGACGAGCGGACGACGCTCTGGCGGATGCGCCATTACAAGGTGGTCGCGCGGGTGATCGGCGACGAGGTCGTCGGCACTCAAGGAACGCCGGTCGAGCTCCTCGGCGGCCTGATCAAGCAGAAGTTCTTCCCTGAGCTCTGGAACGCGCGCAACAAGCTGACCGCACTTGCGGGATCCAAGGACGCGTAGCGTATGAGCGATCCCTCCGCGATGTGGGGCGGCGGGACCTATGAGCGGATCGCGGAACGGTTCGCGCCGGTCCACGACGAGCTCGTCGCACGGCTCGAGCCCGGCTCGGGCGTTCGCTGGCTAGACCTCGCCACCGGCACCGGCGGGGTCGCTCTGCGTGCGGCTCACGCGGGCGCAGAGGTGACGGGGCTCGATTTCGCGCCGGCGCTGCTCGAGCAGGCGCGGGCGAAGGCTGCCGGCGAAGGCCTCGAGATTCGGTGGGACCTTGGGGACGCTCAAGCGCTTCCCTACCCCGACGCCGGCTTCGATGTCGCCAGCTCCAGCTTCGGGATCATCTTCGCGCCCGACCACGAGGCGGTCGCACGAGAGTTGGCGCGAGTGATTCGGCCCGAAGGAAGGCTCGGCCTCGCGAACTGGCGGCCGAACGAAGGACTCCATGCGATCTACGGCCGGTTCGGCCCCGGCGAGACCGCGTCCGATCCGGACGATTGGGGTCGCGAAGAGCACCTCCAGGCGCTACTGGGCGATGCGTTCGAGCTCGAGATCGAGGAGCGGATCTGGAATCTCGAGGGCGACTCCCCAGAGGACGTCTGGGAGCTGATGATCACCTCGGCGCCGCCGGTGAAGGCCATGACCGAATCACTCGGGCCGGAACGCTCCGAGGAGTTTCGGCAGGCGATGGTCGACCACTGGGCGAACTTTCGCGACGACGACGGCGGGGTCAGCGAGCCTCGCCGCTACCTGCTCGTGCTCGGAAAGCGCCGTTAGTGGCGACCGTCTCGCTCCGCGGAGAGGCGACGGGGCTCCTGCAGGAGCTGATTCGCCTCGACACGGTCAATCCGCCGGGAAACGAGACGCTGGCGGCCGAGCTGCTTCGCGGCTACCTCGAGCAGAGCCGCGTTCAGTGCGAGCTCTACGCGAAAGTCCCGGAGCGGGCGAATCTCGTCGCGCGCATTCCCGGCCGGGGCGACGGTCCGAGCCTGGCCTTCCTCTCCCACACCGACACCGTGCTTGCCAACCCGGCAGAGTGGCAACTCGACCCCTGGTCTGGTGAGCTCCGCGGCGAGGAGATCTGGGGCCGGGGGGCGCTCGACATGAAGGGCCAGGTCGCCGCGAGCGCGACGGCGATCGCCTCGCTGGCGCGCGAGGGATTCGAACCCGCCGGCGATCTCGTCTTCGTTGCGGCCGCGGACGAGGAGGTCGGCGCCGGCTTCGGGCTCTCCTGGCTCTGCGCCGAACACGCCGAGGCCGTCCGCACCGACTACGCCGTGAACGAAGGCGCCGGCGACCGGGTCGAGTTCGGCGGCCATGCGTTCTACCTCTGCTCGACGGCCGAGAAGATGAGTTCCCCATTTCGTCTCCGTGTGCACGGCCGCAGCGGCCACGCGTCGATGCCGGGGATCGGCGACAACGCGCTCGTCAAGGCGGCCGAGATGATCGAACGGCTGGCCGGATACAGGCCCGAGCCGGTGCTCGGTCCGGAGACGTCCGCCCTCGTGGAGGCGATCGTCGGCGTGCCCGTACCGGCGTCAGAAGCGGTCGAGCGCCTGCGGGTGATCCACCCGCTCGCGGGCGATCTCGTCGAGCCGCTCCTCGGGCTGACGCTCTCGCCGACGATGATCGCTGCCTCAGAGAAGCGGAACGTGATCCCGGCGCTCTGCGAGGTGATCGTCGACTGCCGCCTCCTTCCAGGCCAGACCCAGGCCGAAGGGGAAGCAGAGATCCGCGGCATGCTCGACTCCCCCGACTACGAGCTCGAGTGGATCGAGGGGCAGGGCGGGACGCGATCGCCGCGCGAGACCCCGCTCTGGGACGCGATCGAAGCGTTCGTCGAAGAGATCGAGCCCGAGGCACGACTGGTTCCGGAGTGCCTGGCCGGATTCACGGACAGCCACTGGCTGCGGGACGCCTTCGGGACCGTCGCCTACGGGTTCTTCCCGATGCGTGCGATGGACCCGGAGCTCGCGGCCCGGCTCATTCATTCGGCCGACGAGCGCATCCGGGTCGACGATCTCGAGCTGGGCGTCCGCTTCCTCCGCCACGCGGCCCAGCGCGTCTGCGGCTAGCTACGCTCTTTCCGTGGCCAAAGAAAAGATCCGGCTCGGCGGCATGGCCCTTCCGAACGGCGTCCTCGTGCACGGTCCGAGCGCGTGGGCCTGCGCGGTCCGTCTTCCCGGCGGCGAGCTGAAGGTCGAGTCCGGCTACAAGCGCCTGCGCTCCGCGAACGTCGAGAACCGGCTCCTGCGCGGGCCGGCCAAGCTCGCTGAGGTGTTCGCGCTCTTGCCCGAGATCCGGCGCCGGCTTCCCGAGGCAAAGCTTCCCTTCGAGCGGCCCCGCGTGCTCGCGGCGATGCTTGGAAGCGCGGTGATCGTTCGCGTCGTTCGCGGCTCGTCGCGCGTCGGGCCCGCCGTCCAGGAGCTCGTCAGCGGGCTCCTCTCGGTGGCGCCTGCTGCTCTCTCGCTGCGCGGCTCCGAGCTCGCCGCCTACCACGGCGCGGAGCACATCTCGATCGGAACCTACGAGCACGGGGAGAAGCGCGAGAAGGAGCACGAGCGCTGTGGCTCGCACATGATCGGGCCACTCCTTCTGACTACCGGGCTCGGCAACATCGCCGCCTCCCGCGTGGCCGGTCCTTTCCGGGGAGCCGCGCGTGCCGTTGCGTCCCTCGGTGGCCTCGCCGCCTCCACGGAGATCTTCTCCTGGATGGTGCGCAATCCCGATCACCCCCTTGCGCGTGCGCTCGCGCGTCCGGGTCACGAGCTTCAGCATCGCCTGGCGACGGCCGAACCGACTCCGGACCAGCTCGAGGTGGCCGATGCTGCACTTCGCGCTTGTCTCGCTCTGGAGCAAGGCTCGCCCACCCCTCGATAGCTCGTGCGACACTGCGGCTGGTTCCAAGTGATCCATCCTCTGGCGAAACCGGACGCGTAGCGTGGAAGCCCGAACCAGAACTAAGCGTCTCCCGCCCGAGGTCTTCGAGCTCCCGGTCGAGAAGATGCGGGAGGGCTACTACACCGACGCGTACTTCAACCACACGCGCTCGGTGCTCCTCGAGGACGCCCGCCGCCCTCGGGTCGTGATGCAGGTCTTCCAGCGCAAGGACGCCTACATCGGTGGAATCGACGAAGCGATCGCGATTCTCAAGCTCTGTTCTGACGACTGGGACGCGCTGAACGTGCACGCGCTCTACGACGGAGACAAGGTCACACCCTGGGAGACGGTGATGACGATCGAGGGCGATTACACCTCGTTCGCGCATCTCGAGACGGTCTATCTAGGCGTGCTCGCTCGGCGGACCCTGATCACGTCGAACGTCGTCCGCGTGCTCGAGGCGGCGAACGGAAAGCCGATCATCTTCATGCCGGCGCGCCACGACCACCATCGCGTCCAGACTGGAGACGGCTACGCAGCGCACATCGCGGGGCAGGTCGTGGGCGCGCCGATCGGCGTCACCTCCGACGCACAGGCGTCCTGGTGGGGCGGCCGCGGCCTTGGCACCGTGCCGCACGCGCTGATCGCCTCCTACGGCGCGAACACCGTCCTCGCCGCCACGAAGTTCGCCGAGTGGGCGCCGGATGATCTGAACGTCGTCGTGCTCGTCGACTACGAGAACGACTCGGTGCGCACCGCGCTCGAGGTCGCGCGCGCGCTCGGGCCGCGCCTCTGGGGCGTACGGCTGGATACCTCGGAGATGCTCGTCGACCGCTCCCTCTGGGGAGAGATGGGCGACTTCAAGCCGGTGGGCGTGAACGAGCGGCTCGTGTACCGCGTGCGCGAGGCGCTCGATGCCGACGGGTTCGAGAACGTGAAGATCGTTGCGTCGGGCGGCTTCACCGTGGAGAAGATCCGCGAGTTCGAAGAGCGCGGCGTGCCGGTCGACTCCTACGGCGTCGGCTCGTCGCTGATCCGTGGCTCGAACGACTTCACCGCAGACATCGTGCTCACCGACGGCCGCGAGACGGCCAAGGTCGGGCGCCGCTTTCGCCCGAGCGAGCGGCTTGAACTTGTTGAGTGATCTTCCTCCCGAGCGAAGCGATGGGACTAACTAGGCCCGGCGAAAATGCGTGAGCTTTTTCGCCGGATACTCTGGGATGTCGACACGCAGGTCGACTTCATGCTGCCGGGCGGAAAGCTCTATGTGCCCGGCGCCGAGGAGACGGCACCCGCGATGGGCCGGCTCGTGGCAGCGGCGCGAGAGGCCGGGATCGTCCACGTCGCCTCGGCCGACGATCACGAGCTGACCGACTCCGAGATCTCGGATGCGCCGGACTTCCAGACAACCTACCCGCCGCACTGCCTGCGCGGAACGCGCGGGGCGGCAAAGGTCGACGAGACGGTGCAGGAGGATCCGGTTCCGATCGGCCTCGGTGAGTTCCCAGAGCGGTTCCTGCGCGGGCGCGAGTTCCTGCTCCTGAAGAAGAACTTCGACGTCTTCACGAATCCGAACACCGAGCGCCTGCTCGAGTGGCTCGATCCCGACGAGGTGATCCTCTTCGGCGTCGCCACCGACGTCTGCGACGACGCGGCCATCCGCGGCCTGCTCGAGCGCGGCCGCCGAGTGCGGTTCGTCGAGGACGCGGCGCGCGGGCTCGACGAGGGCCGGGTCGCCACCTCTATGGCCGATTGGCGCGAACGCGGCGTCGAGTTCACGACCGCCGCCGAAGCGATCAGTTCCCTCGGCTGAGCTAACTACAGCTTTCGCGGCGCAGTGCCGATGAGCTGGGCGGTGCCCGACATCGGCGCATTCATGCATTCGCTCGGCGTGATCGCGCTCACGTGGCTGCCGCTCATCTTCTTCGGCCTGATCATCTACTTGCTCTGGCGGATGATGGCGCTGATGCCGAGGGTGAAGCCGACGCCGATCACCCCCAGCTCCCACTTCTCGGTTACCTGGGAAGAGGTTGCCGGCCTCGAGGAGGCGAAGGAGGAAATGGCAGAGGTCGTGGACTTCCTCCGCGATCCGGGGAAGTTCGAGAAACTCGGCGCGCGCGTGCCGAAGGGAATCCTCCTGTACGGGCCTCCGGGAACCGGCAAGACGCTGCTCGCGAAGGCGGTCGCCAATGCCTCCGGAGCGCGCTTCTATTCGCAGAGCGCCTCCGCGTTCGTGGAGATGTTTGCCGGGCTGGGCGCCTCGCGGATCAGGAAGCTGTTCGAGACGGCGCGCAAGAACGCGCCCTCGATCGTCTTCATCGACGAGCTGGACGCGGTCGGTGCCGCTCGCACAGGCCACGGTTTCAACCGCGAGCAGGATCAGACTCTGAACCAGCTCCTCGTCGAGCTGGACGGCTTCCAGACGCGTGAGCAGGTCGTCGTCATGGGCGCCTCGAACCGGCTCCAGGATCTCGACCCGGCACTGCTTCGCCCCGGCCGCTTCGACCGCCAGGTTCTGATCGCTCCGCCCGATCTCGCCGGTCGTGAGGCGATCCTCCTGGCGCATACCAAGGGTAAGCCGCTGGCGGCAGACGTCGACCTCGCGTCCCTCGCGCGCCAGACCGCCGGTCTGACCGGAGCCGACCTGGCGAACATCGCCAACGAGGCCGCCATCTTCGCCGGCCGCGACGAGCAGCAGTACATCCGCGCCGTCGACTTCGACGGAGCGATGGAGCGCGTCGTCGCCGGCCTGCAGCAGCGGCGCGTCGTCACCGAGAAGGAGAAGCGGATCCTGGCGTACCACGAAGGCGGTCACGCCCTGATGTCACATCTGACCGGCGAGCTCCTGCCGGTGCAGAAGGTGACGATCGTGGCGCGCGGCCAGGCGCTCGGCTACACGCTCAACCTGCCTAGCGAGGAGCGCTACCTGCACACGAAGGAGGAGTTCGAGGATCTGCTCATGGTCTTTCTTGCCGGACGTGCGGCGGAACAAGCCGTCTTCGGCCGGGTGACGAACGGCGCCGCGAACGATCTCGAGAAGGCGACCGAGCTGGCCCGGGCGATGGTGTTCGAGTACGGCATGTCCGACATCGTCAGCTCACGGACGATGCGGGCAGACAACTACGCGCTCTCCGAAGAGACGAAGCGGCTGCGCGACAACGAGCAGGCACGATTGACCGACGAGGCATACCAGGAGGCGCTGCGGCTCGTGCAGAAGCACCGCCCCGCGCTCGACCGGATCGCCAGCGCGCTGCTCGAGAAAGAGACGCTCGACCGCGCCGAGCTCCAGACGATGCTCGCCGATCTCGCGCCGGAGTCGACCTCGTCCGAGACTGTCGGCACCGTCCGGATCGTCCCGCTTCAGTCGGACTAGCCGGACTCACCAGCTCGACCCCGGGGCCGAGCGGAGCGGTAGCATCGCGAGCGATGGAGCCGCGCGGAATCCACCACCTGGGCGTCGCGGTTGACGACCTCGACGAGGCTCTCGCGACCTACCAGAGCCTGTTCGGTGCCCGGCTCGAGCAGCGCGAGACTGTAGAGGACCAGGGAGTCGAGGCTGCTTCCCTTCGGGTTGGGATGGGCCGCGTTGAGCTGCTTGCCTCCCTCGGCGAGGAGACACCCGTTGGGAAGTTCCTGGCCAAGCGGGGGCCCGGCATGCACCACGTGGCCTACGAGGTGCACGACGTTCGGGCAGCGTTGGCCGAGCTGAGCGCCAAGGGTGCGGAGCTCATCGACGAACAGCCGCGTGAAGGGCTGTTCGGGCAGGAGGTCGCGTTCGTCCATCCCGACGCCGCTCAAGGCGTGCTCGTGGAGCTCGTCGCCCGTGGCTGACGAGGCCCGGGTCAGAATCGAGATCGGCTTCGACGGAGGCCAGATCATGAGCGCCCTCGTGGGCAGCGACTCCGCGGCGCAACTCGAGCAGGCACTCGCCGACGGGATCGACGGTGCGCATGCTCTCGAAACTGAGGACGGCCGCTACACAGTCGCTCTTCCGCGCGTGGTCTACGTCAAGCGCTTTACGCGCGAAGGCCGCGTCGGCTTCACGACCGGCGTTTAGAGGCCGCATCCGACCGGGCATCCCCTTGGGCGGGATGACGAACAAATCGACCGAGGCTCCCGGGTCGCGGGTGAGCGAGCCGACGCGGCCGCTGCGCCGCCTCGTCGAGCTCGGGCAACAGGGCGACCGTGCGGCTCTGGAGGAGCTCTACCTCCTCCACTTCGACCGCATCTACAGCTACCTGCACATGAGCCTTGGCAACCGGCACGACGCCGAGGACCTGACCACACAGACGTTTCTGAAGATGCTCGAGTCGATCGGCCGCTTCAAGTGGCAGTCGGCGCCCTTCTCGGCCTGGCTCTTCCGGATCGCCCACAACCTCGCCATGGATCACTTCCGTGCAAATCGGCGCTGGCAGCTGGAGGAGGAGGTGCCGGAGCCCGCGCCGCCCGAGGAGTCGTCGGCAGAGGCGGAGGCCATGCACGCGATCGGGCGCCAGAGCATGCTCGAGCTGATCGAGGATCTCTCCTCCGAGCAGCAGCAGGTGCTCGCGCTCAAGTTCGTCTTCAACTTCTCGAACGGCGAGGCGGCGACGATTCTCGGCAAGACCGAGGGCGCGATCAAGTCGCTTCAGCACCGGGCGCTCGTGTCGCTGCAGAAGCAAATCTCCGCGGCGGGCTAGGGCATGCTCGAGATCAGCATCGTCGGCCCTCCGGGCGCCGGCAAGACGACGCTGTTCAAGGCGTTGACGCGCGCGGAGGGAGGCGTGGGCCAGGAGAACGTGGGCATGGCGCCGGTAGCCGACGAGCGGCTCGACAAGGTCGCGCTCGTCGAGAACGCGCGCAAGGTGACGCCGGCGGCAATCCGGGTCGTCGACGTCCGGGGGACCGGGGCGGCGCTGCTGGGGAACCTGCGCCAGGTGGACGCTCTGCTCGTGGTCGCCGATGCGTACTCCGGAACGCGCGATCCGGCAAGTGAGGTCGAGTCACTGGAGCTCGAGCTTCTGGTTGCGGACCGCGACCACGTCGAGCGGCGGCTCGAGCGCGTGCGCACGCAGGCGAAGTCGGGCGATGCGGCGCTGCGGAACGAGGTGTCGAGCCTCGAGCGGGTGCTGGCGTACGTCGAGGCGGTGGGCTCGCTCTCGGACTACGGCGATGAGCTCCCCGCCGGGCTCGAGCCGCTGACGACGAAGCCGCTTCTCGCGGTCGAAAATGGACCCGGTGGCGTGGACCTGAAACTCGAGGCGGAGCTCGCGGACCTGACCTCGGATGAGGCGGCGGCGTATCGGGACGGCCCCTCGGCGCTCGACGATGTTGTGCGGCGGCTGTTCGAGTCGCTCGATCTGATCACCTTCTTCACGGCCAGCGACAAGGAGGCGCGGGCGTGGACCCTGCGGCGTGGCGAGACAGCCCTGGATGCAGCGGCGACGATCCATTCCGACATCGCCCGCGGCTTCATCCGGTGCGAGGTGATCCGCTGGGACGATCTCGTCGACGCCGGGTCGCGCGCAGAGGTCTCACGGCGCGGGTTGCAGCGCCTCGAGGGGAAGACCTATGTCGTCGAAGACGGGGACGTGCTCAACATCCGCTTCAACGTTTGAGGCGCGGAGGCCCGGGCTCTCCGCAACCTTCTCCCCAGGAGGGTCTGGCGAAACGCAGTCTGTGCCCTCGGGCCACCACCGGCTCCGCCCTGGTTACGCAGTCGCGCCGATAGCTAACTGCTATCGACGCTCCCTGCGTCCTTCCCTCGGAACGACCATCGCGTCCCGAGGACGAGCGGCGTTCCGCCAGACCCTCCTAGCAGCAGTCGCAGCAGCCTCCGCCGCAACAACCTTCGCAGCACGCCTTCACGGTGCACCTCCTTTCTCGGTTACCTGCACGCTAGCGTGTTATATTGATGATTGTCAATGCAGACCCTTCGAGTTCTCAACCAACCCTGCTGCGCGCCCGGCGCTCCGCCGCTTCGGAAGAAGGAGGGAGAGTCGCTTGCGCTTCGGTTCAAGGCGCTCGCCGATCCTGCGCGCCTCGCGATCGTCAACCACCTCGCCGGACGGGAGGAGGCGTGCGTTTGCGAGTTCCGCCTCGACCTTTCACAGCCGACGGTCTCGCATCATCTGCGGGTGCTTCGAGAGGCGGGTTTGATCGAGGTCGCGCGCCGACGGGGGACGTGGACCTACTACCGATTGATCCCCGAGGTCATGGAGCAACTCGCCTTCGCACTCGGCGGTGCTCGTGCTCCCCGGGGCGTGCTTGCGACCGCAGAGCGAACCGTCGCCTGATGAGGCGCGTCCTCTTCGTCTGCGTTCAGAATGCGGGCCGCTCGCAGATGGCCCAGGCCTACTACGAGCGTCTCGGAGGCGAGGCGCGGTCGGCCGGGACAAACCCGGCAGAAAGGGTGCATCCGCCTGTCGCCGAGGCCATGCGCGAGCACGGGATCGAGCTAGGCGACCGGCGGCCGAAGGCCCTGGAGCGCGCGGATGTCGAGTGGGCAGAGCTCGTGGTGACCATGGGCTGCGGCGACGAGTGCCCGGTCATCCGGGGTAAGGAGTACGTCGACTGGAACCTCGACGACCCGAGCGAGGCCGATCCCGAGACCGTGCGCCGAATCCGCGACGAGATCGAGCGCCGAGTAGCCGAGCTCTAGCCAAAGACCTTTCCCCCGGGGCCTTCGGCCCTTGCCCCCGGTTGTTGACGGTAGCTCGAAAAGTGTCACGCGTGGTGACGTCTTCGTGACGAATCCGTGTCGACCAGAGGGGGTCAGACCGGTCGCGTGGCTGCGATCGCGTCGAGCTGGTTCGCGTGGTACAACACTGCCGCCTCGGCGGTCCGTGCAGCTCGGGCGTCGTGGTGCACGGCGACCGCGTGCAGGAGCTCTGCCCGCACCTCGGTGTCGAGCGTCGCCGCACGCTCCTCGATCAACCTCAACCCAAGATGGACATGCCCGAGCAGGCGGCCTTCCTCGGTCGGACGGAAGACAGGTGCCCGCCCAAGCTCGATCGTTCGCCCGACGTCGTGCAGCAACGCCGCCGCGAGCAGCAGATCGACCCGCAGGCGCTGGTGGAGCTGAGCTGTCTCCCGGCAGATCGTCGTCACCCCGACCGTATGCTCGAGCAGGCCCCCGGCGTATCCGTGATGGCCCTCGGGCACGGCGGGCAACGTCCGGAGCCCGGCGCGTACGGCCTCATCGGCGAGGAAACGGCTAACCGTCGCCCGCAGGCCCGCATGCGAGATCTCTCCGGCGAGGAACTCGAGAAAGCCGTCCAGCTCGTCGGCGTCTCGACGAAGCCTGGGCGCAAGCGCGGCCGGGTCGGCGTCCTCCGCGGGCTCGAGCGTGCGCACCTCGAGCTGGAGCCGGTCGCGGTAGCGCTCCACACGGCCCAGCACGCGGACCGCGTCGCCTTCCTCGAAGCGTCCGTCCAGGAGCTCGACGTCGTTCCAGACCCGAGCCTCGATTCGGCCGCTTGGGTCGACGAGCTCGAGCGACAGATACGGCGAGCCGGAGCGGGTTCGCAGCCGCTCCTTTCGGGCGACTGCGTAGACCCCTTCGACCACCCGGTCCTCGGCGAGAGAGACGATCGCGGCCACGTTGCTAGTCTCGCGGCCGTGGCGGACGTCCGTCCTTTTCGTTCGATGCGCTACGACGAGGTAAAGGCGGGTCCGCTGGAGACGCTTGTCGCTCCGCCGTACGACGTCATCTCCCCGGCCGAGCGCGAGCATTACCTCGCTCTCAGCCCGCACAACGTCGTCCACCTGACGCTTCCCGACTCCGAGGAGCGGGCTGCCCGCGACCTCCAGCAGTGGCAAATGGAGGGAATCCTCGTCCGGGACGAAGAGCCCGCGGCCTGGGCGCTCTCCCAGACTTACACCGGCCCGGACGGCGTCACTCGCACTCGCAACGGGGTCGTGGTCGCGCTCCGTCTGGAGCCGTACGAGCGCGGGATCGTCCTTCCCCACGAGCGCACGCACGCAGGCCCCAAGGAGGGCCGGCTGCGGCTTCTGCGCGCGACCCGGACGCAGCTCGAGCCGATCTTCCTCCTCCACGACGGCGAATCTGCGCAGCTGCCGGGCGGCGCACCCGACCTCGAGGCCCGCGGCGACCGCCTCTGGCGCATCCCGGGCGAGGGAATCGCCGAGCGCTTCGCCGACCGCCAGCTGCTGATCGCGGACGGGCACCATCGCTACGAGACCGCGCTTGCCTTCCACGAAGAGGACGGCACGGAGGCGAGCGCCTGGATGATGGTGGTGCTCGTCTCGACCCGGGAAGAAGGCTTGACGATCTTCCCCACCCACCGGCTCGCCGCCTCGGTGGACGGCGTCCAGGGCAAGCCGATCGACGAGCCCACCGACGACTTGCCGGGCGTCGTTCTCTACCGCGACGGCCGGTACGAGTTGCTCGAGGGCGAAGGCCTAGACGTCGAGATCGTGGACTCCCTCGGTCCGGTCGGCGTCACGTACACGCCAAAGCGCGCCGAGGCCGTGGCCGCTGTCGACCGCGGCGAGGCCGAGGCTGCGTTCCTCCTTCGCCCGACTCGCATCGAGGACGTCTTCGAGCGCGCCCGCGCCGGGCGCGTGATGCCCCAGAAGACGACCTACTTCTACCCCAAGCTCACGTCCGGCCTCCTCTTTCAACCACTTGACTGACTGGCTCGCGACCTGCCGGGCCGCGGTCGTCGACGTGCGCGCTGTGCTCGAGGAGCTCCCGAGCCGGGCCGAACGCGAACCGGTTGTAGGCGTTGGCCTCGGCGGTGACGACACGACGGCGATCGACGCTGCAGCTGAGCGGGTGATCGTGGAGCGGCTCGAGGCAACCGGCGAGAGCTTTCAGCTCGTCTCAGAAGAGCTCGGCGAGAAGACCGTCGGGAAGGGCGGTTCCTGGTGGGTCGTGGTCGACCCGATCGACGGCTCGGTCAACGCCAAGCGCGGAATTCCATTCTTTGCGCTTTCGATCGCGGTCGCAGAGGGGCCGGAAATGGGTGACGTCGTCTTCGGCTACGTCTACGACTTCGGCTCCGGGGAGGAGTGGACCGCGACGAACGGGAAGGGCGCCCAGCTGAACGGTGAGGAGCTCGGCGACCAGCGCCCGAAGGACACGTTCGAGATCCTCTCGCTCGAGGCGACCCGCACTCCCTTCGTCGCCGAGACCTCCCCGAAGCTTGTCGAGCTCGCCCGGCGCGTGCGAATCATGGGCTCGCTCGCCCTCTCTCTCTGCCATCTCGCAGCGGGCCGGGTCGACGGCGTCTGCTCGCTGAAGAACGCGCGCGCGGTCGACATCGCCGCTGCGCAACTCCTCGTCCGCGAGCGCGGGCTCGCGATCGACCTGCCCGCAGCGCGGCCCTTCGACGCAGCGCCGCTCGACACCAAGGGCCGCTCGCGCGTCGTCGCCGCGGCCACGCCGGCGCTGTGCGAGGAGCTCTTCGCCGCGATCGGCCCGTGACCGAGGTCCGGATTGGCTGTTCCGGCTGGAACTACAGCCACTGGCGAAACGGTGTCTTCTACCCGCCGAGGCTCCCGCCGCGTGAGTGGCTTGGCTTCTACGCGCGTCACTTCGACACGGTCGAGGTGAACGCGACCTTCTACCGCTTGCCGCGACGCGAGGTGGTCGCGAAGTGGGTCAGCAGCACTCCTCCGAACTTCCTATTCGCGGTCAAGTCGAGCCGCTACCTCACCCACGTCAAGCGGCTGAGGGAGCTCGACTCCGGAATCGAGCTCTTCTACGACCGGATCGAGCCGCTTCTGCGCTCGCCCAAGCTCGGCCAGGTGCTCTGGCAGCTGCCGGCCACCTTCCGCCGTGACGACGACCGCCTCGGCGCCGCGCTCGAGCGCTTGCCCGCCGGTCGTCACTGCTTCGAGTTCCGCCACGAGAGCTGGTTCGCGCCTGAGGTCTACGAGCTTCTGCGCCGCCACGATGTCGCTCTCGTGATCGGCGACCATCCCGAGCGACCCTTCCAGGCCTATGAGCTGACAACTGACTGGACCTTCATCCGCTTCCACGGTGGAGCCCGCGGCTATCGCGGGAACTACTCGAAGCGCGAGCTGGAGGCCTGGGCAGAGCGAATCGCGGGTTGGCATGACCGGATCGACGTCTACGCCTACTTCAACAACGACTGGGAAGGCTTTGCGATCAAGAACGGTCTCTGGTTGCGGAACCGGCTCGGCGCCTAACATGGTCGGCGTGTGCGCCCGGCTCCTAGTGTTCCTTCCGCTGGTGGCTTTCACTCTCGGCTGCGGCTCGTCGTCCAAGCCCGCCGCCGTTTCGACCGGAGCAGCGCCGCCACCACCTCCGCCTCCGTCTGCAGCCAGCACGCCGCTTCGCGCAACCTTCCGTGCCCTCGATCACCGGCCGAAGGTGGACACGCCCTGGCGCTATGTGGTCGGGGCGGCCCCGAACGATGCGAACGGCAGGCCGATCACCTCGCTCGTTCACGTGCGCGTACGCGTACGCGGGGTGTGGCTCGAATTCGGGTCGAACAGGTTCACCGGTGCCTACCAGGACCAGGTCTCGTGGCCGCCCTCGGCCCGCGGGAAGCTGCTCATCTTCGAGGCGACCGTCGCGCAGGGCACGCGCTTGAAGACGTTCCGCTTCTGGCTGCGCCCACGGTGAACGCGCGCGCCGCCGGCGCCGAAGTCATCGTCGAGCGGGTACGAAAGTCGTTCGAGGGCGGGCGGATCCGCGCTCTCGAAGACGTCTCGCTCCATCTCGCGCCTGGCGAGCTCGTCGCACTCACCGGACCGTCGGGCTGCGGCAAGAGCACACTCCTGAACCTGATCGGAGCGCTCGACCGGCCGGATGCAGGCCGGATCAGCGTGGACGGCCGCGAGCTCAACGGGCACGTCGACGCGACCGAGTACCGGGCGGCGACCGTCGGGTTCGTGTTCCAGTTCCACAACCTGATCCCGGTGCTCTCCGCGCATGAGAACGTCCAGGTGCCGATGATCGGCCGCGGCCCTGCCCGCCACGAGCGCGAGGCGCGGGCGCATGAGCTCCTGACCGAAGTCGGGCTCGCCCACCGCGCAACGAGCGCTCCGCCGACGCTGTCCGGCGGCGAGCGTCAGCGCGTGGCGATCGCTCGTGCACTTGCGAACAGCCCGTCTCTTCTGCTGGCGGACGAGCCCACAGGCGCCCTCGACACGGAGACCGGCGAGCAGATCATCAGACTTCTGCAAGGCCTGCGCGAGCGCCGAGGAATGACGATCCTGCTGGTGACGAACGACCCCGCGGTGGCAGAACATGGCGACCGCACGCTCGCGATGAGGGACGGTCGGCTCTCTACTCCCGGCGCAGAGCCTCGATCGGCGTGAGCCGTGTCGCGCGCCAGGTCGGATAGACGGCGCCAACCAGGCCGACGCCAAGGGCGAAAGCGAGCCCCCACGCGAACACGCCCGGAGTGAAGTCGGGGGCGAGCAGGCTCGTGGTGTCTCCGCCGCTCGTGAACAGCCTCGCAGCCGCGTAGCCGAGCGCGAGACCAACGGCAAGGGCAAGCAGGCAGATCGCGAGCGCCTCGCTGACGACGAGCATCGCGATCCGGGCGCTCGACCAGCCCACCGCCCGCAGGATCCCGATCTCGCGAACCCGCTCGAAGACGGACATCGCCATCGTGTTCGTAACCGCGATCCCGCCCACGATCAGGGCCAGCAGCGAGATAATCCAGCCGGTCGAGACGATCAGCCGGCTGGAGGTATCGATCTTCACGGCCTGCCCGGGCTCGGTCACGGCGATCGTCCCCGGGTAGCGCCGCTCGAGACGGTGGGCCACGTCCTCAGGCGTCCTGCCGAGCTCAACCGTGACCGCGATCGTCGTCACGTCGCCTCGGCGCCCCGCGAGCCGCTGCACGACGTGGAGCGGCAGAACCGCGCCACCGTCGATGAAGGAGTTCCCGCTGTGGTAGACGCCTGCGACCGGATACGCGCGCTTTCCGAGGTGTAGGGTCCGGCCCGGGGCGAGGTGGTGCCGCCGGGCGGCTTCATCCCCGATGAGCGCCTCTGCGCCCCGCGGTCGCCGGCCCGCGGTCACGACCAGTCGCTGCGCGGGGAAGTCGCCACGACGGAGGCCGAAGACGAGCAGCTCCTTCGTCACGTAGAGGTAGATCGGGGCGGTCAGGGCCACGCCCGGCTCGCGCTGGATCTGCCGGGCAAGACGGTCCGGCAGCCGCGAGAGCGTCAGGTCCGACGTCCCGCGCTGGAAGAGCCCGAAGTCGGCGCGCCCGACGTGGATCAGCTGGCCCGCAGTTCGTTTGGCGCCGGCGGTCACCGAGAGGAGCGCGACGATGAGGCCGACGCCGAGCGCGACGCCTGCCGCGGTCAGGGCGGTTCGCACCGGTCGCCGGAGCAGGTTCTTCGCGACGAGGCCCATCCACGTCACGCTGCATATCTTCGCTAGGCTCGCTACAGAATGGGGCCGTCGCGTGATCAGATCCTTCAGGCGCTCGAGCAAGTCATCGATCCGGAGCTGAAGCGGAACGTCGTCGAGCTGGACATGGTCCGAGGCGTCGAGGTCGCCGGCGGCGAGGTAACGGTGACGATCGCGCTCACCGTGGCCGGCTGCCCGCTGCGTTCGAGCTTCCAGGATCAGATCGACCGCTTTGTCGGACCGCTTCAGGGCGTGGAGAGCGTCGTGCTCGAGTTCGACGTCATGTCGCCCGACGAGAAGGCTGCGCTCACGACCAAGCTGCGGGGCTCGATCGAGGAACGGACGAAGGGGATCGCGCTCGACCGCGACACCCGCGTGCTGGCGATCGCGAGCGGGAAAGGCGGCGTCGGCAAGTCGTCGCTGACCGTCAACCTGGCCGCCGCGTTCAGCCGCCTTGGCCACCGCACGGGGATCCTGGACGCCGACGTCTACGGGCACTCGATCCCGCATCTGCTGGGCGTGCGCCAGCGACCGGTCGTGGTCGACAAGATGATCGTCCCGCCGGTCAAAGGCGACCTGAAGCTGATGTCGATCGGGTTCTTCCTCGAGGAGAACGCGCCCGTGATGTGGCGCGGGCCCATGCTCCACCGAGCGCTCGAGCAGTTTCTCTCGGATGTGCACTGGGGCGAGCTGGACACGCTGCTCGTGGACATGCCGCCCGGGACGGGCGACGTCTCGATCTCGCTCGGTCAGCTCCTGCCTCGCGCCGAGGCGGTGATCGTGACGACGCCCCAGCCGCTCGCACAGGAGGTTGCCGTGCGCGCCGCGCTGATGGCGCAGAAGACGAACATGCGCCTGCTCGGTGTGATCGAGAACATGAGCGGCGAGGTGTTTGGCTCAGGCGGCGGTGACGAGCTCGCCGAGGCGATCGAGGCCCCCCTCCTGGGCCGCGTGCCGCTCGATCCGCGCATGCGCGAGTCCGGCGACGCGGGCGAGCCGCTGGTCGACTCTGATCCCGAGGCGGAGCCGGCTCAGGAGATCCTGCGCATCGCCGAGACGATTGCAGCGTCGAAGCGCGAACGGGGCGTCGGCATCGTCAAGCCGCTCCCTGTTCTTTCGTCCTGAGCACCGACGAGGTCCGCGCCAGGATCGCCGCGCTCGGGTTCGGGGAGGACGACGCGGCGACACTCACGGACCATTTCCTCGACGCCGAGCGTCGCGGCAAGCGGGGGCACGGGCTGACCCGCGTCGACTGGCTCGAGACGCTTCCCGACCTTTGCCCCGGCGCCCGGCCCGAGGTGGTCGTCGCCGAGGGTGGCTACGAGCGCTGGGAGGGACGTGGCGCGCTCGGCTACTTGACCCTCGCCGCGATCGTAGAGGCGCAGCTTGCCGACCCGCCCGAACGTTCACGTCTGATCGTCGTGGTCGATTGCTTCCCGACCGGCTTCCTCGGTCACTACGTCCGGCGACTGGCTCAGGGCGGACTCGTTGCGGCGCTGACCGCGACCTCGCCACCCCGCCTAGGGCATCCCGAGGGCGGTCCGAAGCTTGCGGGGACGAACCCGCTTGCGATCGCGATCCCGAGCTCGGATGGTCAGCCGCTTGTCGCCGACGTCGCCATGGGACAGGTCACCTACGGCGACGTCCTCGCCGGCGTTGCGTCGGAGGAAGAGCTCGTGCCATTCGGCGGCGAGCACGCTCACAAGGCCTTCGCCCTCGCTCTCGGCCTGCAGCTCTTCGTCGACGCCCTGACCGGGACGGACGGCTACGGTGCGGTGCTCGTCGTCGCCCGGCCCCTAGCCGACCCTGTGCCCGCTCTACGAGCTCGCGCCGCCGGCGTGAGGCTCCCGGGCGATCGCTAGGAAGCGCGAGTCGTCCCTGAGCGAGACGAAATCGTCGTCCTCGGCCGCATACTTGCGGTAGTCGGGGTCAAGTTCGACCGCACGAGCCAGATCCTGGAGCGCGGCCTCGCGTTCGCCCTCGAGCGCCTCGAAACAGGCGCTGTTGTAAAGCACGCCCGGGTTGTCCGGGTACAGCTCGCGCACTTCCGCCGCGATCGCTCGAGCCTCGTCCTCCCGGCCTGCCCGCTGCGCGACGGCCGCCCTGAAGTTGTACTCCCAGGGCGAGACGCGGTACGCCTCGCCAGGCTTGCCTCCGATTGCGAGCACGAGCGTGCCGGGCTCGACGGCAACGGCGCCCCGACGCTCGCGCGGATCGTCGAGGAAGACGCAGGTGCCCGCCGGCGCATCGATCTCCTCGTCGTTTACGTGGAAGGTCGCGTGGCCTGAGACGACGACGTAGATCTCCTGGTGGCCGAGCTTCGTTTCATCGTGGTGCTCGACGACCTCGTCGCCGGCCTTCTCCGCCGTGTAGGCGTTGATCCCGAAGGCCTCGACTCCGAGGGTGTGCCGGAGCGGCTTCCAGAGCAGGCCGTCCTTGCCCACCGTGTGTCCCTCGATCTCCGCCAGGTGAACGACTTTCATCCGCTTTGCGAGCGTAGCGCCTCGAGGAGCACCGGATCGAGCTGCTCGGCTCCGTCGAGCCGCTCCTCCAGGTTCTCGTTTCCGGCCCAGCTGAAGAGCGAGTCGCCGAGCTCGCCCTCGTAGCCGAGTCTCGCCAGACGCTCGCGCAGCTCCGAGGCGAGCTCGTCGTCCACCTCGACCCACTCCTCACGCGGCGTCTTGCCGAAGATCGCATCGTGCAGGCCGTAGAGACGGCGCAACTCCTCGATCGGCCGCTCGTGGTCATCGACTCGCAGGTCGACGAGCGTGTCCGAGAGCCCCGCGTAGCCGCCGTCGCGCTGGACGACGAGTATCGCCGCCGATTGTTGGCCGCGGCTGTCGCCTCCGGCTGCCTGGGCCGCTGCGAGGCAATCGAGCAACCGTTCCGCCAGCGGGCGTCCCGTGGACGACTCGAAGGTCTCCGTGAGCGCATCGACGGTCGCTCCCGAGACGAGGATGTTGCCCTGCGCCGCGTAGCCGGGCCCGGTGCGCCCGCCCGCCCAGTCGTTGCACTCCGAGCCTGTGAAGGTCGCGCCTCGCCCCTTGCGGTCGACGATGCCGAGCTGGCGATGCTCTCGTCCCCCGTCCGCCTGGGTCAGGCGCTCGAGCGTCTCGTCGGCCGATGCCCCTCTGCGCAAGAACGCCAGACCGT
>WNGJ01001921.1_pt1 | contig 20806 bp, 11 predicted proteins | sample 5400611 | NCBI WGS metagenome assembly WNGJ01 (sample SAMN13153375, study PRJNA577476) | soil metagenome | isolation source: 40 cm soil or saprolite under Garry oak tree replicate 1 | place: USA:California | collected 2016-06-15
CAAATTACGCCAGGCACGTGACTGGTTCGGTAAAAACTACATCGTGAATAATATCGACGACGCTATGCGGATCGCGCCGATGGGAAGCGAAACCGGAGCGTACGTAGGAATGGTGATCGGCTACTGGGAGCAAGCCTGCGCGTTGCTCAACTACGGACTACTTCACGAGGATCTCTTCTTTGAGACCAGCGGCGAGTTCTTCGGAGTGTGGGAGGCACTTAAACCCGTCGTTCCGACGTTTCGCGAGCGTTTTGTCAACAAGCAGATCCTTGCGCACCTCGAAGAGGCGGCGAAGCGCTATGAGGCGTGGTCGGAACACCGCAACCCGGGTCATATCACCGCGATGCGGCAATTCATGCAACAGATGCGCGGTCAGGCAGCCTCAGCGGCCAAAGCCTGATTCGAGCGGCAATTCAAATTGATGTACGGGCGGGACGCGCCGGGTAGCCGGGGCCGTCCCGCCTTTTTTGCAACTAGGGGCACTTGTCTGGTAAGCGTTAATCGTCCAAGTGGATTGTTTCTCTCCCATTCTCATGGCTTCACCAATTGAAATGTCCTATCGTCAATCGCTTTGCGAATCCAACGCATCAAAGTGATCGCCTTGAACCTGCGACCAGAGTTGTGCCTTTCGCATCCTCAATCGGAATCGGAAAGCTGTACACCTTGTCTTGAACCTTGACCACGTAGAAGAAATTTCCGTGTCCCTGGCGAATTGGTACGGTGTCAAGGTTCAACGCAATGTCACATTGTGTTACACCGAAGCGAAACAACAATTCGCCAACCACACGGCATTGTTGACGAGGTAGTCGAAGCGCTCGGCAGCCAAAATCTGCCAGCGCCGAGCGGACGTTCCGGATGAGGGCGCGCGAGAAGGAAATATTTCGCGCGATTTCGGAACGCAGCCGATTGCACGAATAGCCGATCCGTCGCACTACCGCTGAGCTGGGGGGCGTGCTGACGAACCAAGCGCAGAGTCCAAAAGCGTTGCACGACTCAACTCGAATGCCCCAAATGCGCGGAGATGGCGCGCGCGGCCCTCTTGATTGCTATGGCATATGCCTGAATGCGATCGCGGCCAATCCTCGTCACAGGTCCGGAAACGCTGATCGCGGCGGTGACACTTCCACTCTCGTCCAGAATCGGGGCGGCGACGCAGCGCGCGCCCATATCCGTTTCTTGATCGTCGATGGCATAGCCCTGTTGCAGGACGCGAGCGAGCTCTTTCCGGAATCTCGGAAGGTTCGGAATGGTTCGGGGCGTGGCACGCTCAAAAGTAAGCATAGGCAATAACTCCTCGCGCTGATCGTTGGGAAGAAACGCGAGCAGAGCTTTGCCCAGGGCAGTGCAGTTTAGAGGCCGATGCATTCCCGGTTGGGAAGCCATGCGAAAAGAATGATGGCTTTCGATAACCTCGAGGTAAAGCAACTCGTGTCCATCCAAAACGCCGAGGTTCACCGTTTCCTTAGTTTCGTTGGAGAGGGCTACGGCCACAGGCCGGCTAATCTTGCGCAGGGTCGCATGATAGGCAATTCCTGCGCCGAGCCTGGTTAGTTTGGGCGCGACGACGTAGGCACCAGTTTCGTCGCGCAGCAGATAGCCCTCGTTTTCCAAATGAGCCACGAATCGGTACGCCGTGCTCTTGTTTACGCTGGTCTGCTCGGCGATCTCGCGGAGTTGCAGGCCGGCGGGAGAAGCGTCGAGAGCCTCTAAAATCCGCAATACCTTCGCCACCACGCCGACTGGCGCCGATTTGGACTCGCGTGCCCTGATCATCGGTGAGAGCCACTCCTTCCACTCAAAGGGAACGTTCAGAATATGGTGGCGGCATTTTACATGAAGAAATGTTCAGTTTTTCAATATTTAAAATTCAGATTTTTAATATTGAATTTACACGGGCGGCCTGCTACAAAGCCACCCGTTCCTAGTTTCGCGGCGCAACGGTTCTCAGGGGGTGTATCGCCGGAAGCGGGAGTCCCATCGACGATCGACCGAATCGAGATTCAAGCAGGGGGTGGCTATGCGAGTGGTGAAGTTGGCTGGAATGATTCTCGGGTCCTTCTTCTTAGCCTCGGCCGCAGTTCATGCACAAACTGCAGTCGGCGAGGTGAACGGGACAGTAGCAGATAGTTCAGAGGCTATTGTGGCAGGGGCCACCGTCACGCTCACAAACCAAGCGACTGGAATTGTGGATCGAGCTACCACGAATTCCGACGGGCATTTTGTCTTCATCAACGTGAAGCCCGGTCAGTATGTCCTCGGGGCAGAGTCATCGGGATTCAAATCAACTCGAGTCTCTCCGTTCACGGTAGGTGTCAATCAGACCGTCACGCAGACAGTAAGACTCGAGCTCGGTTCAATGACGGAAACCGTTACAGTCAATGCCGAAGCAGCGATCCTTGAAAGATCTTCCAGCGAACTCGGGACGGTGATCACTGAAAAAGCGATTACCGACATCCCTTTGAATGGCAGGAATTTCACGCAGTTGCTGACTCTCACTCCTGGTGTCACGCCGGTTTCTACGTCTCAGAATAAGAGCATTGGCGGAGTAGAGGGGAATGTTGGAATCCCCAATTCCGGCTTTGCTGACCCCTCCATCCACGGGCAGCAAAATCGCTCCAAGCTGTACTTTTACGACGGCATCATCAACACCAACATTCGCGGGCCAACGTACGTCGTCGTTCCAAACCTTGACTTGGTCCAGGAATTCAAGGTCGTCGGACAGGATTCCAAGGCGGAGTACGGCGGGGCCACTGGAGGCGTGGTGGATATGGTCTCTAAGTCCGGGACCAATGCCTTCCACGGCTCGCTCTTTGAGTACGTGCGCAATGATGCCTTTGATGCCCGCGACTCGTTGAACGATTTTGACCCGCTCACGCGCGCTCCCTCAGCGCCGCTCGCCTTCCGGCAAAATCAGTTCGGAGGATCCTTTGGTGGTCCGGTTTTCAAAAATAGAACCTTCTTTTATGGCGGCTACGACGGTTGGCGCTACAGCCAGCCCAGTCACGGACGTAATTATGTTCCAACGCCTGCTGAGCTGGACGGAGATTTCACCGACACGAGCACTAGCTTGTTCACCACTGTCCATCAGATCTACAACCCTTACTCCACAACAGCGACGCCTCACGCCATTGACGCCAGCGGCACGACAGGCATTCGGGATCCTTTCAAATGCGATGCTGCGGGGGCCCCGATCGCTCCTGCTTCGGACGGAACGCAACCCGGAACCGTCGGGACGGCCGGTGTAGTAGCGTGCAATATAATCCCTTCCGTCCTCATCAATCCGGCTATGCAAGCCTTCTTCAAAACCTATTCGGCTGCTCCGAATTATGCGAACCCGGCGGACCCTACGCACAATTTCATTCAGACGCGCCCGGATCGCAATAACTCCAACTCTTTTCAGCTACGGATTGACCATCATCTTAGCAACAGAGACAGTTTTTTTCTCCGCTATACACAGCAAAACGTCTATTCCTATACGCCAATTGGTGAACTAGGTTTCACGGACGGGACCGGGCGTGGCCGAAACTATGGCGGGGGTTGGGTACATACTTTCAGCCCTAGACTTTTCCTCGATGTCCGGGCTGGGTACGCGGGAAGGCCGAGCGTCGATTCCGGTCAGTCTAATAAGGATCCCCGCGGGCTTCAGCCTATGAAGGACGCTGGTCTCCTGAACATCGACCAATACCAAGGCATGTTGGTTGCAATGTCCAATTGGCACGCGGGAGATGATCGCGACGACCATGGTAACTTTGGAATTCGTGGGCCTGCCCCTCGCGAAAACCCTACTTGGAGCATCACTCCCAACTTAAGCTGGATCAAGGGCAACCACAATCTCAAAGTAGGCTTCCAGTACGTCCAGGCCAGCAGAGGCCAGAAAAACACATTCCAACAAATGACTTTTGCTGCGGGGCAAACCCAGGAATTCAATCCGAAGGCTGTCAATAATACGGGACTGGATCTTGCATCTGCCTTGCTTGGCTTCCCGAGCAATTATCAGGGTCAGCTGCCGGTTGTCCATGGCGGGCCGGTCGAATTCAACTATGCGTCTTGGGCTATCTACGGGCAGGATGAATGGAAGCTCGCTTCCAGATTGACCTTAACGCTGGGCCTGCGGCTGGATGCCCTCACGCAACCCCAGACGACCGATGGCCGGCTGTGGAACGCACTCGATCTATTCAACCAAAAATGGATCATCGGTGCCGCAACAATGCCTCCGCTCTGCAGCGCGGCACAAGTGGCGCCTTGTATTCCCGATGGCCCACCTATCTATGCTCCGGGAACAGGCTCTACTTGCAACACTACCAACTATCCTCCTGCGCCCAACCGCATTCCCTGTGACTTCCGCCAGGATCTTCATTTCAGTGATGTCGTCCTTGCTGGCGGCCCGGCCTTTGCCTTTCCTCCCGTGCGCGACAATTGGGGCCCACGCGTTGGTGTGGCCTGGCAATTCAATCGAAAAACGGTCTTGCGCGGCGGATACGGCCTCTACTGGGATTCCCTCCCTGCAAGAAGCCAGTATGCGCAGAACGGCTTGGAAGCCGCGGTATGGCCGGACTCAACGGCGATTCCCGCCTTTGACCTGAATGCACCTGCAGACTTCTCGGGAGGCACGAAGCAGCTTGTGACCCAGGCGCAAGCAAACACCCTGGTCTCTCTTCCGGGAGCGTCTCCCTGGACCGTCGGCAATTTTCCCCTTGATCCCCACTTCAAGGACGCCCGTTCACACCAATGGCATATCCAGGTCCAGAGGGAAATCACTCCGGAGACGCTTTTCTCCATCGCGTATGCGGGCAGCAACAACGGGAGGCTCGACTATAAAGGCAAACCAAATACGGCGCCCCAGGCATTTCCTACAGGAACGCCGGCTGACGCCATCGACGCTCTCAGGCCAATGCCCTGGGTAAGTGCAAACATAAACTATGAACAGAGCATCGGATACTCTCGCTACAACGCTCTTGAAACAAGTTTGCACCATCGGGTCTCGAACGGTTTGTTCTTTCTGTTGTCCTATACATGGAGCAAGTCCATTGACGTGAGCAGCGGCTACTTTGGTGTCGAGAACGGCCCGGGAGGAGGTGCAGTTGTTCAGAATTACTTCGACCTGAAATCGAACCAAGGTGTCTCCGCTTTCGATATCACCCACTTTCTTTCCCTGGCCTCTGTTTACGAGCTTCCTTTCGGCCATGAGAAGAAGTGGTTGCGGAGTGGGCCACTTTCCTGGATTCTCGGAGACTGGCAGGCCAATCCTCTCTTCCAGGCCCGGTCTGGACAGCCCTACACCTTGAACGTCAGCGGCGACATCGCGAATATTTCCGGAAGCGGCGGGATTTCCGCATCGGCCGCCAGTGGTTACGGTCGGCCCAACATCATTGCCGATCCCTTCCAAGCGGGTCCGGTTCCCGCAAACCCCGATCCCAAGTGTCAGTTGACGTCTTCCCAAGGCGGGCGTGCTGCGGACGCCGTCCATAATTCCCTAACTTGGTTCAACCCCTGTGCCTTCACGACTCCGATCAACTCGTTCGGCAATCTGGGGCGCACTACTTACCGTGGCTCGTCCGTGTTCAACATGGACTTTTCCATGATCAAGAACATTCCTCTCCCCAGAGAGGGCATGAGACTGCAGATGGCCTTTGAGGCTTTTAATGTTTTCAATATCCAAAACATGGAGGTGCCTTCTCAGCTTAATATCACCAACAGAAGCGCCGGCGTCATAACCAGCCTTGCGCAAGGCACTACGCCAAGAGAGCTTCAGTTTGGGCTGAGATTCGTTTTCTGATATCAATTTTGCACGCAAAAGTCCGTTCTTTTCTTAAACGCGCGGCGGTGCTCACGCCCATCGCCGCGCTGGGCTGATAGAAGGGTGGCTGTTCACAGGAGAAGGAAAAACGATGGCAACCAATCGGACGTCGCGACGAGATTGGATGATCGGAACCGGCTCTGCCCTGGCTGCGGCAACGCTCCCGGTGAATTCTGCGTTCGCTTTTGGACAACCGTTCACACCGGCGCAAGCCGTTACGGCCCCGTCGGCCGACCAGACGGATCGCGTACGCCGGATGAAGTGGTGGCACGAGGCGCGCTTCGGCATGTTCATTCATTGGGGGCTTTACAGCGTGCTTGGCCGGCACGAGTGGGTCATGGAGAACGAGGGAATCCCAGTTTCCGAATATGCGCCTCTGGCAAAGCAATTCAAGCCGAAGCCGTTCCCCGCGCGGGATTGGGCCAAGCTCGCAAAGGAAACCGGCATGCGCTATATGGTCATGACCACCAAGCACCATGAAGGCTTCTGCCACTTCGATACCAAAACCACGGATTATTGCTCGCCAAAGCAAGGACCGGGCCGCGATCTCGTCCGCGAATATGTGGATGCTGCTCGCAGCGAAGGCTTGCGCGTCGGTTTTTATTATTCGCTGATGGACTGGCACCATCCCGACGGCGCGCGCTGCGCAAAGGATGAGGCCGCGCGCAAACGCTTCGTCGATTATATTCATAGGCACGTCCGAGAGTTGATGACCAATTATGGAAAGATCGACGTGCTCTGGTACGACGTTGCATGGCCGCTCGACGCCGCGGGCTGGGAATCCGAACGCATGAACAAAATGGTGTTCGAGCTTCAGCCGGACATTATCGTCAGCAACCGCAACAAGCTTCCGGGCGATTTCTCGACGCCCGAGCAACAGATTAAGGCGGATACGGAAGGCCGCGCTTGGGAGTCCTGCATGACGCTGAACGACAGTTGGGGGTACCAGCGCGCGGATGATGATTGGAAGAGCCCCAGGAGGGTGATTCAAAATTTGATTGCTTGTTCGCGGGACACGGGAAATTATCTGCTCAATATCGGCCCACGTGCCGACGGCAGCGTCCCGGAAGATTCCGTCAGGGTGCTGACGGAAGTCGGGCAATGGCTGCGCCGCAACGGGGAAGCGATCTACGGATCCGATCCCTGTCAGCCCCGCCGCTCGAACTACGCGAGCTTCACGCGCAAGGGCAACACGCTTTTCATGCACGTGCACTTCTGGCCCGGCAATTACGTCGCGATAGCAGGGTTGCAAACGAGAGTGAAGTCCGCGCGGTTCCTCGCATCGGGCAAGAAGATAGATTTCCAGCAGGATCCCTACCGCGTTCGTCTCACCAGCTTGCCAGAAGAGGCGCCGGACCACCAGGTGACGACCCTTGCTCTGGAATGCGACGCCGAACCTACTCAAGACAATATTTTTGTCCGTGAAGAAAAGCCTCGCGACGGTGTCTGAAGGGCAGCAACAAAGAGCCGCAAGCCATTAAAGGGAGAGTGCCGCTACGTGTTAAGTATCAACATCCTTTTGCGCAGCGTACTGGCGGTTGTTACAGCACTCTGGTTTGCTCCAGAAGGCTTTTCGTCAACGATGTCGCAGGCGCAATCGCAGCCAGCCAAGACCCGCAGGTCGCAACGGGTCCACATGGAGGAAGTACAGGTCGCGAGCCCTGACGGGAAGCTCAAGTTCACGGTCCTGCCCAATGCGGAGCGCCTCACGTTTACTGTTGTATTTGGCAACACGACGGTGATTGAGCCTTCGCGCATCGTCATGAAACTTGATGGGTACGATCTTTCCTCCGGCGTGGTGTTCAACAAGGTGGAGCGCTACGAAGTGAACGAGACCTATCCTTGGTACGGCGCGCACAGTATGGCCATCAATCGATGCAACGGCGTGAAGATCTCTTTGACGCATGACTTGAGCTTCATCGACTACACCTTGGAAATTCGCGTCTTTGATGATGGCGTCGCGTTCCGCCACGTAATCCCGGTAGAAGAGAACGCATCGCGCGTCCCGGACGAATACTCGACGTTCGTAATGCCTAGTGGTTCGACCGTCTGGTATGGAGGGTTGGCAGGCGGTCATTACGAAACCGAATACGTCAAAAAAGATATTGCCAACGTGGAGCCCGGGGAATGGGCCGGGCCGCCGCTCACGTTTAAGTTGCCTGCGGCCAGCGGGTATGCGTCGATTACGGAGGCAAATTTGGTGAATTACAGCGGAATGGGATTGGAGGCGAATGGTCACGGCGGCTGGGTGATTGGTTTGGGCCATCGTCAACCCTTGAATTGGCCATTCGAGCTGCGTTACGGCAGAGAAGAGGCGAAACGTCTTGGCAAGCCCGCGTCCATCACGGGGACGATAACGACGCCGTGGCGTGTAGTGATGGTCGGCAAGGATTTGAACACGCTCGTGAACAGCACGATCTTGCCAAACCTTTGCCCACCTCCCGATCCAAAACTCTTTCCGGAAGGTATCCACACCGCATGGATCAGGCTCGGCCGCGCCGTGTGGCGCTACCTCGACGATGGTCCGCAAGGCGTCGAGGGCATGGAGGAATTTTCGCGCATGGCATCCGAACTGGGATTCGAGCACAACATCCTCGAAGGATTTTGGAGTAAATGGACAACCGAGCAGCAAAAAGAAGTTGTGGATTACTCACACAAGCTAGGCGTAAGCATCTGGTTTTGGAAACATAGCAAAGAGCTTCGTACTCGGGAAGCACGCGAAGAGTTCTTCAAGATGCTCCATAACTTGGGCGTCGCCGGCGCGAAGATTGATTTTTTCGATCATGAGTCCAAAGAAGTGATCGACCTTTACGAAGCGCTTCTTCAAAATGCGGCGGAATACCACGTGATGGTCGTGTTCCACGGAGCGAACAAACCGACTGGCCGCGCGCGCACCTGGCCGAACGAGATGGTCCGCGAGGCGGTTCGCGGCATGGAGTCTAGCGCCCTGAAAGACCGTGCGTGGCACGAAACCACTCTGCCGTTTACACGCTGTCTTGCCGGGCCCGCGGATTACACGGCGATGATGTTCAACGAGCGCCGCCGCAACACTACCGTGGCGCACCAGATTGCGAGCATCGCTATTTTTTCAGCCCCTTTGCTCACGATTGCCGCCAATCCCGAAACCATTCTGAAGAGTTCCGCAGTCGATGTCATCAAGAGCGTTCCTCCGATCTGGGATGAGACCATCGTTTTGCCGGACTCGGAGATCGGCGAACTCGCGGCTTACGCCCGACGAAAAGGGAACGTCTGGTTCCTGACAATAATGGGTGGACCCCAGCCAAAGACGTTGCACGTGCCTCTTTCATTTCTCGGCGAGGGAGATTACAAAATGGTGCTAGTTCGCGACAATCCCACGGATGATGCGGCTGTAGAAATGGAAAACGCAATTCGGAGACGTACCGATTCGCTCGATATCAGTTTGCGAGGGGGCGGCGGTTTGCTCGCCCGTTTCACGCCAACGAAATGACGTCGGCGCCTTTCCGCGACGCTCGAATCGAGGGCGTCTCAAGTGTGTTCAGGATTGCACTCCTTCGGACACCCAAAGTAGTTGTTGGCGTATGGGATAGTTGCGAATGATTTCTTCCACAGTCGGGTCAGGATTCAGTTTGCTCCAGGCCGCGAGATATTCAGGTTTCGAAAGTGCGATTCCCGCAAATAGGAGGCTAGGCTGTCGCACCGGCCAATCCTCGAAGTATTCGACATCATGCGCATATGGCCACGACTTCTTATCAGCGATGAAGGGAAACATAAAGGCCATCGCTTTCGCGAAACCTCGGCCATCCGGAAGGGAATAGGTGAAAAGATTGTTCTCCGGCGTTGAGAGGATTTGGCAAACGGCGGACATGACATCCAGGTTGAAAAGGCAGTAACCATAAGGCTTCGTGCGACTGAGTTCTCGAGGGAAACTGCCATTCTCAGCAATTTGCTCTGGCACGATGACTTCCTTGAATCTTTTTTGGCAAAACGCGGTTAACTCCTTATCGCCTGTAAACGCCGCGAACTCCGACGCCTGCATCTGCCAGCACGTTCCGTGGTTATTCTTTGCGTCGCACTCCTCCTGGCCGTTCTTGGAAGTCATCATCCAATCCAGATAGTCGGCGAACCACTTGCGCAGGCCGCGCATTTCCGGAGTAGAGAGAGCGCGAGCTTTTTCCAGTACCGGGATGGAGCGGACGACTTCCACAAGGTGGATGGTGTCAATAATTCCGGTCCCACGTCCTGTGATTACACCATGAATCGCCTGGGCGTACTGAAGGCTTGCATGCATGAGTGTCGCAGGATCGAGAAACCACGCTCGTAAGTGGTTCACGGCATGCCGCGCGTATCGCCTATCGTGCGTGAGAACCCATGCCGCGGTCAACGCAGGGACCTGAATACTTAACCGAATCAGCGCGTGTCTGTGAGCCAGGAAATTGTCCGGGTTGGACATGCCATCACGACGGATATACGGTCCAGAAGGATTTTTTGGATCGGGCCACCAATAATCGCCCTCGGAATAATAATCGTGCAGCTCGCCTGCACTCCGCGGACTTGAGAACGCCGTGATCGTTACCGGTGGTTGCTGGAGGTAACGGTCCGCCGCATTAAGGACTCGCTGCCGATCAATCTTTGCAAGATCCGGAATATCGCGCTCAGGCCCATCGCCGAATGCGAGGCGTGGCACCTTGAGCGTAGCGGCTGCGAAACCCGCAGAAACACAAAATGCTCTGCGCGTTAGTAGACTCATCGCTGTCATGTAGTACGCGAACTGGTCACAGTGAGCAATAGACCTTGCACTTATAGCTTCAGCATGTGAAACACTGATTGCTAGTCCTGAAAACCATGGCGTCATCTTAATGCAAGTAATGTGTTTATGTCTCGGAGCGTCAGCGCAATATTCGATTCTCAAATACTGACGCCAAAACTCCTCGCGGGTCGAGTGCTACTCTGACGGTCTGCTCCCGAGACGAATAAAGAATTTCCATGTTAGATTCGCCCTGGGCGGAGAGAGGGACCGCGCTGCCTTCGGCAGCGAGAATGGCATCTCACTTTCGGCGAGAGAAAGACTCTGTGTCTGTTCCTAAAAGGCTAAAGTTGCTGAGACGCCCTAGAAGTCCGGATCTGGGAAGTATCGACCACGTGCGAGCGTGGGCCACTTTCTTTGGCTGTTGGCGGTCTTCGTCTTGGTTGAAGAATCGGTGGACGAGTGGGATTCGAACTCCTAAGTCCCATTGATCCCACGCAACTTACTGATTCTAGTACACGCCAAAAAACGCAAAAATGGCAGATTCCCGGGATTGAGGTACACCGGACGTACACGGCGTTGATTCATGGCGATGACGCACCAGCGCAATTGCCATGGTGTCGCAGAAAGAATCGCCGAACACGGCGGCAACGCAAGCTCCACTCGCGGCTTCTAACCAAGTTAGGGGTTACGAGCGCGCGTCTTCATTCTTCCCTCTCGTAAGCTGGCCGTCGGCCGGACGAGATAGTTCCCAACGGTAGTAGGCATCGTTGACGTTGACCCACTGCCCTCCTAAGCCCACCATGAGGTTCAATTGTTCAATTTCCGTTTCTGGTGACACCGGGCATCCGGGCATAGAATACAGTTTCGAAACCATGGGGCAGTGATGCCGACGTTCAGATACTCATCGAAGCCGAACCGCTTCGCGGTAGTGGCTGGAGCAATGTGCTGCGCGGTTTGGCTTGCATCCGCTGTTGAGGGCCAACAACGGGTCCGTGAACCTTTGCCACTGGACATCGCTGTCGCAACCAACGCGCCTGACACTCGTTCTGCTTTCGATCTTTCGCCGGATGGGGAGTGGCTCGCGCATACCTGGGCGATCGATGAGGCTGTGCCTGCGGGCAGGTTCTATACCGCGACTGGAGTTTCCTTCGCTGAGGGCAACAATCGCAAGCAGGCTGGCATTACAAGCATCAAAACCGGACAGGTCATTAAGCTTGGAAATTCTACTAACTTCAACTGGGCGCCAGTGTGGTCCCCGGACGGGAGCCGCCTGGCTTATTACTCCGATGAAGGCGGTGAAGCCGGAATCTGGATATGGGAAAAGGCTACAGGTAAATCGGAACGCTTCCCAGGTGTGATCGTCCGGTCATTTTTTGGTTTCGAAATTGTGCGGTGGTCTTCCGATAGCCATCGCATCTTATGCAAAATTCTGCCCGAAGGAATGAGCGTCGCCCAAGCCAACGCGCTCCTGCCAGCTACCGAAGGCAGGGAGCGTTTCCCAAAACCGGCCCTCAACGAACCGTCAGTTATCGTCTTCAAGGCTCTAAGCAAGAAGACCGATGCCGCGAAAGAGCAGGCGACCAAACCTGACGCGGCCGACTTTACGGATGGGGAATGGGGAGACCTGGCGATTCTAGACTTGCGCAACCACAGCGTTTCGCGTATCGCAAAGCACGTCAAAGCTGTCTGGTTTTCGTTTTCTCCCGATGAAAAGTACGTGGCGTATACTTCAACGCTGGGCCGCGAACCGAACACCCAGCAGTTCATCGACGAACTAGAGCTTTATGCATTTGACAGTGGTCGCAGTCGCAAGCTTGCGGACAGGATCCAGCTCGGCTATGGAATCGAGCTGAACTGGTCACCTGACAGTCGTCAGATTGCCTACATTTCAAGTGGGCAGCGAGCTAAGGGCGAGATTGTGGTTGTTTCCGTCGCGGATGGCGCTGCGAAGAACCTGTCGGCCGCTGGCCTTCCTAGTTTCAACGACGGCGAAGGTGAGCGGCCTCCAGTGTGGGACGCCACGGGAAAGAACATCTATGCTCTCGGAAATGACGGCAAGCTCTGGCGAATCGAAGTTTCCACTGGACGGGGGACTGCAGTTGGCGACATTCCCGGACATCGGATCACCGGAATCGTAACGCGTGCCCGTCAACCAATTCTGTGGACCACGAACGAGGGGCATACAGCTTGGGTTATCGCTCGTGAACGCCAAGGGACAAAGGCCGGAATCTTCCGCATCGATCTCGCCAGCGGGCACAGCTTTGCTGAATTAGAGAACGAGCGAACGTATTACACGACCTTCAATCTGGATGCCAGCGACGCCACTGGAGAAATCACATACATTGCGAAGGACCAGCAGCATCTGGCAGACGCCTGGGTGTTCAATACCGCAAGCAACGAGACGCAACAGGTCACGCATCTTAATGAGGGAATTGAGCACTATGAGTTAGGCTCTGCCAGAATCATCGATTGGAAAGGTGCAGATGGGCAACGGTTACGTGGAGCGCTTCTCTTGCCTCCGGGCTATGAGAAAGGCCGTCGCCTCCCTCTGGCCGTGTGGGTATATGGCGGGGCTAACGGTTCGAATTATGTGAACAGCTTCGGGTTTTGGAGCGATTCGACATGGAATTTCCATATTCTCGCAACGCGCGGCTATGCCGTGCTCTACCCGGATGCACCCCTGCGCACCGGCATGGTGATGAAAGATCTGGTGAATACGGTGGTCCCGGGCATTGACGCTGCAATCGAACAAGGCTATGCCGACCCCAATCGCTTGGCGGTGATGGGGCAGAGTTACGGCTCCTATTGCACGCTGGCGCTCATTTGTCAAACGAAGCGCTTTAAGGCCGCAGTCATTACCGCTGCGATACTACATCCGGATTTGGTGGCGGACTACTTGAATCAGCGGCCTGAAGCCGCCGATGCAACTGGCGGATATTACGAGCATGGACAAGGAAACTTGGGGGGCACGCCCTGGGAATACCGCGAGCGATATTTAGCCAACTCTCCAATTTATCAGTTCGATCAAATCGAGACGCCGCTGTTGATCGGCCAGGGAAACAAGGACGGAAACCTGATAGCATCCGACGCGATATTCGCCGCGCTGAAGCGGTTGGGCAAGGACGCGGAATACCGCATCTACAAAGATGAAGGCCATGTCCTTGAGAGTAAGCCGAACGTCAACGATTTCTGGCAGCGACGGCTGGAATTCCTAGCAGAGCATCTAAATCTGGCTCTGGATAGCAATGGAGCTATCATTTTCGATGGCGACCACGCGAGGCCAGCAAACCCCTGAGATTTAATTAAGGTCGTGAGCTAACGCCGACTCTTTCGAATCGCCTCGTGTTGAGCTAACGGCATTTGTAAGACCCGCAGGGCGGACACCGAACTCGTGGCCAATCGCGCCGGCGGCGAAATTCTCTATCGCGTGAGCGATTCGATTTACTCGGCGAAAAATAGCTGGCGACCAACTCACCGCTCCCACGCTCATTGCGAAGGACACGGATGTGTCGCAAGTCCACTGAGAGTTTTCGGAGCCGGTGAGGGGGAATCGGAATTCAGACCCCCACTGATTCCACGTAACTTGCTCATTCTACAAGACGGCAGAAACTATAAAAACATCGAATTCACCCAAGTGAGGTACACGCCGGGTACACGGAATCAGCGCAGGCAAGTGGCTTCGCCTAAGGTTCGAAGGCGACGAGAAACTCCAAAGCCGTTAAGCGCGGGCTATTCAGTTCGTAGCGCGGAGACGGGTTCCAGCACAGCGGCTCGTCGCGCGGGCACGTAACCGGCCGCGAGCCCGGCCAGCAGCAGCACGATAAGGCACGCTGCGGCGGTTATGGGGTCCTGCGGCTCCACTCCAAACAGCGTGCTCTTCAGCACGCGGGTACAAATAAAGGCGAGCGGCAGGCCCAATATCGCTCCCGCCGCGACGAGCGTCAGTGTCTCGCGCACAATCATCTGCAGAACGTTCCGCGGCGTTGCGCCCAATGCCAGACGCACTCCACTCTCTCTGGTCCGGCGTCCTACCGCATAGGCAATCACTCCGTAGATTCCCATCGCGGTCAGGAGCAGCGCCAACGAGCCAAAAAAACCGGCCAGGATCGCCATCATGCGGTCGGGCCGCTGCGCCAGCGACAACCGTTCGCTTAGTGTCATCACGTCGCGCACCGGAACGTGCGGATTCAGCGCGCGAATCTCGGCCCGCAAGCGATCCAGAATCAGCTTCGGATTTCCCCTCGTGCGGACATGCAAGACCACGTTCGTTGCATCTCCGTGCTCATCCTGCAGCAACGGCGCGTACAGCATTGGCCCCGGAGCCTTCTTCAAAAACATGTTTCGCGAGTCGGCCACCACTCCGATGACCTCATACTTCAAAATCGACTTTTCCCCTTTGTCGCCAAAGTGCCGCCCAACGGGATTTTGGCCCGGGAAATAGCGCTTCGCGAACGCCTCGTTGATGACGACCACTTTAGGTGCGCCTAAAACGTCGCGGTCGGTAAATTCGCGGCCCTCAAGCACGGGAATTCCCGCGGTAGAAAAGAAACTGGGACTGACCACATTGAACGCGGCCATCTGTTCTTGCTCGGGCGGCTGCCCTTCCACCCAGACCGATTTCACCCAATCGCCTGAGGAGAATGCGAAGTTCGCGCCTAACGCGGCGGACCTCACGCCGGGCACTCCTTGTACGCGCACTATAATTTCTTGATACACCGATGGGGGATACGTCTGCTGATATTCGCGCCAGCCCAGCCCAATCTTCATCACCAGCATGTTCTCTACGGACATGCCGGTGTGAAGCGCAGTGAGCTTGCTGGTGCGCAGCTTCAGCAAGCCCGCCCCGGAAAGCAGCATCAGTGATGCGGCGATCTGGACCACGATGAGTCCCTTCGCCAAAACGGAACGCGACCAGCGAGCTCCATTCGAGTCTTGCCGCATGAAAGCCAGCGCCTCAACCTTCGTGGCACGTAACGCGGGCACAACCCAAATAGGAGCAGAGTCGCAATCGCAGCGCCTCCGCTGAATGCCAGAACGTGGGCATTGAGCGTAAACTGAATCGCTTGCCGCGCTTCATCGTCCATCAGCAGCAGAACCAGCGCGCGCTGCATCCAAAACGCAAGCACAAGACCTGCCGCTGCCGCCATCGCCGAAAGTAAAGCACTCTCCACCAGGAACTGTTGTACCAAGCGTCGCCGGCTCGCGCCCAATGTCAGCCGGACCCCGATTTCATACGCCCTGGCGGTAAAACGCGCGAGCAACACGTTGGCGATGTTCACACACGCAATCAGCAGAACGGCGCCGGAAAGCAACATGAGGATTTGCAGCGAGTCAGTGTAGGACCCCAGCTCCAATCCCAGGCCTCGGTCACCTCGCGCCAGCAGCGCGCGCTGCGTCAGTACTTCTTCCCGATCGCTCTCGCGATAGTTGGCCAAGCCTGGGCGCATCAATTCGAGCGCCCGCTGCAAAGCAACATCGGCCTCCGCTTGCGCTTGCTTGTCACTGACACTTGCCTTGAGCCTTACCGTGGTCCAAACATTCGCAAGCTGCCCGGGATGGTCGAGGGGAATGGTGATGTCCGGCGAAACGCCTTGGTCCGTTCCGAAAAATGCCGGTGGCGTCACTCCGATGACTTCTGTCGGGATGCCGTTTAAGTTGACGGTCTTGCCGACTATGAGGGGATTGCTGTTAAAGCGCCGGGCCCAAAACGAATAGCTGAGCACTGCAACGCGTTGGTCGTTCTTCTCATCCTGCTCGTCGATGGTGCGCCCAATGAAACTCGGGACGCCGAGGGTCGAATAGTTGCCGCCCGATACCTGTTGGACCAGAACCCGGTCGCTGTCTCCGCTGGCGTCGAAATTCATCCTATCTCTCCAGAACGCGAACACACCGGAAAAAGACCGCGGAACCTTGCGCAACTCATTGAAAAACTCAGAAGGGATATTGGACATCCGGACGCCCGAGCGTGTGACCACCTCGACCGTCCGCAAACTCCCTGGGTCACGCACTGGAAGGGTCTGCAGTAGCGCAGTGTCCAGCAAACTGAAAATTGCGGCGTTGGCGCCAATACCTATGGCCAGGGTGAGCACGGCCACGGCGGTCACCGTGGGCGTGCTGGCGAATTGCCGCAAAGCGTAGCGGAGGTCCCGCACGCAATCGCGAAGGAATATCACTTGGCCTCCGACCTACCCCGAAAGCCTTACCCACTCTACACCCGCCAATAGATGGGTTGACACGTAACCGTCGAGTGGGCGTAACGAATCGCCAACCGTCTGTGGTCACACGAAGCAGAGTTAGCGAAAACAAGGAGTTTGTCTGTGACGTCAGTCACGGGCTCGGGTGCGCCTTGACGGCGGCGTGAGCATGGAGGTGTCCTTTTCTGAGAGACGGGCTGCGCGGCGGCTACGAACCAACCGGTTTTGAATAAAGACCCTTTAGCGTCTTGCACGGATTGTGGAGAACTGGCGGGCAAGCAGGCAGCTCCCCTGTCCCCTAGTGGGCAGGAAGCGAAGCCGACCTTTGGGACGGCTTCAGTGCTTTAGCCCCTTTTGATACTAGGAGAGTTTTTGCTTCGAAAGATACTGGCGGACATTTTCGGCTTTCCACAGCAACGCGGGATGTTGGCGGATTCGGTTCACAATGCCATCGTCTTTAGGGAATAGAAGCTCAGGCTGATATTTTCCCGCTGCCATTGCTTCGAGGAAATTAGCCTCGCGCCGATGGTCCAGAACGCCTTCCAGAATTGGCTTGGCAATCGCGAACATCTCGGCTCCTGTCGGGCGATCCCCTGCCTTCAATAACGGATAGAGAAGTCGCCTGATGGCCTCGTCATCGATGTTAGCGAATCGCGACATGTTGTAGCTGCGAAGGTCTCGGTTTAGGGTGCTGCCGAACAGCACTGCGAGCTTACGCATCACCTCAGAGTCATAGCTGAGATTAGCTTTGCGGAAGCGGAATAGGTCGTAGAGATCGCGCGGGTGCTGGCGGTCAATCATTGCCCTGATCTTTCCTGCAAACAGTTCCTCGATTGCCAGGAGGGGAAACTCGCACGCCGCCTCATCGCCGATTGGCGTCGCTTGACGTAGTTGCGGTGCGAGCGCACACGCGCGCACCAAAAAATTAATCTCGATTTGAATTTGATCGGAACTGCCGGCGTGGTTTTGGTACGTAAGAAACCATTCCGTAAGAGCATAGTCGTCGGCACCCCGCTGCAATTTGTATCCGAGCACCTGACATATTTGCTCGGCTGCTTTAACGATCTCCGGGCGCTCTCGCTGCATTTCTTCACGGTTCAGTTGACCGACGTAATTCAGATCGATGTCCACTGAGAGTCGCGGAAGCTCAAGAAAGAAAAGGCTTACAGCTGTTCCGCCCTTGAGAACCAATCGTTCGCGTAGGAAAGGATGTTTGCGAAATTCGATAAGCAGTTGCCTTAGGCGGATCACCTTTTCCAGTTGCACAGCGTCGAAACCCGTAGCGTCAGCGGTTCGCTTGACATAGGCCGCGTCCAGTTTCACGTGCGTACCACCTGTTCGGTTGAGGGAGCGAGCGTCTCAGCTACCATGAGATTCCAGGTGGGAACCCAGCGATTGCCTGGGCGCTTCCGGTCTAGATATGCGACTCCTCGGGGAAGCCTCTTCAGAAAAGCATCCCGCGATTTGCCCTTGAAAAAGAGTTTCTCGGCGTGTCGGTCCAAGAGGAAGCCTAGTCGTGCGTAGAGCCAAGGCATCCGAAGAAGTCTGAGATATTCGAGAACAATGTCAAAATCGAATGAAGGAAGCATCGCGAGGGAACGATCTAACTCATCTACTCCGCCGCTGTATGGGAGGAACACAAGGCAATCGACTATAGACCGCTCTCTGCCTGTGACGCGGACTCTGTCGCGGCTCAACTCGACTTGAAAATCCAGTCGATGCGCCCGCACTAGTTGGCGCGGCGGTGCAACACAATGGTAAGTTACACCGTCAAAGGCCACGTCCTTGCGTGGGCGAACCGAGAGATAGTAGACCGTCTGGAACACTTGGTTCGCTATGCCGTGGAATTCAAGGGCAGAGTGAAATGCAACAACAGCGTCCTTGCGCAGTTTGCTCGGCACGCCGTACCTGTTCACCGATGCAGTGGCAAGCGCCCCGACATAAACTCCCTTCGTCAACTGTCGGACTCGGCCTTGGCGTTTGAGCCTATAAAGCATATTGCGGACTGAGCGGGTCAGTTTCTTCTTGCCGTAGCGATGGCCCAGCTCCTCAAGCGTAAAGAGAGGTGAGGACTGGGCAAATTGCGTTAACGAGACTCGGGGCTTCATTACTCTCATATAGACTGCTTAAGACTCACTATTTGTGTGTCTTCCTGGGTTTACGTGCAAACGAGTTGGTTCGCTATTCTCATAGACAATCACTAAATACAACTAATTGTGTGTCTTTGTCAACGTATATGAGAATTGAGGGTCTCTAGGCAGAGCCGCAATCAGAGACGACCGGAGGGAACCGCGTTGCCGAATATGCCCCCCTCGATGAAAGAATGGGGGGAGTCTTTCGCGTCTCAGGCATCTGGCAGTCTCAATGAAACCTCCCCTGCGAAAAGCTTCCCGTGGATAAATCTGGCAGTCTTTCAGACCCTTCCGCCATCGCGTCTCCGTAACCACCGTGTGCAATTGCGGCAGGCGCTGCAACGTTGCCAGTTCGTCTAAAAGAAACCAAACCCTGGGCACGTTGGGTTCGTGCGCGTCAGGAGCAGTTGGAGGCCGATGTTCGTCGCACTTGGGAGGCTCCTGAACCGCAACGAAGGGTACACGGCGGGTACACGAAAAAGCGTTCGCGTGTAATTCCTTTCAATCAAAACGAAAGAATGGTGCCGGCGGGGGGAATCGGAATTCAGACCCCCACTGATTCCACGTAACTTGCTCATTCTACAAGACGGCAGAAACTATAGGCGGGAGGAGGAAATCGCGACCATGCGCTTGCCCCACGCTCGAGCCGCTCGATCTTGGCCGGTTCGGAGAAAGACGTGGTGAGCAAGGCTACGAGGAAAATCAGAACCGCGCTCCGGGCGTAAATGGAGGCTTTTCGAAACGCGCGGTACGGCAAAGCACTCATCAGAATGGCCAAAACCGAGAGCACGCCGAGAAATCCGAATGCGGCCGCGAGGACAACAGAAACAACGTGTGTGCCGAAAAAGAGCGCCGTGTAGCTGAAGACTTCGCGCGAGCCGCATGCGAGCAATGGGAAAAGCACGGAAGAGACGGCGTTGATGTCCACGGATAGAATCGCGGCAAGGAGAAGCAGCGTAGTGAGATTTGCAAAGAAGATGTCCCTGCTCCGTAGAGGGAGATGCGCGAGATTCGCATAATCGTGGCTGTCGGGCAGTAGGCTGTCCCATTTCCAGAGCGCCACGGCGGCGGCAACGCCATCGAAAGAACAATGAAGAAATACTGGTCTGGCAAAGAGGCAGTGAATGGATCGAAATGCAGACTCTCGCCGCCCCGTCGCAACGAACCGACCGGGTCTTTGACATAGTATTCCCGAAACCACAGAAAAAAGGCCCCATACTTGCTGACCAGCGCCAAGGAAACAAACGCGCCCGGCGCGGCAAGAATCGCTAGAATGATCCCAATGCTGACATCCACTTCGCCGGTTCCGGAGCCTTCACCGCCATAAAACATGCGATCGACGCAATGTCGAAGAAGGCGGTAGAACGGCCTCTCTGAGAGCATTTCCAGCCTGGAGCGAACGGATTTGTTCAACGCGGAAATCACACCGAACTCATTACGGCGGCGATATCGCGAGCGGCCTGCGCCGCATCGCCGCCCTCGACCAGATGTGCAAAGGCGTGCTCGAGAGAGGACTGCCCAGCGGATTTCATGAGCTCCGCGGGATGGCCGTATGCGAGGGTCCTTCCCTTGCGAAGGACGATGATGTGGGAGCAGACTTTCTCGACGACTTCCAAAACGTGCGAGCAATACAAAATGGCTTTGCCTCGTTCGGCAAGCGTCCGGATCAAATGTTTCACAATCATTGCAGACGTGACGTCAAGACCCGAAAGCGGTTCATCAAGAATCAAAAGCGATGGATCGTGCAGAAGAGCTGCGATGAGCGCGATTCGTTGGCGCATTCCTTTTGAATACGAGCCTACGGCTGAATGGCGGTGCGGAGCCATCGAAAAAAGCGCCAGCAGCGCGTCGATCTTCGCCGTTAAACTCTTGCGTGGCAATCCGCGAAGCGTGCCAACAAGCTCGAGATATTCCCAACCGGAGAGAAACGGATACAGATCGATCTCTTCGGGAA
>WNGJ01001922.1_pt1 | contig 20806 bp, 12 predicted proteins | sample 5400611 | NCBI WGS metagenome assembly WNGJ01 (sample SAMN13153375, study PRJNA577476) | soil metagenome | isolation source: 40 cm soil or saprolite under Garry oak tree replicate 1 | place: USA:California | collected 2016-06-15
GGCAAACTTTGCAAATTGACGACAGAGACCGGGAAAGTGTCCGGAGCAGGATGGATGATCTGTGCGGGCTGCCCCTCCACGACATCGTAGGTCGTCCGCCACACTTCATGACGGCGAATGATTTCAGTCAGGCTTCGTTCAAGGATTGCGGCGTCGAGCGGGCCCTGCCGAAGAATCGCGATAGATTCGTTGTAAAACGGCGGTTTATCGCCCGTCACTTGAGCGCGCCGCCACACTTGTTCTTGTGCCGGTGACAACGGGGCGGGCTTGTCCGCAGGGCGTCGTGTGATTTCAAGTGTCTGCCCGACAGTTTTCGAAAACTCCCCGCGGCGGTATTTATTTAATAGCCGAAGCCTGGCTTCCGAAAGAGTGGACTTGTCCGGACCAGCCTCACTCATGTTCAGTTAGAACTTTCCTGACCTGATTTTTCGGAACTGCCGGCGCTCGTGAGACTAATATGCAATGCAGTCAGGCCGCGCAAGCCGAGGTTTGTCCGCCACGTAAGCGGCCCCGCTTCCAGTGACCAGACTGGAAACATGCGCAGCATTTCTTCAAAAACGACTTGGCCCTCAATTCGCGCCAGCGGCGCACCAAAGCAGTAATGCGCCCCATATCCGAACGCGACGTGGCGATTATCCTGCCGTGTGATGTCCAGCCGATCCGGGTCGGGAAAACGTTCGGGGTCGCGGTTGGCCGCGGCCATCACTGCCATGACCGCTTGTCTTTTACGAATTTTCTTTCCGCCGATCTCCGTGTCTTCAGGAGTCAACCGGGCGGTATGTTGACTTGGACTTTCGTACCGAAGTAACTCTTCCACAGCGGAGGGTACCAAGGACGGATCCTTCCGCAACTTTTCCAATTGATCAGGATTACGCAACAGCGTGAGGGTGCCGCTTGCAATCAGATTCGTCGTGGTCTCCTGCCCACCGATCATGGTGACGATGGCATTGGCGATCACCTCTTCTTCCGTTAACCGGTCGCCATCAACCTCCGCGTTCATTAATGAAGCAACGAGTCCTTCGGGGCGTAAATCTTCTTTGCGCATGGCTGACCTGAAATAGGCGGCCATATCCTGCGCGCTTTTTGCGATTTTTGGTATACGGTCGGGATTATGTTGAAAGTTCCCTAACATTTCCGCAAAATCCTGTGACCACAATTTCAGTTGCCGATGATCTTTGACCGGAACGCCGAGCATCTCGGCCGTCACGATGCAGGGCAGCGGCTCGGCCAGATCAGCCAACATCTCCAGGCGGCCTTTCACTTGTACATCCTTCAGAAGGTCTCTCACGACATCGCGGATGTGCGACCGGAGCACCTCCACCCGCCGCGGCGTAAAAGCCGCAGCCGCCAGAGTGCGGATGCGTGTATGCGACGGAGGATCCAGAAACAGCATCTGCTTGACCATGATCTTAGCGATCGGATTCAATGCTGAAAGATCCATGGCCGTGAGCTGATCGGGAGTGGGTGTGCGATCCGCGGAAAAATCGCGCAAGACGCGGACCACATCCTGGTAACGGGTCACGACCCAACTGTGCAGGTACGGGTCCCAATGGACTGGGTCTTCAGTGCGAAGCCGATTATAGAGTGGATAGGGATCCGCGAGCACGTCAGGATCAAGGAGCCGGAACAAGCTGAGGTCCGATGCCGCTTTCTCCGTCCTACCCGGAGCAGATGGACTGGTTGTAACTTTGCCCTGAATCGGTTTTGCTCTCATCCCAGTTTCGCCGAGTTCAAGATCTGCTGCACTTCGTCTTCGCTCATCGCTTCGAGCTTGGCCAACAGCAGCTGTTCGATCTCAGCGGACAGGCCGGCCACCGTTGGTGCTTCAAACAAAACCCGCAACGGCATCTCAATCCCGAACGCGTCGCGCACGCGGGCCACGAGTTGCGCTCCCAAAAGAGAGTGGCCTCCCAGCGCAAAGAAGTTTTCTTCCACATCGACCTGCTCCAATCCCAAAAGGCAGGTCAGGATGGTGCCTACGGTTTTCTCAATGTCGGTCCTGGGCGGAGTGAACGCATTGTCTCGCAGCGTGTTTGTGTCATCTGGCGCGGGAAGAGCTCCTCGGTCCACTTTGCCATTCGGAGTTAGTGGCAATGCATCAAGTTTGACGAATGTTGCCGGTACCATGTAATCCGGGAGTTGGGCGCTGAGGAAATCCCGCAATTCGCCTAACATCGGGCTTGAACCCGCCGCGGGAACGAAATAACCGATCAGACGTTTGTCACCCGGAGCGAACTCGCGGGCCAATACCAGGCTCTGCTGGACATCCGGATGCTCGTTGAGCCTGCTAATAATCTCATCGGGTTCGATGCGGTACCCCCGGATCTTGATCTGATCGTCAAGGCGCCCCAGAAAGGCGATACTTCCGTCGGGCAAAAGCCGGCCGAGGTCGCCCGTTCGATACAACCGGTTGCCGGTCACGGACGTGTTGGTGACAAATTTCTCCGCCGTCAGGTTTGGAAGATTGCGGTACCCCCGGGCCAGGCTGGGGCCCGCTATACAGATCTCACCGGGAGTGCCTGCGGGTACGGGTTGCAACTCTTCATCGAGGAGGTGGATCTCGGTATTGGTAATGGCGGAGCCAATCGCCGGGACGGAGTCCTTGTGCTCCACGGGATAGACCGGACCCGATGTCGCAACCACCGTACACTCGGTCGGCCCGTAATTGTTCACGAGAACGAACGGTAAGCCTGATGGCGGGTAGTGGTGTAGCGTGTCCCCGCCGGTTAGCAGGGTGCGGAGCGCGGCTTCGCGAGGCCAGGATAGAAAGAGCAAGCGCTCGACCAAGGGGGTCGGCACGAAACTAATCGTAATTCGTTGGTCCACGAGCCAGGCCTGTAGAAGTTCAGGCGAGTTTCGGGTGGTGTCATCCACCAGATGAACACTGGCTCCAGACGCGAGATATGGCCACAACTCCCACACCGCCGCATCGAATCCCAGTCCTGCCAGGTGACTGGCCCGGTCAGCCGACGTCACCGAGAAGACCTGCTGGTGCCAGGACACCAGATTCGCAAGGCTACCGTGTGTAATCTCCACGCCTTTCGGCGAGCCGGTCGATCCCGACGTGTAGATCACGTAAGCAAGGTCGGCTGGCGACGCTTCGAGCGATAGCGGCGCCGCAGAGTGGCCGGTGACATGGGGTGTTTCCGCATGCACGACCGGGCATCGGGCTTTCTCGAGCCTCTGAACGAGACTTGGAGTGCTCAGAACCGCTTGTGCCTGCGCATCCTCCAGGATGGACACGAGCCGTTCGGGCGGGTTGGTTGGGTCCAACGGCACATAGGCACCGCCTGCCTTCCAAATCGCCAGCGCGCCGATCACCATCTCTGGCGATCGCGGCATACACAGCCCTACTGAAATATCCTTGCCCACGCCCAACCCGCGCAGGTAGCGCGCCAGACGGTTTGCCTGCTGGTCCATGCCCCTGTAAGTCAAAATCCCCGACTGGCCACACACGGCGGGCGCATCCGGTGTCTCTATCACTTGCGCGATCACCGCCTCCGGAACAGTCAACTGAGCTGAAACGGCCGGACTAAAGGTTGCCATCATGGTCCTCCCTGAAATGGAATTGAATTTGAGAGCCTTTCTAGCAGCTCAAACGACAAGTTGTCTGCGGAAACAAAATGCGGAAAGCAGAACCTGCTCGACCACACGGCTGCAGAGCCGGAAGACGAACTGGAGGGGATCACCACGATCAACACCACCACCAACAACAAAGTCGCAAATGCTTTCATTTTTCTCTATCGCACGCTCGTAGTTCTGTCAAGCTGTCGCGGGTGAATGTCCCTGGTGACTTGTCACGGATGCGGCATAGTGTGCTTATATCAACTAGGACTACCCTATTCTCGTTCCGTGATTCGTTCACAAGTGTGCGCGATGTCTCTCTTGCAGCTAGTAGAGGGTCGCGTCACTGTCAAACAAGGAAGGAGTCCAAACTTGTGTGTTGTTCAGGAGCCCTCTCAATTCGGGATTATTTGTATGGTAGAAGTATGTCCAGGAAGACAGCTTGCGCCGGTAGGGCGCGGCGGTGTCGATGAACTGCCCCTTCTCCATCCAGCGGCCCATGTATTCCAACATGTGGACACCTTCGGATCGACACCTTCTCAAAGTCCAGGAAAGGAGGGGTTCAAGCATAGACGTGCCATCCTCCAAGGATTGATAGTCGACCAGCTTTACTCGTGTAAAGCCGGACCTTGGATGGACTGATTTCTCGAAAAGGGCATAAGCCACCAGTCGGTGGCCATCAACAGCCGTGACGATCCAGAGCTCGTTGCGCAACAATGCATGTTTAAAGTGCCATTCCAGGACTTCGCGCGTACGAACGGCCAAGAGTAAGTGCCGATTGTTTCTCTTCACGTCTTCCCAGAAGCTATCGAAACGATCGTCGAACGATGTGCAAGTTTTCACTTGCACATCGCTCTCCCTCACTGATGTCTTTGTCAGACGGTCTTTCAGAAATGCCGCGGCCGAAAGAGGATAGCTCAGGAGTTTGGAATGCCGGGCCCGCAGAGCCTTCAGGCGGGTCCAAGATCCCTCTCGTGACGGAAAGACAAACGGCCTCGTCAGACGGTAGTTCTTCATCGCTGCAATGTTCTCGAAGAACCCCCGGTAGTTTGTGGTCCAGTACGCGTACTCGTCCCAGATGCCGACCGGCATCCGAGAGCACCCAAGAGTGGTCACCGCGCCGACGGCATTCTTATTGACCATATTATTCAAATGAAGATCTACATGGCTTTGCCTGATCAAACTATCCATGAGCAACAACGACGCGCTCCGGTACTCGGCGTCGGCAACCCAGGAGAATCCGGAGGCGACCAGGATTCTTCTTCCATCGAGTTCATATAAGAATGGGATATTCCCGACCGAGCCGACGATTTTCCCGTCCTGGTCCTCGAGGACCCAGCCTATAGGCCAGTCCGCTTTTAGCTCGCGGTAAACTGGATTGCCCTGCCAGAGGTGGACCCACTCGTGGTAAGGCTTGACCTTGAGCCACCGGGATTGCAGCGCTGCTATTTGCTCATAGTCCTCGAAGCGCGTCTCTCGCAGCTTTGGACCACGCCTCGGCTTTGTCCTCGATACCTGCGGCGGCGCTGTCATGTTCGGCTCCCTACTGACGAAATTAACACCGTGAAAAAGCCTCCTGAGTGGATTGGGGCCCGGAAGACCCCGGCAATCATATGCCCCGTTGACTGATTACTTTGACCCTGGTTTGTCGCCTCAGAATGAAAACCGCAATGAAAGCTGCAGCCGTCGCGCAGGCCTCGCCGAAGTCGCACGGCCGAAAAAGGGCGAGCTCTGATTGCCGACATAACCGGGATAAATTACGCGGTTGATGACGTTGAACGCATCGACACCCATGGTGATCTTCGGACTCTTTTCTTTTTTGGAAGAAACCAGGAGGAAATCTTTCGACCAGCGGACGTCGAGTCCAACAAATCCCGGCCCGTCTAGGGTGTTTCGATGAACGCCGGACGGTCGGTCAAGTGCGAGACTATCGTGATTGTCATCCCGGCCGGTGGTCAGGCTATAGGGAAGACCCGATTCTGCCGTGAGTGCGATACCGACATTGAAGAGACGGCCGGCTTTGATCGTCCCGAGGAGATTCAGGCGGTGGCGGTGGTCGAACTCCGCTCTCGACCACTCTCCCGACAAATCGTAATTGTTTGCCGGAAATGAACCGATGCCGCTGGAGTCGTTCCAAGCCCGGCCGAGTGTGTACTGCACGATGCCCGTAAAATATTTGGTCGCGTTGCCGCGAAAAGAGATCTCCAGTGAATCCATGACTTGCCGGCCGGACGACTCGATCTGCCGGAGTACGGCTAGCGAAGGATCCGGACGGCTCGAATAGAAAGGTGGCAGCGGCGCATTGATGTCTCTCGAGCGAAACAGGATTCCGGACGTCCGAAAATAACCCACGCTCAGAGTGGCGCCCGGCCTTAACTGCTGCTCGAGGGAAACACTGTTTTGAAACGTGTAGGGAATCCGGACATGCGGATCGAGCCGGGCCACACTCGTGGGTTGCGCCTCCGCGACACTATTTCCAAGGGGATTCGGATAGCTCGGATTGGTAATGACCAACCGCTGAAGTCGTTCGCCGTTGAACCGGAGCAAATCGAAAATCGGCCCGGCCCCGGTGCGGTCATAAAAGATGCCGGCTCCTCCCCGGATGACGGTTTTGCGTGATCCTTTTGGGGCATACGCAAACGCGAGCCTGGGTCCGAAATTATTCGCATCATGAAAATAGTTTTGCCAGTCGTACCGCAAACCCGCAGTCAGAAGAAGGTTTCGGCTTAACTGATACTCGTCCTGAAAGAATCCGCCAAAAACTTTTTCCCAAAATACAACGCGTCCGTTGCCGCGTTGTTGAACGAAGGAGAATGGACGTCCTGCGAAATAATCGTCGAGCGAGGAGAATGAGAACGTACCGGCGGAATTCGTATTGTCGTCCAGGGCACGCCGGCTCAGATCGGGGATGTTGAAGCCGCTCTTGAACGTATGCTTGCCGCGTGTCCAGGAGAGAATGTCATCAAAGATCAAATGATTCTCGGTCTGAAGCCGATCGCTCTGCGCTCCGCCTCCGGTGAAAGCATCGAGCACGATGATTTTCGGTCCTGGACTCACGCTCGTTGCCGGAGTGTGTTGTCTTGCGACGAGAATGCGAAACTGATTCAGGGCGGTGCCGGAAAACGCCGTTTTCTGCGTATAAAAGAGCTGATCTTCACGATCGCGAAAATTTGTGGCAACGTCAGGCAGGTTGACGCCTCCGATTCCCTGATTGCGTATGTTCAGGTTGCGGTAGTGAAATCGCACGGAATACGTAGTTTTCTCGCTGTGCTGCCGATTCAGGTCGATCGTGAAGTCCGTGTTTCGCTGCGGGGCGGGTACGTTCTCATGCAGCGGGCCGCGGGGTCCAAACGCGAACACGATGGCTTGGCTGTCTTCCTCTTGACGGGTTCCGGTGATCATGAAGGACGTCTTTTTTCCGTTTCCGAGCGGTCCAAGCAGACTGCCTTCGAAACTCCGCCGCTGCTCCGGCGGCTTGACCGTAGCAAACGCATTCCTCGCATTCAGCCGCGCGTCGCGGAACAGGACATTCAACGTGCCGTGATAGTTGGGTGACCCCGGCTTGGTTGTGATCTCGATCCGCCCTCGACCGGGGCGATTGTATTCGGCGGAGTAAGGATTCTGGTTGATCGTCACCGTCTGGATAGCCGACGCCGGGATCGGGCTGTTCATCTGGATTCCGTCGACGATCAAAGTGACCCCATTCGTACCCAACGCGCCGCTGTCCAGAAAGCGAGACATCGTGCCAACAACGTCCTGATCGAATATGGGCAGATCCTCCAGTGCATGGCTATCGAGCGCCGCCGCATCCCGATTTTCGCTCGCATCCGTAGTGATACCGCCCGGATTCTCATCGACGGTGATTAGCTGATTGAGGTTCTCGATGTACAGAACGATTCGCAGCCGCCCAGGTGATCGCGCTCCGACCGTGACTTTGGTCATGTCGGTCTTGAAACCTTCCCTGTGCGTACGAATTTCGTAAGTACCGGGTTGGAGTCCGTCGAAGCGAAAAGCCCCCGAGGCGTCTGTTGTTATTGCGCGCTGTTGCGAGCCGTCCTGGAGCAGATCGACTTGGGCGCCAAGAAATGCGGCCCCCGATTGGTCCTGAACGATTCCGCTGATGACCAGATTCGTCGGAGCCTGGGACAGCAGATATAACCAGACCAAAAAACGCATAGTTCAAACCGAGATTGAATCGCGCTGGGGCCGAGGCTCCGGCTTCATCGCCTGCAGGTCGAAGACGACCAGCCGGTCATTTTCCAAAAGGCAGCGGAAATTGCATTGCAATTGCCGCCTCAAACCGGGGTAGTACTCGAGCCAGCAAACGGCGGACAAAGCGAAGATCATAAAATCAGCTCCGGTCTGACGCAGCCGCGTCAGCTCGCGAATGGCGCTTTCATCATCCTCTGGCATTCCCCAGTAGATGCCATCCTTTTCGAGAAACGGAACACACCGGCGCGGTGCAATCAGAGGTGGAATCTCAAGTTGCCCGCTGTCCGCCAAAATCAAGAGAGCGTCTTGCGGAACGAGCCTGGAGATCTCCTGCGCTGCCTCATAAACCCGATGCCAGTCCGGAGCGGCCCTGCGGGCGCGAGGAATCCTGCTGAGACGCTCATCGGTGATCTGAAAAACCTCTGCATGACGCCCCATACCCGCCACTGCCCCGCGGAACTGGGCCAGCGCTCGTGCAGCGCGGTCGTAGCGAAACTGGTTGAGCTGCGAGCGATACGCGCGAATCGCTGCCAGTTTGCGGTCCATCACCAGGCTAATGTCTTCGGCGTAATCATATTCGGAAAGGGGGGTCAGCACCTCGTAGCCCAACAGGGTAGGCACCGGTATCTGACGTTCCTTCAGTGACAGTTGCACAATCGGGAGGCAGGCGCGGTGATCCCCATGCCAGTCGTAATCGTGCGGCAGGTAAATCCGCTCCGGCTGGTCGCGATCCAGAATTGGTCCTAGAGCCGTTGCTGTCTCCTCAATGGCGTTGCCCAGGTGGCGGTCCCTGCCTCTCAAGAAACTCACCGATGCCACCTTCATTATTTCCGCCGCCGCTTCAGCTTCCCGTTCGCGCACACACCTGGCTTCTTCGAGCGGCAGGCGCTTCAGGCCGGACTCGCCGGAGGTCAGGAACACGGCAGTCACGCGGTCGCCACGGGCCGTGTGAGCGCAAATGGTTCCGCCGCAGCCGATAGATTCATCATCGGGATGGGGAGCTATTACAAGAACCTGCATAACCATTTCACAGCTTCTTACGAGAACGTTGTACCGGTCAAATCGGGCAACAAGTCTCGTCCATTTCTGCTCCCGGCGAGGAGTGCTTCATAGACCTGAAGGTATTCATCGACCATTCTCTCTTGTCCGAATCGCTGCCTGGCATGTTCGAAAACCGCTCTGCGGTCCAGAGACAGAGCACGTGGCACGAGCGACAGCAGTGCCTGTATGGAATCGGCATAGAAGCCGGTCTTTCCGAAGTCGATCACCTCTTCCACGGCGCTCCTCCGGAACGCTAACACCGGCGTTCCGCACGCCATTGCTTCGATCATGACCAGTCCAAAGGTCTCCTCCGCCAGAATCGGGAACAGAAGCGCGCCCGCATCTCTCAGCAAGGCGCTCTTCCGCTGTTGATCCACCTGCCCCACGTAAACGACATGCTTGTCATCGATCAATGGTTTTATCTTGTCATCGAAGTAGGCCTGATCCTTTGCCGTTAAGGGCCGGCCGGCCAGGACAATCGGCAGACCGGCTTCCCTGGCCACCTGGATCGCTTCAAATGCTCCCTTTCCGGGTGCCATTCGGCCTAGGAAAGTTAAATACCTGCCGGGCGATTCGGAGAACTGATAGGCGTCGAAATCACAGGCATTATGGATTATTCGGATATTGCGCCGCCGCTCCTCAGGAATCTTCGTAATCTGCTGCCGGCTGACCGCAGTTACGGCAGCTTGCGCGTATCGGTTGAGGATCCAGACGGCGTCGGGAGTGATCGGAGTATGCAATGTATGCAAAATGGGGGCTCGCGAGAAGACCCCGAACGGAATCGCATGGCACCCGACGTGGAGGTGGATGACATCAAATGTGTCACTCTTCTGTAGCGCTTCCGCAATATTGCAGGTTTCGTAATACTTGTGCTCCCCCACATAACCCTTTTCCATTGCTTCGATCAAATTCCAGTTGCTGATAGCCTCGATTCGTGCACTGGTTGGGGAGTCACTCGAGGTGAATACCGTCACTTCATGGCCACGCTTAACGAGTTCCTCAGCAAGTAGGTAAACTAAGTATTCAACGCCGCCCTGTGTTGCAGGGGCGACTCGGGCCCACAAGGGCGGGACCAGGGCCACTCGCATCAACCGGGACGCATTCTGTCGTTTCATTTTTCAGAAGACATCTTTTTGGAGCGCGACTTCATACGAGCGTTCGCTCATGAGCCTCTCCAGTTCTCTGATCCAGCGGCCGAAATGTCGCGAGAAGTTACGGTCGGGCCACCAACCTAGCCACACCAAGGATTGATAGATATTCAAATCGAAGAGCGCTTCGATGAAATCGTTCCAGGTCAATTTGGTCTCCGAAGCCAACCGATACTCATCGAAGTAGGCGCGCCGCATCCGCTCTTTTTGTTCAGCAGTCCACTTACCCGCCGACAGGCACGCGATATCGAAGAAGCTTGGACCGAGCGCCGCAGACTCCCAATCAATAGTGGTCACACGGCAATTTGGCGGCGCTTTTCGAATAATGACGTTATGTCCGTAGTACTGTCCGTGAATCACGCTTTGCGGTTGTTCAAGCAGATGATCAATGGAATTCGTTAAGTGTTCCATGGCTTTCTGAATGACGGGCCGGTCCTCCGGATCGACGTGTGGCAGCTTCTCCTGAATGCGCTCAACACATTCTTGGTAGTGCGTTCGATCGTAGCGTGGCAGAAAGCTGGTCCACTCGGCGGTCCATTGAGCCGATTTTGCGTGGAACCGCGCCACCCAGCGCGCGGCTTCATCCCATAAATGGGGGTCTGTCGCCTTTTTAAGGCTCGGACCAACGTACTCCAGGAACAGCCAATGAATTGCTTGCTCCGGTTCCCAACGGGAGGCGTAGAGACGCGGTGTTTCAAAATCACCCATCGTCAGGATCTGCCGATACATCTGCAATTCCCTGAGGCCGCCCTCAAGCTGCGTACTCCGGATCAGACGCGCCGCCTCCAGTTGGTTCTGCGGATTCAAGTCTTTGAAGAAAACGTGGAGCTGGTCTCCGTCGTCAAGCTTTACGCGCAACCGCTCGGCCGCAAACGTAGAACTGTCTTCGAAGAATTCCCGCGCCATCGTTTCGACTTGCACCGGCCGGGCAAGGAAATTGGAAAGCCCCCCTTCTAAAGTTTCGACCATCAATTGTGTGGTTGAATCGGACTGGATGTCGGAACGCGAGAACCGGATTTCAATCGGACCGGCTTCATTGCGGTTTTCGGAGCGCATTTTAACGCTCAAAGCCGAGTTCACAACCCTTTCGGCGATTTTCTTCGCGTCGAAATAAGATTCCACGATTTCTCGTGCTGCCCGGCTGTGGCGTTCATAATCGGCATTAATTGCCGCAAGGGCATGAGCGGCCCCTTCCAATGTAGAGAACCGAAACATTCCTTCGCCGTTGGGCAGGCAAGCGCTGGGTCCAGTATCCTGCACAACGACCGGTTTCCCGCTCGCCATATAACAGAGGGTTCGATCGCTGACCCATGCGTTCTGGAATTTCATGCAAGAAGGCTTCGCACAACTGAACTCTCCGCGCGACTCCTGGATGTAGGATTGATAGGCCTGTGGCGTACGAGCGACCTCCTGTGCAAGGCGAATCCTCCAACCGTGGCTTTCCAATATGTTTCGATCGTCGGTGTCGCTGATGTAGGGATGCCGATCAGGCTCTCGTACGGCCGGGAGCATGCTTGAATCCCGCCGCGTTCCGGAGGATGCAGTACTCGGCAAATCGCCGCTGCCCATACAGAGGGCCAGTTCGAGTTGCTGATTGGTCATGCCGGGAAGTTTGGCGAAGTCGAGAAACGTGACGCGCTTGTTGTTTTCATAGAAGACGGTTTTGCCGTCTGTGATGAATTCGCCTTTGCCATTGCCGCCCCACCAGCTTGAAACCGTCGTAAACACGTCCCGCCCAGGATTTGCTACATAAGGCCAAAAATCGAGCGATATGGGAGGTCGAATGCGTACCCACGAGAGACCGCAGCTTGGAAACAGGGCAGACGGACGGGCGACTGTTTCGCCCGTTGTGAAATACACGTCGTGATCGGGTACAACGAGCTGCCCGGTACTGATCCAGAACTGCAGTAATCCCGGATCAATATCCACTAGCGCGGTTCGCCGGAAGCGCGCGAGGATTTCCGGATCGATGCTGTAATTGAAGTTCAACAGCAAATCCGCATTCCTGAAAACGGCCTCGGCCTTAGACTGCAGCATGCCGATCACCTCGTGACGAGTGTTGCCGGCCCGCTGGAGTCGCGTATAGAGAATCACCTTTTGTGCCAGGCCGAAGGGCTCCATGCGGTTCATGAAATCCCTAACGATCGTGCCGTCTTGTGTACGATCGCCGGAAGGATGGAATCGCTCCATCCAATACACGTCGCATCCTAAACGCAGCAGCCCCTGCGCGTATTGCATGTAGACCCAAAAGTGGCCGCCTACTTCCTGGGCATTAACGACGCTATGCGGCGAAAGAACTACGGTAATCACACGACCCTCATTGCTCTACTAGCGTAAGTTTCAAAAGATTTGGAACATCTCCGAAGCTGATCAGTTTCACCTGCCACTCGCCCAACTGCCGGCGAACCGCGGGGTCGCAGAGGGTTTTCAGCTCGGTTTCGCGCTCGATGTGGTAGACGGATCGAAAATGGGGATCAACGTAACCAGGGTGGCACGCCAGTTCGGTGAAGCCGTTGTCGAGCTCCGCTTCAAGCAACCGGCACAGGTTCTCAGGGCTGATCCACTCCAAATGCGTGTCGCCCTCATTCCATTGACCGTAGAATCTTTCGAAATATCGGACCGGCGAATGTTCTCGCATCGGCAAATCGTATTCGGCTGCCAGTTCTAAAAAATGGGGCAGCAGATGCGGTCTTCGATGCACGTTCTGATGCGAGTCCAAATGAGCCGGCACATGGCCCATCATCTGTTCGAAATCGCGCAATTGACGCCACAGCTCCTCACGGCAAGCACTAGAATCCGCAAGATCGACCACCGGCGGATCGTCGCCATCATTCGTGAAATTCACGTGCAAGCCTACGCTTAAACCGGGGAAATCCCGGCTCAGTGAGGCAGCTTCCTTTGCGGCAGGCATGTTCACCATCAGGCTGGCGCTTGTGACGATTCCCCGCTCGTGGGCTTGTAAAATTCCACGGTTGATCCCCGAACTGGCGCCAAAGTCATCGGCATTTACGATGAGATACTTCATCGTCGTAACTCCTCTTTCGCCAGCAGAGCAACGACGGGTTCGAGACGCTCGAACCACTGATCCACCAGTAAAAGATCATCGAATGCCCAGTCCGCCGCACCCTTCGTCAGAGCCAGTGCACGCCAAATGACGGTGTTAGCGAGCCGGGCGCACTCGGCAGTGTCGAAAAGAAGATTCCAATCGGTGCCGGGCATGAACCGCCAACCTTGGTTTTCCATGCGTCGGATATAGTCTTCGAGTATCCATTCCCGATCCCCGCGTGGAAAATGCGACAGGAAATTCGAGAGGTCGTAGCTGACCGGCCCCACGCCCATGTAGTCCCAGTCGATAAATCGCGTATGCAGTCCGAATGGCTGTCGAAGTACCATGCTGTTTTTTGGCGACAGATCACCGTGAAGAAGTGTTTCAGGACCGCCAAATTCCGCAAGATTTTGCATCCGACCCGGCTGCTCGTCCCGGAGCGATTCCATTCTGTTTCGTAGCCGGTCGAGCAGGATCCGGCGCTCGTGTGATATTTCGAGACCGGACGTTTCCAGGGCGAGGAGGCAGCGCAGAGCATCACGCACACTTGAAACGTAGAAGTGGCTGCCGAGGTCGCGTCCGAAAAGCCGGCATTCGGCAAGAACAGGGTGTTCTCGAAAGCGGACGTGAACCTGTGCAATCATCTCAACAGCAGAGCGAATGAGCTCGGGATCCGGATGAAGAGCCGGTTCCGAGAGGAATCCCACATCCAACTCGGTTTCTCCATCGGCCGGATCAGGCCCCGCCAGAGAGCAGTCACCCAGATCGTCGTAGACATGCCAAACGCAGCGGCCTCTTCCCTCTGCGGCAATGGCCAGCAATGGCGGTCCTGCTTCGGTCAATCCGGCGGCCGGGAGCCACCGTTTGACGACATACTCGTTTCGCTGGGCAATCTCGGGACTCAACCGCTTGACGATTACTGATCGAACTGCGCCGGCATTCTCGATTCTCAACCGATAGATATGCGGCCGCCGGAGTTTTTGTTGAGCAACGATACGCGCTCCATCATAGAACAGGCCGCGCAGTGCTTCCCAAAGCTCTGTCACGCCAACTTCGGCCATACCCGACAGCAAGTGATTTGATGTTTCCATTAGCTGGAAGATTTTGCGGACACTACTGCGTGTGTGCCCGTGTTTCGGTTCTCACCGGGGACGTCCAAACCCGTCTGGTGCAACAAGTCCGTCACGACTTTCTTCGCGTCGAAATATTCATGAGCAATGTCTCGCGCCGCGCGGCAGTGCTTCTCGTAGTTGCTGTTGATGGCATCGAAAGCGGCGAGGATGTGGTCCATAGTCTCAAAGGCGAAGAGTCCTTCGCCCGTCGGTAAGACATGGCCGAAACCGGTGTCCCCCGTAATGACAGGTCTGCCCGCGGCGAGATAGCAGGCGCTGCGGTCACTGAACCAGCCGCTGCGAAGGCGGACATACTGGTCCTTGGTCACCGTGAACTCGCCTCGTGATTGTTGAATATAGCGGCGATACTCGTGGATCGAAGCACTGAGGGCCCTGGCGTCCACCACACGCCAGCCGTTTTCCTCCAGCATCCTCTGGTCGTCATGTCCAATCCAAGAAAGCGCCAGTTCGACCGGCTGTTTGCTGCGCGCCGGGAGGTCCAGGATTTTTCTAAACTCCAGATCCTTTCTCCACGGATAAAAATCGCCGTTGAACTTGATCTCCTTTTTCCGCCCTCCCGTCCACTTCGCAATCGTCGTGAAGCGGGAACATTCAGAGTCGATGGGCGCCTCCCAGTGATTCAGCAAGACGGGCTGACGAGTTCGGTAATAATGGAGATCCGGCTTTGGTATTCCACAGTCGGGTTGGCCCAGATTCTCAGCAAACGTAAAGTGATGCGTGTGAGACCGGACAAAGTCTCGCATTTTTGCGTCGCCTTCGTGCAGCTTGATCTGCGGAAATCCGGGATCGGTTTCCAAATAAATCCGGCGGTCGCAGCTCAACTGATCCTCGTCCAGGATGTTGGTGGCCGTTACGTTGATGATTGCTTGCGCCTCAGCGTAGATGTTTTTTAACTTTTCACGAGACAGACTTCCGAAGACTTTGCTGTTGTCGGCATGGGCGGCGCGGCAAACCCAACGATCGGCGAATCCCAATCGTTCGAGCACGTCGCCGATCATCACACGCGGCACGTCCGGATTCGCCGATGGATTGCAGGGGTCTGCGACCCAATTGCTGTGCGACTCGACATAGTACACGTCGAAACCGAGTTCCTTCAGTGCAACTAAATAATGCAAGGCCTGCCAAACCACTCCACCACAGGGGTCGAGGCACATTCTTCCCAAAACGACGATCTTCGGCTGTTGCTCTGTCTTCATTTTTGATTCTCCAAACGGCAACATCAGCGAGCCACGTTGCTTATCGCAGCCATCCGGCAGGAGAACAAGGCGCCCGTTCTCGATCTCGATCCAGCGAAAAGGCAGCCCGCGAGGCTAAGTCAGTAGGACCTGCTGGAGCGAGCGCCGGTAAAGTGGGATTTGGCTAGATAGGGGAGTGAACGTTCTTCTCCGCATACCGACTGCCGGTCAACGCGGACCATTGAGCCGGTACTGCTCTCACCGGTCTCGGTGCCTTGAACTTCTGAGTCCGCAACAATCAATGACTCTTCGATGCTTTTCTTTAGCGCCGTTATCGCGCCACGCATGACCGCTGTTGCTGCGGCCAAATCGCCGACGGTGCGCAGCACGAGTTGCGCTGCAAGTACTCCAAAAAGTGCCGCCGCGGCCAGGGAGCCGTCCCGGGCAGTGCTGACGACCAAAGCCGCCAGCAAGAAGACTGAGGAAATCGTCCACCAGGAGCAGCGTGGAACCAATCGCAACCGTGCTAATTGTTTGCCTTCGCCATGTTCTTCCACAACAGCGGCTAACCGAACCGAGCCAAATGATCCGCGAGCCACTTCCAGATCCCATCGGTCGTATGCACCACCACGAATGACACGCGCTCCAGTGGCGCTTAGAGTCGCTTCAAGTGAGCGCAGCCAGTCTTCGTGCGGCCTCCACTGCTCACTCCATATGCGCCAGGTTTGAAGGCGCGGCCATGCCCAGCCTTCAATCCGGCGGCGGCGCCATGGGCTAAGGCCGTTGCGCAGACGGCCGTCCAGACGCCAGAGAGGCTGAAGCATGTACAGCAGAGCAGTCAGGCCGCGTAATGCAATACGTCTCACGACGGATTCATGCTTTGTCGGAAAAGAACCGCGTAGAGCCGCCGCCGTAGCACGAATTGCACTCACACCCATCGTGCCCACCAGCAAGACGAGCGGCAACGGTTTCCACGAAACGATTGCGGCCGAGATACCGACAAGACAGATGACTGTCAGGTACCACTCCGGCATCAGCGGCAACACCCCAAGATAGCCGGGCGAGGGCTGATAGACGCGTTGAAACAACGCGCTACCCCACACGCCATGAAATATTCGCCGGAAACGTCGCGGAGCGTACATGGCCGGCGAATAGATTCGCCCGGCCCAAATCAGATGTCCGGGAGCGTTATACTTTTCCGGCCACTTCTGTTCCAGAAGCGCTTCGGCTTTTCCGTAACCTCGCTGCTGCTTCAAGTATGCCCGGATGGAATTGCGCCGATGGTGCCAGACGACGGCCGCCGCATTAAATCCCAAGGTCCATCCCCTCTGCTGTAGCCTCCAGCAAACGTCCACGTCGTCACCCGCGACGCGGAATCTCGTATCGAAACCTCCGATCGCTTCAAGAGCGGCTTTTCGAAATGCCATATTGCAGCCCGGGATGTGTTCAGCTTCGCGGTCTGAGGTCAAGACGTGAATGGGACCGCCGGGCGCGATGGCAACACAGTCCGCGACCAACCCGTCGCCAGGTGGGGGCAAATTGGGCCCGCCGGCTCCGACATGATCCGTCGTCATGAATGTGTTCGCAAGATACTGGAGCCAGTGCGGGTCGGGATAGGCATCGTCATCGATATAGGCGACGATCTCACCGCTTGCCGCTTCACAACCCGTGTTGCGCGCGCTGCTCAAGCCGCGATTCTCAGTGCGGATCAGCCGAAATGGGTATTGCCGGGCGATTTCAGCCGTGTCGTCTGTCGATCCGTCGTCTACAACAATGACTTCATAGTTGGGGTAGTCGAGCCTCTTTAACCCTTCGAGACACTCGCGGATCACGCGCGCGCCGTTATAGCTGCAGACGACGACCGAGATCTTTGGCCAGTTTTTCTCTGGAGGGAACGGGACCTCGGTAAAAGCACGCTGCACGGCCTCCAATGCCGGTTTTGGGCGCCGTTCCCAGTCCGTAAGGCCGAACGCCCAGTCGAGGATATCGTGCCCTCCCCGGTACCATTCGTCGGTCCAACTGAACACAAAGGCCCCGGCACAGCCTTCGGCAAACGCTGTCCGAACTTGCCAATCGAGGAAACGCGATTGGTTCTCGCTTCCGTTCCGAAGGCTGTCCAATCCGATCTCCGCCAGCACAAGTGGCCGGTTGCCGGCAATATTTTGAAGCCGCGCTATGTATGCACTGAGGGACTGTTGGTTTTCTAAATAGACGTTGACGCAAGCCAGATCAACAAAATCCAGTTCCAGATATTCCGTGGACGGATAGTTGACGTAGGTAAACAAACCCTCGGGGTCTTTTTGCTTTGCTTCCATCCACAACGTGTGAAGGTATTGCTCCACCCGCCGCGCTCCATACCACCTGACTATTGGTGCCGGAATTTCATTCCCAATCGTGTAACAGAGCACCGCGGGATGCTTCTTGCAGAGGAGCACACCCTCAGACACGCGCTTGCGAATCGCAAGGTTCTGCTGGCGATCGTCGAGGAACGCAATGTGTTGCTCCCACGGAAGGCCAACCATGACATAGAGGCCCTGGCTGTAAGCAAGATCCAGAAGCCAGAGCGGCGGCACTGTGTATGTCCGGACAGCGTTTATTCCTGAATTCGCGATGAGAAGAAAATCCCGCTCGACCCGATCCGGATTATGAAATTCACGGCCGCGTTTGTCCGGCCGGAATGTGCCGTAAGTGACTCCTCTCAGCCACAGCTTTTGATCATTACAGTAAAGAAATTTCCCGCGAACCACGGGCCTCGCGGAACCATGGTTGGAAGAAATCGCATCAGTTGCAGCTTGGAATGGTTCGGATCTGTCGCTAAGTTCTAAGTGAGTGCGGCGTCCGTTTATTATTAATTCCTTCATTGACCGCTTCTCTGAGCTACAGCGCACCCTCTAGCGCTGGTATGGAACAGCTTTCTCGGCCTGACGCGCCTTGTCTGTGCGCGTGTACCGTTTTTGTAGACGAAATCTGCAGGCGCTCTCTCAACCAGGCCAATTCGGATTCCCACTAGGATTTCGTCACCATCCGCGCTCTGTAGTTTGCGACTCTGAGTCCTGACGGCCGCCAACCCAGGCGGGGCCTGAGTTTGGACGGTGCGAACAGGTCTCGTTAACATAAAACCTTACGTGTGACTTTTCGTCTTGGTGGAAATTGGTTTAATCCAATTGGGCTATTTCGCTCGGCTAGTCCACGTCACGGAATGGCGGTTGCGGCGCCGCGTCTGGGCTTGGCGTCGTGGTTTGCGAACTCCTTAAAGTTAAGCAGTTACTTCAGGCAATGACGTCGCGGAAACGCTCGCAAGATACAATTTCAGAGCATGCTACTCTGAGTTGCACAAATCTAGCCTGTACATTCTTTCATGCGCCTACACCCTCGCCAGCAGATTGCAAAGGAAGCATCGGCTCAAGCATTCGACCCCATTGTTCCACTATGGCCAGGTCGTCAAAGGCCCACTCGGTACGCTCCCCCTCCAGAATGGCACTTGCAGCCCAATAGACTGCGTTCGCCAACCTGGAGGACTCCGCCGTATCAAACAGCAGATTCCAATCGGTATCGGGCGAAAAATACCAGCCCAGCTGCCGCATGACTTCGAGATAGCGGCTCAAGATCCATTGCCGTTGCTCGCGTGGAAAGTGGCCGAGGAAATTAGAGAGATCGAAGCTGACCGGGCCGACGCCCACGTGGTCCCAATCAATTAGCCAAGCGCGAAACGCTTGCCCATCGTGACGTACCATCACATTGATGGGCCAGAAGTCACCATGGAGCAGTGTTTCGGGACGGCCATATTTTTCAAGGACCTCTACACGGCGCGCTTGTTGCTCGAGAAGCGTTCGCATCTCTGAAAGCAAGCGCTCGACCAATGCTCTCCGTTCCGGCGAAAGATATTCCTTCAGAGTCCGCAGGGCCTCTAAGCCGTGGATAGCATCCCTTACCGAGGAAGTGAAGAAAGCATTCCCACAATCGCCCCCAAGCAGCCGGCATTCTCCCAATAACGGATGCCCACGAAAGCGTGCATGAACTTCGGCAATCAAGCCTACTGCTGCCTCAATACGTTCGGGCGTAGTAAACACGCCTGAAGATGCAAGACCGCGGCCCTTTCCTGGAACTCCCTTGGCCGCGTCCTTCGTCACCAATGAAGACTCTCCCAGGTCTTCGTAGATATGCCACACGTACTTTCCATGCCGCTCTGCGGCAACGCCCAATAACGCTGGGACGGCTTCGCCCAGTCCAACGGCAGGAAGCCAACGTTTCGTCAACATCTCGTTGCGCTGAGCGATGTGCGGTCGAAGCCGCTTTACAATCAACGAGCGGACTGCACCGTCAACCTGCGCCTGGGCCCGATAAGTGCGTTTTCCGCTCAACTTCTGCTGAGCAATCAGGTGAACGCCAGGGCCAGCCCCCAATAGCTCCCGAAAAGCCTCGCGAAGCTCAGAGGAAGCGAGTTTGCCAATGCTTTCTGAAGTGTGGTTTACCATTTGCCTATGTGAGAGCCCACTTGAAGCTCGGGCCACAGCAAGCGCGACGGCTTTCGCGCTGCAGACTCCTCGGCACGAATCCGGCATTCTTCAACTAGCCGGCAGCATGTTTTTCGCGGGAAATGTATTGCCCTCGCCGATCAAACGACCCTCAGGGTCCACTGACCGAACACCGTCGTACTCAAACGTTGCGGGCGGGCGGATGATCCGGCCATCATCGATTTCGATCCGCATATCACAAATGTCGAGCGTGCTCAGCCGGTGGGCGATCATGACGGCCGTGCGCCCCTGGATCAAGCGATCTATGGCCTCCATGATTCCAGCCTCCGTCTTGACGTCTACAGAACTGGTGGGCTCATCGAGCAGAAGGATCGGAGCATCCTTCAAGAAGGCGCGAGCCAGCGAAACGCGCTGGCGCTCCCCGCCTGAAAGGCGCATGCCCCGCTCGCCGACCAGCGTCTGGTATCCTTTGGGCAACCGCACAATAAAATCGTTCGCGTTTGCCAACTTCGCGGCTTCTACAATTTCGTTCTCGGTGGCGCCCGGCCGGGCATAGGCGATGTTCTGCGCGATGCTCGCCGAAAACAGCACGGGCTCCTGGAGCACCAACGCAAACTGTTTGCGGAGATCTGTCAGCTTGTAGTCCCGCAGATCCACTCCGTCGAGTAGGATTCTTCCTGCGGTGGGATCGTAGAAACGCATCAGCAGGCTGACGAGCGTCGTTTTCCCCGCGCCCGTTTCGCCAGAGATGCCCACTCGAGTGCCCGGGGGGATCTCGAACGAAATTCCGTGCAGGATGGAACTATTACCATCGTAAGAAAAATGCACATCGCGGAAGGCGATGCCTCCGCCGGCCCGCAGGAGGGGCCGGGCGTGCGGCCGCTCGACGACTTCCGGGAGTTCATCGAAAAGAGCGAAGACGCGCTCGGCGCTGGCCAGCGCCGACTGCCTGTCGGTCACTAACTTGCTGAGAGAGCTCAAAGGCGAGTAAAGCTGCGCCAGGTATGACATC
>WNGJ01002233.1_pt1 | contig 20802 bp, 23 predicted proteins | sample 5400611 | NCBI WGS metagenome assembly WNGJ01 (sample SAMN13153375, study PRJNA577476) | soil metagenome | isolation source: 40 cm soil or saprolite under Garry oak tree replicate 1 | place: USA:California | collected 2016-06-15
GCCCACCGGCGCGTTGCAGGCTTGCAAGCGACTCATGAGGCGGACCTCACGCGAGCAGCTCGAGCAGGCGGTGAAATTCGGCCGCCACCGTCAAAAGAGCGTCGAGACAGAACCGTGAACAGCATGTCGAGACCGCGCTACACGAACACGGATGATGACCCGGTTTCAGGCGCCGCCGGAGAGCCTGCGGTGGGTCCGCTGGCGGAGTCGATCCTCTATGTGTGCGCATTGATCGCCGATCGGCCACGAGCCATCGATCGATACATCGACTATTTCGGCGAGCGGCGCCCGGTCACCCGCGTGGCCGCCTGCGGTCAGCCATCCTCACCAGCGGCATGGGGCGCGCTGTGGGTAACCATTCGGCCGAAACCTACGTCGGAAAGGCATGGGCGCCATGAGCGGCTGGGCCGCGGGCAGCACGTTGCATCTGCCGTTGGGTCGTCTGGCTCTGTGCCTCGATTGCGAGATGTGCTTCGAGGTAGGTACCGATACGTGTCCCGCCTGCGGTAGCCGGAGCTGGGCCTCGGTGGCGCGTTTTCTCGATAGGAGACATGACTCATGACGACTTTGTCGGAGACTGTTCGGCTTCCTTCGGCCGACGAGTCCATCGCGCCCGTGACGATTCTCGACGCACAGGGGCGAGTGTTGCGCGTCGTCTCTGCAGAGGACTTTCGACGTGCTCGGCCCACGGCAATGGCTGAACGCCTCGATGATCAGGGCCCAGTCTCATTGCGCGCCAAACGAGCGCAGCGTCGTGCGCGCGCCGAGAGTCGGTTGGTCTCGGCGCCGGCCCGTGAGCCGCATCGCGCCGTAGCGTCCTGAGCCCGCGCTCCGAACGGGCGTGAGCCCCCGGCGAGCGCGGAAGGCGTCGCGTTGCGTGATCTTGTCAAAAATTTTCGACCCGCCGTGGCCTGCCGAGCTGCATCCGACTCGAAAGAGCGGGGACAACGACGGTGCGTCGGCACCGGTCGATGCTCCGACCGGGCGGAGCGGCGTCCACAAAACACCCGGAGAGGGAGACAGATCATGCGTCGTTTCGTGATGGCTGTGGTGGCAGTCGGGGCGCTCGTCGCCGCGCTCGCCGGGGTGTCGTCGGCCCAGGCCAAGAAGGCGACCCTGACGTTGTCGGACGGCTCTGTTGCCGCCGGCATCGGCTTCACCTGGGGCAAGGGCACGCTGGCCTACGCGGGCAAGACGTACCCCGTGAAGGTGGAAGGGCTTTCGGTGGGAGAGGTCGGCGTGACTCGCGCGACCGCGAAGGGAACCGTCTCGAACCTGACCAAGGTCGATGATTTTTCGGGCAACTACGTGGCAGTCGGCGGAGGCGCGACGGCGGCCGGCGGAGTTGACGTGGCCGTGATGAAGAATCAGAACGGCGTGGTCATCGAGCTGCAGAGCACGACCCAGGGCGCGAGCCTGAAGCTCGGCGCCGAGGGTCTCCGGCTCACGCTCGCCAATTAGAGGCGGAGAGACACTCATGCAGACCTGGTGGATGCTCGTGGTCCGAGGGGGCCTGGGCATCCTCCTCGGTCTCGTCGTGCTCCTGTCGCCGCGGGTGGGAATCGGCGAGCTCGTCGTGCTGTTCGGGAGCTATGCCTTGCTCGATGGGATCTGGGCCGTGTGCTGGGCCGTCCGGGCCTCGCGGCGACCGCTCGAGGGATGGCCCGTCGTACTGGAGGGCGCCCTTAGCGTGGCCGTTGGAATCGTCGCGCTTGGCTTTCCGTTCGAGGCAGCGGCCTTCGTTCACATGATCGCCCCGTGGGGAGTGGTCACCGGTATGCTCGAAATCCTCGCGGCGCTGCGTATTCCGCAGCGCGTGACGGGGCACTGGGCTCTCGCGGCGGCGGGTGCGTGGTCCATCTTCCTCGCGGTGCTGATCTTGCGCCTGCCCCATGCGGTCACGGACAGTCTCGTGAACGTTGTCGGCGTGTACGCGCTCACCTTCGGCGTGCTCGTCGCGACGGCGGCGATCCTCATTCGCTATGGCGGTCCGCGCGTCGTTGTTCCATTGCACGCTCATACGTGGACGACGCGATAGGCGTCGTCTCCGCGAGCCCGTCACGTTCACCGCAGCAGGAAGGAGATCGGCGATGAGGAGGCATCTTGCGCTGATTCTTGGCGCCGTGCTCGTCTTGTCCCCGCTCGAAGGCGTCACCCAAGAGAAGCAGATCGTCGACGTCAAGGAGCTGGCCGGCACCTGGCGGGGCTGGGTCACGAGGGAGCAGGGACACGAGCCGGTCACGATGATCGTCTCCGCGGACGGAAGCTACCGAGCTATGACCGTGGATACGGCGTCGACCGAGGGGAAGTTCTACCTTCAAGACGGCAAGCTGCGATATCGCTCGTCGCGAACGATCGGAACGGCAAGTCTTTCCGTCGCTCGAGGCAATAGCGTGCTCACGATGGTTCCCGAGGAGTTCGTCTACGGGACTGGCCGAGCAGAATACGAGCGGGTCGAGTAGTTTGAGCTCCCCCGGCCGCCGTCGAGGCGGCCGGGGGAGAGCGATTCCGGCGGGCGTATTACGAGCTGCGACCGACGCGACGGAACGTGATCTCCGTGCCGCTCAGCATGCCGGTGATCTCGTTATCCTTGATATTCAAGGACGGCGTGTCATCGATGCCTTGGTCGAACCACAGCCGAATGGTGTTGCCATTGACGATGCCGTCGACGCGGCCATCATCGGTTCCGGCGCCCACGATCGTTCCAGTCACGCGGTTGCCGGTCTGCTTCAGGACCATCGTCATCGTGGCGGCCCCTCTCACGGTGCTGCCAACCCACGTGCCCGTCACATCGGACGAGCTCTGCGCGCTGGCGTAGCCAGCGAGCACCACGAGGGATAAGCCAAGGTACAGCAGCAGCGTGCGCTTCAAGAGATGTGTCATCGGTCAGCTCCTCCTTTTTTTACGGCGCCCAGCGCCGGCTCGATCGTCATTGGGATGCACGCGGCCGGCCACGGGTGACACGCGTCGCGGTTGCCGCAGCCACGAGGCGTTCGCGGCGACGGGCGGTGCCGTTCGTCCTCGTGCCATGCGTCCGGCCGGGACGCCGTCGCGTGGCCAACACCAGGCCTGCGGCATCTGAACCGTAGGATCTGGTAGGTCCCCTACCTGCCTGCAAAGGAGACCGTAGAGCGTCAGAGTGCGCGGGCCGCAGACTCAGGTCAGATCAGTGTCGCCTGGGTCGAAGCCGTCGTCCTCGGCGTCGAGATCCTGATCGCCGACGTCATCGTCCGACTCGTCATCGACGACCGTCGGATCATCGCTGGAATCCTGCGAGTCCGAGTCGTCTACGGCGGCCTGCGTGTCCGCCGAACTGGGCTGATCGCCATAAAAATTGTTCACGACGGTCTCACTGAGCGGCGGCTGCATCGATTGACCGGAAAGGATGCTTCCCGCGTGCTGACCGAACATCGACTGGATGCCCTGGAAGAGCAGTTGACCACCCACGACGCCGAGCGCGGTTGCGGCGGCGCCCTGCAAGAATCCCGATGACGCACCTGCGGCTCCAAATGCCGCCGGCGCCGGGGCGGCAGCAGGCGGCTGAGCCGTCGGCGCCGTCGGCTGAGACGCACGCCCTGAGGGGCTCGCAGGCGGTGTGCTGTGGCGAGAAAGGAGACCACCCAAGAAGCTGGTCGGCTGCGACGGCTCTGCGCTCGCCCCCGCCTTCGCCTCAGCGAGCTGCTGCTCGAGCTCGGCGACGCGGTGCTGGGCCTGGCTCAGCGCCATATCTTGGATCAGCACGGTCTGGACCAGTAGATAGGGCGCTTGTGGATTCTCCATCACACCGCTGCGGATGAGTTGGTCCGCACCCGCGTCCTTGGCTTGCGATGGTGTCCGGTTGAGCCGAGCAAAGAGTTCAGTGATCAGTTGTTGCTCTTGAGCTGTCATTGTGTCGCCCCGCTGAGAAGTATGTGGTTGCCGGCGGGTCACTTCCGAGCGCTGACAACCGTGGAGTCAACTCCGCTGTGTCTATTGGATGCGGGATTGGGTGTGGCTGTAACGCATCGGGCGATCGATTCCAGCAAAATTAGGAAACCCGAATACACGCAGTGCGCGGACTTCGCGTCGGTCGGCGATGACCTGTCTCGTTCTTGCGCAACAGGAGCGCGAAGCCAGGATTCGGCGACTCGTCGACGCCAACATCATCGGGATCGTCATCATGGAGCTCGACGGCCCGATCGTCGAGGCCAATGACGCCTTCCTGGAGATGCTCGGCTATAGCCGGGACGATCTCGTGGCGGGACGATTGGAGTGGACCGCGCCGACACCGGCGGAGTGGCACGCTGCTGCCCAACGAGCCATCGCGCAGATACGGGCGACCGGGCGGTGTGACACGCGGACCAAGGCGGTCTCGTTCGGGACGGCAGGTAGCCGCTCCCACCGAGCGGTGTAACGCACGCCCCAGGCGTGCATCTAAAAGACATGAGCCGACCAGGCACGCTCAGTCACCAGGAGCCGATCAGCCCTCGAACGTCGACCATCCAGTCCCGTTTGCGCGGAGCGGAGGTGACACACAGCGTGTGTCCGTACTGCGCCATCGGATGCGGCCTTCTCGTGTTCACCAAGGGCAAGAGGCCCATCGCCATCGAGGGCAATCCCGACAGCCCCGTGAACCAGGGCCGCCTCTGCCCCAAGGGCGCGAACACTCTGCAGCTCGTCGCCAACCCCCACCGGGTGACCACCGTGAAGTATCGAGCGCCGCATAGCGATCGCTGGGAGGAGCGCCCCCTCGACTGGGCGATGGACCGCATCGCCCGGCTCCTCAAGGACGCGCGCGACCGCGACCTCGTGGAGCGGAACGGCGACGGCATCGCCGTCAACCACCTGAAGACGGTCGCCTCCCTAGGAGGCGCGACCCTCGACAACGAGGAGAACTACCTCCTCAAGAAGCTGTTCACCGGCGGCCTGGGCATCCTCCCCATCGAGAACCAGGCGCGCCTCTGACACAGCGCCTCCGTGCCCGGTCTGGGCACCTCGCTGGGCTTCGGGGCCGCGTCGAATCATCCGCGCGACCTCGTCAACAGCGACTGCATCCTGATCATGGGTTCGAACATGGCCGAGTCCCATCCGGTCGGCTTCCACTGGCCGGTGGTGGCTCAGGAGCGCGGCGCCGTGGTGATCCACGTGGATCCGCGCTACACGCGGACATCGGCCGTGGCCGACGTCTTCGTCAAGATCCGCGCCGGGACGGACCTCGCGTTCCTCGGCGGGGTGATCCGCTACATCCTCGAGGGCGAACGCTACTTCCGAGAGTACGTCGTCCACTACACGAATGCGCCCACCATCATCGCCGCCGAAGACCAGCGAGCAGGCGATGCCGAGCTCGCCGCTCGGTGCGGCCCCGCCACCGCGGACGGCGTTTCCGACCCGTGGGTGTACGACCGCGAGGTCGAGCCGGACGGCAGGCGGGGCCAGCCGCGAATCGATCCCACGCTCACGGATCCCAGGTGCGTCCTGCAAATTCTCAAGCGCCATTACGCGGCCTACACGCCTGAGGCGGTCGCCCGCGTGTGCGGATGCCGGCCCGAGGACGTGGTGAAGGTGGCAGAGCTCCTGTGCCGCAACTCGGGCCGTGACCGGACGAGCGCCATCGCGTACGCGCTGGGATGGACACAACACTCGACGGGCGCCCAGATCATCCGCGCGGCTGGGATCATCCAGCTCCTGCTGGGAAACGTCGGGCGCCCCGGCGGCGGTGTTCTGGCGCTCCGAGGCCACGCGTGCATCCAGGGAGCCACGGACATCCCGGTGCTGTTCGACACGTTGCCGGCATACCTACCGCAGCCTCGCGCCGTCCCCGGCCACGCGACCCTGGCGCAGTACCTCGCGAACGGGAAGAGCTACCTGAGCCGCCGAGGCGAGGCTCCCGACGGGCTGTGGAAGGGGGACGCGCTCCGGGGCGGGTGGGCCGACATGCCCAAGTTCACCGTCAGCCTCCTCAAGGCCTGGTACGGCGAGGCCGCCACCCCCGAGAACGACTATGGGTACGGGTGGCTGCCCAAGCTCGACGAGGACCTCTCCGAGATGAGCTACTTCATGAAGATGCATCGGGGCCACATCCGAGGAACCTTCCTCATGGGACAGAACCCAGCGGTGGGAGGTCCGAATGCCCGGCTGCATCGCGACGCCATGCGGCGGCTCGACTGGCTGGTGGTCCGCGACTTCTTCGAGACCGAGAGCGCCAGCTACTGGTACGCGGACCCGGACGGGGTGGATCCGAAAACGGTTCCGACTGAGATCTTCTTCCTGCCGGCCGCCTCGGTGATCGAGAAGAGCGGCTCGTTCACGAACACCGAACGCATGCTGCAGTGGCACGACCGGGCTGTGCCCCCGCCCGGCGACTGCCGTTCCGACGCCTGGTTCGTTTACGACCTGGGCCGGCGCCTGAAGGCGCTCTACCGCGACTCGACGGACCCGCGCGACGCTCCGATCCGGCACCTCGCATGGGACTACGGGAGCGACAGCACGGCGGCTGCGCAGGAGATCGACACCGAGAAGGTGCTCCGGGAGATCAACGGCTATCACGTGAGCGAGCGGCGGCAGCTACGCGGACCGGGCGAGCTGGCCAGCGATGGCTCGACGGCCTGCGGCTGCTGGCTCTACTGTGGCGTCTTCCCGGACGCGCAGTCGAACCTGGCCCGCGCGAAGGACCATCGCATCGACGGCGACTCGATCTACGCCGGCTGGGCGTGGGCGTGGCCGGCCAATCGGCGCATCCTCTACAACCGCGCCTCGGCCGATCCCGACGGGCGGCCCTGGTCGCAGCGGAAGAAGCTCGTCTGGTGGGATGGCGAGGCGAAACGATGGACCGGCCACGACGTGCCGGACTTCGAGCGGGACAAGGCGCCGGACTACCGTCCGCCCGTGGATGCGCGGGGGCTGGCCGCGATCGCGGGGGACGCGCCGTTCTCGATGCACCAGGACGGCCGGGGATGGCTCTACGCGCCTTACGGACTCAAGGACGGCCCCTTGCCGGTGTTCTACGAGCCGCTCGAGTCGCCGTTCATCAATTCGCTGGGTCCCCATCAGTCGGATCCGCTTGCCGTCGTCCTCGTGGATCCGATGAATCCGATCGCCGCCCCCGGCGATCCCGCGTATCCGCTGATCGCGACCACCTATCGCCTGACGGAACACTATTTGAGCGGCGCCATGAGCCGATTCGACAGCTGGCTGTGCGAGCTCCAGCCGGAAATGTTCGTCGAGATCAGTCCCGAGCTCGCTCGCGAGCGCGGCGTGGCCAACGGCGACTGGGTGGTCGTCAGCTCACCGCGCGGGGAGATCGAGGCACGAGCGCTGGTCACCGGTCGGCTGAAGCCCGTCGTCGTCGACGGGCGGCCTGCCCATACCGTTGGGCTGCCGATCCACTGGGGCTATGCGGGAGAATCCGTCGGCGCGGGGGTCAACACCCTGTCCCTCCTCTGCCTCGACCCCAATGCGGACATCCACAGCGCCAAGTCATTCGTCTGCCAGCTGCGCGCGGGCCGTCTCGGCAACGGGCGTCCGCCGGAGCCGCTTCCCGTCTTTTCCCGTCCAGTCGTGCAGGACCCGATCCCCGACACGCCCGGAGCCGCACAGCCGCTAGGGAGATTCGGGCATGGCCAGTAGAGAGGTCGAGGTCGCGGAGCTTCCCCAGCGTAGCGAGCCTCCGTCCGGTCCGTTCTCGGACATCGCCCGACGCCTCGTCGATCCGTTCCGGACCGTCTCGCCTCCAGAGCCGCGGCCCGCCACCGGTTTCTTCACCGACACCACCGTGTGCATCGGCTGCAAAGCGTGCGAGGTCGCCTGCAAGGAGTGGAACCTGCTGCCGGCCGATGGTCTTCACTGGTCCGGCAACAGCTACGACAACACCGGGGCCCTCTCCGCGACCTCGTGGCGCCACGTGAAGTTCATCGAGCAGCTTGGCGAGCCCACGCCTGCGGCGTCGGTCGCCGCGCCTGAGACGCCCTGACGTCCTCGCCGGCGTTCTCTCTGCAGCGACTGCTTCACGAGCCGAAGGACGGGCGCTGGTTGATGATGAGTGACGTCTGCAAGCACTGCGTCGCCGCGCCCTGCCAGCAGGCGTGCCCGACGGGCGCACTCATCCACAACGAGTTCGAGAACGTCTTCATTCAGCCCGACATCTGCAATGGCTGCTCGTCCTGTGTGTCCGCGTGTCCCTTCGGCGTGGTGACGCGGAGCTCGCTCGACGGCCATTCCCACAAGTGCACGCTCTGCTACGACCGGCAGCGCGACGGGCTCGTCCCCGCCTGCGCCAAGGCCTGTCCGACGCAGTCGATCCAGTTCGGCCCGATCGACGAGCTGCGCGAGCGGGCCCGCGCGCGCGTGCACGAGCTGCATCGACGAGGTGTCACAGAGGCCTATCTGTACGGCGACGTTCCCACCGCGAGCTATTCCGAGCTGAACTCCTTCTATCTCCTCGTCGATCGTCCTGCCGTCTATGGCCTGCCGGACGACCCCGTCAATCCGTGGCTCTCCATGAAGGGCGACTACGTGCGGGCCATCGGGAGCGGGCTCGCCGCGATCGCCGCTCTGCTAGCCGCGCTGTGGCTCGGAGGGATCTGAGCGATGCGCACCGGCGACGGACGGGCCGCGCACGCGGTTTCCACTCCCCTCCCGGGGGGGTACGCCGGCCGCGCGATCACTCACGCACCGGCGTGGGGTGGGCTCGTCGCCTGGGACTTGCTGTTCAACGGCATCAGCACCGGGCTCTTCCTGGTGGCGGCGATCTGCGAGATCGCGGCTCCGCGTGTCTTCGCGTCCGCGGCCGGGGTCGCGTACGCCGTCGCCCTCGGGTTCCTGGTCGTCGATCTGGCGGCCCTCGTGTTCGACCTGGGCGACCCGCTGCGATTTCATCACATGCTGCGAGTGGTCAAGCCAGGCTCGCCGATGTCGGTCGGTACCTGGTGTCTCACGCTGTACTCGCTGCCGCTGACGGTGGCGGCGGCGATCGGCGTCCTGCCGGGTGAATGGACGAGCCTCGACGCGGTCCGCCACATCGCGATCATCGTCGGCCTTCCGTTCGCGCTCGGCTCTGCCGTCTACAAGGGTGTCCTCTTGAGCACGAGCGCCCAGCCGGGATGGAAGGACGCGCGCTGGCTCGGCGGATATCTGACCAGCTCCGCCATCGCGCTCGGCTGCGCGGGGATGCTCTTCCTGTCGCTCATGATGGGCGAGGAGCGCGCGACGGCCGCGCTGCGCCTCGCTCTCGGGATTCTCGTGACCGTGACCCTGATTCCGTTGGGCCTTTTGGTGGCCGATGTCCGCCCGGCGCTGGCGCAGGCCTACCGCGCCCGGGAGCTATCCGGCCTCGCCGCCGCTTGCCTGGGTGGCGGGACGCTGCTCCCGCTGTACCTCCTCGTCGCCGGCAAGACCACGAGCGTTCTGGTCGTTGGCGCGCTGTGCGTCGCGCTGGCCGGTCTCGCGATTCGCTTCGCGATCGTCCGATTGCCTCACGCGTCGGCATGACAAACGTATCCGCAGCTCCGCAGTAACCAACGCAGCGGCTGCAGCCTCCAAACGGCATGGTCAACACGATCCTCGCGACGGTCGGCACCGCGTTCGCTCCGGTCGACCAGCACTACCTGTTCCAAGCGCGCCAGATGCAGGCGCTCTCGCTGGCGGTGCACATCCCGCTCGTCTGCTTCGGGATCGCGTTCCCCGCGATGGTCCTGTTCGCGGAGTGGCGCTACCTGCGGACCGGCGATCCCCTGTTCCGCGTGCTCGCCCGCCGCTGGTCGAAGGTGATGCTCGCGCTCTTCGCGTTCGGCGTGGTCACGGGCACGATCCTCAGCTTCGAGCTCGGCTTGCTGTGGCCGGGCTTCATGGCCACGTTCGGGAACGTGTTCGGGCTCGGCTTCGCCCTCGAGGGCATCTCGTTCTTCGTCGAGGCGATCTTCATCGCCATCTACGCCTACGGGTGGGACCGGCTGCCACCCAGGCTCCACTTCGCATCCGGCATCCCGGTGGTGGTCGCGGGCGTCGCGGGATCGCTCTTCGTCATCTCCGTCAATGGCTGGATGAATCAGCCCACGGGATTCGCGCTCGCCAACGGCGTCGCCGTCGACGTGCAGCCCTGGTCGGCCCTATTCGCGAACCGATACTTCTGGCACGAGTTCGTGCACATGTACGTTGCGGGGTACATCGTGGCCGGCTTCCTCCTCGCCAGCGCCTACGCGTGGACTTTCCTCCGCGGACGCCCGGGTCGCTACGAGAGGACGGCGCTCGCCATCGCGCTCTCCGCCGCCGCCGTCGCCGCTCCCATGCAGATCGTCATCGGCGACTGGGCGGCGCGCGGGGTCGCGAAGGCTCAGCCGGTCAAGCTCGCCGCCATGGAGGGGCTCGCGCGCACGATGGGCGGAGCGCCCGTGCATCTGCTCGGCTGGTTCGACGGCGACGAGGTGGTGTACGGGATCGAGATCCCGTGGCTCCTGTCGCTGCTCGCGTTCCACGACGCGAACGCGACCGTGCAGGGGCTCGACTCGGCACCGCCCGCCGATCGGCCGCCGGTGAACGTCGTCCGATTCGCCTTCCAGGCGATGGTGGGTACCGGGACGCTGCTCGCGCTGCTCAGCGCGGTCTACCTCTACGTCCGGTTCCGCCACAACCGACTGCCGACCTCACGCTGGTTCTACCGCGCGGTCCTCGCGGCGGGCCCGCTCTCGGTGGTGGCGATGATCGCGGGGTGGATCACTACCGAGGTCGGCCGTCAGCCGTGGGTCGTGTACGGGGTCATGCGCACCTCGGAGGCCGTCACCGGCGCACGGGGCATCCCGATCGGGTACGGGAGCCTTATCGTCGTCTACCTGATGCTCGCCGGCGCGCTCGCGTGGACGCTCCGCCGGCTCGGCGGCGCGCCTCTGGACCTGGCCGCCCCCCCGGCCCCCACGACGCCTGTGCCGTCGGAGTCGCACGAGGTCTCGCGTGCTCGCTGAGGTCCCAGTCGTCCTCATGCTCGTGGGCCTCGCGGGGTACACCGTCCTCGCCGGCGCGGACTTCGGGGCTGGCTTCTGGATGCTCCTGCCCGGTGGTGGACGGGCGAGCGCCACGGCGACCCGCGACCATGCACGCCACGCGATGGGACCCGTCTGGGAGGCGAACCACGTCTGGCTGATCTTCGTGCTGGTCGTCTGCTGGACCGCCTACCCGATCGCGTTTGCGTCGATCATGTCGACGCTGTGCGTGCCCCTGTTCATCGCCGCGGTCGGTGTCATCCTTCGCGGCGCCTCCTATGCCCTCCGGGGGCAGCTCGATGCCGCGACCGGTCGGCGCGCCGTTGAGCGCGTCTTCGCGCTCTCGTCGATCATGACGCCCTTCGCGCTGGGCACGGTCGTCGGCGCAATTGCGTCCGGCCGCGTGCCCGTCGGCAACGCGCGCGGGGACCTGCTCGGGAGCTGGTTGAACCCGACCTCGGTGTCGATCGGCGCACTGGCAATCGCCACATCGAGCTATCTCGCCGCGGTCTACTTGGCGGGCGATGCCCGCCGCCTCGGAGAGCGCACTCTCGAGCGCGACTTCCGCGCCCGCGCCCTCATGGCGGGGCTCGTGGCCGGAGCGCTCGCCATCGCCAGCCTCCTGGTCGTCCGCGCTGACGCCCCGCCGCTCTGGAGCGCCCTCACGAGCGGAGGTGGCCTCGTGATGGTTTGCACTTCCGCTACGGCCGGGGTCCTGACACTTCTGCTCGTCGTGCGCCGGCACTTCGAGGTCGCGCGTGCGTCCGCCGGCCTCGCCGTCAGCGCCATCGTGGCTGGCTGGGCCTTCGCCCAGTATCCTCACTTCCTTCCCGGGCTCACGATCGAGCAGGCAGCGGCGGAGCGCTCGACGCTGGTCGCCGTCCTCATCGGCGTTGGCGCGGGTGCTTTTGTTCTCGTCCCCGCGCTGGTGCTCCTCTTCGGGTTGTTTCTTCGCGGCCGCCTGGACACGCATGAGGGCATCGGAGCGTCCGCCGTCGACGTCCCCCGCGCGTCCGCCCCGGGCCGGCCCGCGCGGCTCGGGCCGTTCACGATCGCGTCCCTGCTCGGCGGCAGCGCTTTGATGATCTTTGCGGATTCGGGCTGGGCGCACGCGGTGGGCGTCGCCAGCCTCTTCGCGGCCGCCGCATCGACCTTCGTCATGGCCGCCGACATTCCCGGCGACCAGGCCGACGGATGAGTCTCTGCATCCTGCCTGCTTGCCGTCAAGCAGAGCCTTCGCACTGACGAGATCGGCGGCGCCGAAGCCCTCGGTAAACCGACGGTAAACGGGGCGCCTGCTCATCGGAACGGTTGGTCCCGGCGGTGAGTCGTGTCCCCAGGGCAGGAGGGCGACGGAGCCTGGCGCGTTACGGACCGGACAAGACTCGCGTCGGTGGGTTCTTGAGCAGACCGCACACGCCGATTACGAGCATCAATCCCCTCCTGAAGTCGTCTCGGCCGCTTGAAGCTCCTCGACGAGGACGTCGATCGGTTGGCCGGCGGGCGCAGACGGCCTGGATAAGACGATGCCGCGGTGGAAGAAATCACACATGATCCGGTTTGCCGTCGCCCAGTCGGCACCGTGGCCCGTCACGTGATATGTGCACAGGCTACTGCCGTCGATCACAGTCTCACCACAATTCACACACCGACTCATGGCAGGACACCACGACCAGCAAGCTCTCGGTTCATCTGTGCCTCCTGCACGGTGACACGTTCGCCGTTGGGCGGACACGTCGGCGACGGACGTCAACCTCGGTGCTCAGCGCCTCGGTCTTCCGGTGTAGTCGGGCCGCGATGCTATCGAGCTCCTTCTGCAGCTGACGCCTGAGCTGGTCCTTCTGTCCCGAGCCCGCGACGTCGGTGATTTCGTTGACCATGGCTGTTGCCCTCACGCAGCTTGAGATGTGCGTGATGTCCCGCACGTGACGCCGTCATGCCTCCGCGTAGATCGCTGCGCGAGTGTCGCAATCTTGCCGAAAAGATGGCGGCAGGAGTCACACCAATCGGGAGCGGAGGATCACAAAAACGAAATGGACGGTGCGGGGTGGACCCCGCCCGGAACAAACGACTTGATCTACGTAAGGAGATTCTGATGATGACGCTGCCACTGAAAGGTATCAAGGTTATCGACTTCACCGGCGTGCAGGCCGGCCCCGCGTGTTGCCAGATGCTGGCATGGTTCGGCGCCGACGTCTTGAAAGTCGAGCGGCTGGGCGTTGGAGACGTCACACGCCGTCAGCTGCGCGACATCCCCGATGCGGACGCGCTGTATTTCACGCAGCTGAACAGCAACAAACGGTCGCTCGAGATCGACACCAAGACGCCCGAAGGCAAGGCGATCCTGGAGCAGCTGATCCGGGAGGCCGACGTCCTGGTCGAGAACTTCAGGCCGGGCGCGATGGACCGGATGGGGTTCACCTGGGAGCGCATCCAGGAGCTCAATCCGCGACTCATCTTCGGGTCGGTTAAGGGCTTCGCCTCGGGCTCTCCGTACGAGGACATCAGCGTCTACGACAACGTGGCGCAGTGCGCCGGCGGCGCCGCCTCGACGACCGGTTTCTGGGACGGCCCTCCCACGGTCAGCGGAGCTGCGCTCGGCGACAGCAATACCGGCATGCATCTCTTGATCGGCATCCTCACCGCGCTGATCGGCCGTGAGAAGACCGGCAAGGGCCAGAAGGTGTCCGTGTCGATGCAGGACGCGGTGCTGAATCTGTGCCGCGTCAAGTTGCGCGATCAGGGACGCCTGGAGCGCCTCGGGTACCTCGAAGAGTATCCGCAGTATCCGAACGGGAAGTTCGGCGACACGGTCCCGCGCGGCGGCAACGCCGGCGGCGGCGGGCAGCCGGGCTGGGTCCTCAAGTGCAAGGGCTGGGAGACGGATCCCAACGCCTACATCTACTGCACGATCCAGGAGCAGAACTGGGAGCGGACCTGCCAGGCGATCGGCAAGCCGGAGTGGGCGAAGGATCCGGCCTACGCCACGGCCCGCGCGCGCCAGCCTCACATCTTCGAGATCTTCGCCGAGATCGAGAAGACGTGCCTCGCCGACAAGACCAAGTTCGAGGCGGTCGACTACCTGCGCAAGTTCGGGGTGCCTTGCGCGCCTGTGCTCTCGATGAAGGAGCTTGCCTACGACCCGTTCATGCGCGCCAACGGCAGCATCGTCGAGGTCCCGCACAAGAAGCGCGGGCCCTATCTCTCCGTCGGCAGCCCGATCAAGTTCTCCGAGTTCAAGCCGGAGATCACCGGGTCCCCGTTGCTCGGCGAGCACACCGACGAAGTGCTGACGGAGCTTGGTTACAGCACGAAGAAGATCGCCGAACTGCACAGCAAGAAAGTCGTCGGATCCACGGGCGTAACTCCGGAAAAGCACGACATCGCGAAAGCGTCCTAGGAAGGCACGTCATGGAAAACAAGACGCAGGCCACCTCTCTGACGAACGGCTTCGACCTCGTGATCGACGCCATGAAGCTCAATGGCCTCGACACCATCTACGGTGTAGCCGGGATCCCGGTAACCGACCTGGCGCGGCTGGCTCAGGCCAAAGGCATCCGCTACATCGGCTTCCGCCACGAGCAGCCCGCCGGCCACGCGGCGGCGATCACCGGCTATCTGACGCAGAGACCAGGTATTTGTCTCACCGTCTCCGCGCCCGGCTTCCTCAACGGCTTGGTGGCCCTGGCCAACGCCACCACCAACGGCTTCCCCATGATCCAGATCAGTGGATCGAGCGAGAGGGCGACCGTTGACCTGCAGCAAGGCGAGTACGAGGAACTCGACCAGCTGAACGCGGCCAAGCCGTACGCAAAGGCCGCGTACCGGGTCGATCGGGCCGAGGACATCGGCATCGGTCTGGCGCGCGCCATCCGCGCTGCCGTCTCCGGCCGTCCTGGCGGCGTGTACCTCGATCTTCCGGGCGACGTCCTGGCTGCCACGCTCGACGCCGAGATCGGAGCCCGATCACTAGTTCGCGTGGTCGACGCAGCACCCCAGCAACTGCCTGCTCCAGAAGCAGTCCAGCGCGCCCTTGACGTGCTGGCCACCGCCGAGCGGCCGCTCATCATCCTCGGGAAGGGAGCGGCGTATGCGCAAGCGGACGCCGACATTCGCGCCTTCGTCGAAAAGACCGGGATCCCCTTCGTGCCCATGTCGATGGCCAAGGGCCTGCTGCCCGACGACCACCCGCAATCGGCAGCGGCGGCGCGATCGCACGCACTGGCGAAGGCCGATGTGGTGATGCTGATCGGCGCGCGGCTCAACTGGCTGCTGGGCCACGGTCGGAGCCCGCAGTGGTCGCCGACGGCGCAATTCGTTCAGCTGGATATCGCGCCGACGGAGATGGATAGCAATCGTGCCATCGCGGCGCCGGTGGTAGGCGACATCGCCTCGTCCGTTTCGGCCCTGCTGGCTCGGCTCAAGCCCGGCCAGATCCGAGCTCGTGCCTCATGGCTCGATGCGCTCGCCCAAGACAAGCGCCGCAATGCGGATCGCATGGCGAGCCGCCTCGCCGCCAACCCGGACCCGATGGAGTTCTACAGCGCTCTCGGCGCCATCAAGGGCGTGCTCGCCGACAAGGACGTCTACCTCGTGAACGAGGGGGCCAACACACTGGACATCGCCCGCAACGTCATCGACATGCGCCTGCCGCGCCGACGGCTCGATACCGGGACCTGGGGCGTGATGGGCATCGGCATGGGCTACGCGATCGCAGCGGCGGTCGTTAGCGGCAAGCCCGTCGTGGCCATCGAAGGTGACAGCGCCTTCGGATTCAGCGGCATGGAGATCGAAACGATCTGCCGTTATCGGCTGCCGATCGTCACGGTGGTCTTCAACAACGGCGGCATCTATCGCGGCGACGGCGTGAACCACAGCGGGGGCGCCGACCCCGCGCCCACCGTGCTGATGAAGGACGCGCGCTACGACAAGATGATCGAGGCCTTCGGCGGAGTCGGTCACCATGTCGTCGATCCCCAGGGGCTGGCGAAGGCCCTTACCGAGGCGCTGGCTTCGGGAAACCCTACCCTGATCAACTGCGCGATCGATCCGGCAACGGGCACGGAGAGCGGCCACATCGGCAATCTCAACCCGAAGAGCAGCATCGAGCAGAAGAAGTAAGGACGAGGCCCGACGGGCACTCAAACTGAAAGGAATTGATCTCATGAGCACAGAATCTCCGACAACATCTCCGGGGAGTGTCGACAGCGAGAGGAGCCACGCTAGAATGCGCAACTGGCTGCTCGCCGGGCTCACGCTTTCGTCGGGCGCGGTGGACGCGGTCAGCTTCCTCGCCCTGGGGAAGGTCTTCACGGCGTTCATGACCGGAAACATCGCTTTCGCGGGAATGCGGGTCGCGGGAAGCCCCGTTGCGCCTCGGATCAGTCTGCTCCTGGCATCGATGGTGGGTTTCGCGGTCGGCGTCTATCTCGCCACGAGGATCGTTCGGCGCAGCCAGCTGACGACTCTCGCGTGGCCGCTGGCCACGACGGTCGCGCTGGGTGTCTCCCTGCTGCCCCACCTCGGTGTCGCGCTGATCTGGTTCGCGACCGGCGGCCGGCCCGACGACACGGTCATTCCCGTTCTCCTGGGCGCCTGGGCGATGGCGATGGGGATGCAGAGCGGTGCCGTCCGCAGGTTGAACGTGGGGGGTGTCTTCACGACGGCCGCCACCGCAACCTTCATCTTTCTCGTCGGCGACTGGGCCAATCGAAACTCCTTGACGAGTGACGAGCATAGCCGGCTGCGCGGTGTGCTCGTCTCTCTGTTCGTCGGCGCCACGATCGGTGGCTGGCTCCTCCTCCATGCGCCGGTCTACGCCCCGCTGTTTCCGTTCGCCGTCACTGCGCTCGTGGTCGCGACGGCCGCGTGGACCTTCCGACACGGCGACCAGGCGCGGGCCGAGGGAGCTGCGAGTGAAGGTCGGTCTGGCGTTCGAGCCGCGTGAGGTTCTAGGATCATGAAGCTCCAGACGAACGACGAGTTCGTGGAAGACGCGTCTTCTCTGGCCGAATCGATCCTCGCGTCCATCGCGGATGCCGTCATCTATGCGGATGACGCGGGGACGATCCGGCGCTGGAACCGTGCCGCCGCCGACCTGTTCGGCTACAGCGCCGCGGAGGCGCTCGGTCAGAGTCTCGACCTGATCATCCCCGAACACCTGCGGGCGGCCCATTGGCGCGGCTTCGAAGCCGCCATGAGAAATGGTGACACGAAGCTGCAGGGCCGACCAACGGTGACCCGTGCAACGCACGCTACCGGACGCAAGCTCTACGTCGAGATGACCTTCGCCCTCATGAAGGGACGCGCAGGAGTCGCGGCGCGCGGCGCAGTTGCGGTAGCGCGCGACGTGACGGCGCGCGTGGAACAGCAGCGGGCCAACGCCCGCCGTGACAACCCCCAGTGATGCCAATGCAAACTCTCGCAGATCTCTTCATCCATATAGACAAGCAGCAGCCGGCCATCATCTTGCCCGAGGGCCCTACAGAGATTGCCTACGGAAGTCTCTCGGATCAGGTCGACCGTCTGGCCGCCAGACTTCGGCAGAGTGTACTCGTCCCGGGACAGGTGGTCGCCATCGTGCTCCCGAATGGCATCGAGTACCTGGTTTCGTTTCTCGCGGTCACTCGCGCTCGGCTGATTGCGGCCCCCTTGAACCCGACGTACAAGGCCGACGAATTCCGCTTCCTGCTCGAAGACTCCGAGGCTCGCGTCGTCATCACCACCTCCGGAGCGAGTTCGGTCCGCGACGCCGCTCGCGCCGCGAGCATGCCGGTCTGGACAGCGAGCCGCAATGCGACCGGGGATGTCGAGATCGCTGGCCTCGTATTCAGTTCGTCCACGAGGGGCGCCCCGGATGCGCCGTTACCGGAAGACGTCGCCCTCTTGATGCACACGAGCGGAACCACCGGCAAGCCGAAGGCGGTGCCGCTGACTCACGCCAATGTGATGGCCTCGGTGGGCAACATCTCGGCGCACTACGACTTGAGCCCTGCCGACACCGCACTCGTCGTGATGCCTCTCTTTCACGGGCATGGGCTGATCGGCGCCGCACTTTCTGGGCTCTTCGCGAAGGTCACAATCGTGCTTCCCAGTCGTTTCAGCGCTCGTGCGTTCTGGCCGCTGGTCGAAGCGCACTCGGTCACCTGGTATTCAGCCGTGCCCACGATTCACGAGATCCTTCTGCTCCGTGCGGCCTCGGACCAAGCGCCGTCCCGGAACGGATTGCGGTTCATCCGATCCTGCAGCTCAGCGCTGTCCGCGGCGACGCTGAAACAGCTCGAAGATCGTTTCGGCGCGCCGGTTGTCCAGGCCTACGCCCTGACGGAGACGTCCCATCAAGTGACCTCCAATCCATTGCCGCCCGGCCTGCGGAAACCCGGGAGCGTCGGCCCGGGGACGAACGTGGAGGTGGCCATCCTGGGAGACGACGGCGAACTGTCGAAGGTGGGGAGCAAGGGTGAGGTGGTGGTGCGCGGAGCGACTGTCATGCACGGCTATTCACGTAACCCCGAGGCCAATGAGAAGGCATTCGTCAACGGATGGTTTCGAACGGGCGACCTGGGGGTCCTCGATCGCGACGGCTATCTCACGGTGACCGGTCGCATCAAGGAATTGATCAATCGTGGCGGTGAGAAGATCTCGCCCACGGAGGTCGACGCCGTCCTGCTCGGCCACCCTGCCGTCGGGCTTGCGGCGTCCTTTGGCGTTCCGGATCCCATGTACGGTGAGGAGATCCAGGCCGCCGTCGTGCCTCGGGCCGATGTGACGGCTGCGGAATTGCACGACTACCTCCAAAGCCGGCTTTCCGCCTTCGAGATCCCCAAGGTCATCCACTTCGTCAAGGCGCTGCCCGAGAGTGCGACGGGCAAAGTGGATCGGCACCAGCTGACGCATCTTTTTTCGAGCTAGCGGGCTCTCCTCGACTTCGGAGGTCTATTTTGACGATTGGCGCAGTGATGGGCGAGCCCGCGATCCGGACGGTCGCGATGCCGCGCGACACCAACCCAGCGGGCGACATCTTCGGCGGCTGGTTGATGTCGCAGATGGACCTCGCCGCTGGCGTCGTCGCCGGCCGCCATGCGCACGGCCGGTGCGCGACGGTCCGCGTCGACGCGATGGAGTTCGAGCGGCCCGTCCACGTCGGCGACGAGGTGTCGCTCTACGCCTCGTTGACCGCGGTGGGCCGCACGTCGATGACGATCCGGGTCGAAGCCTGGCGCCGTGTGCGCACTAGCGAGGAGCACGAGCAGGTCACCGCGGCGGTGTTCATATATGTGGCGCTGGACGAAGCAGGTCGCCCCCGGCCGGTGCCGCCGCTCGCATCATCACCCGGACTGCCCAGCTTCACAAGGAGGAACTCATGACCGGACCCTTCTCGGGCCTGCTCGTAATTGACCTGACACACGTGCTGAACGGCCCATTCGGAACGACGATCCTGGCTGATCTCGGCGCGCGCGTGATCAAGATCGAGCCGCCGGGCCACGGTGACGATACGCGCACCTTCGGCCCGTTCTACAAGGACCAGTCGCGGCCAGGCGCCATGGATCGTCTCGGCTTCTCCTACGAAGAGCTGTCCAAGATCAATCCCCGGCTCATCTACGCCTCCTCCACCGGATTCGGTCACACCGGACCGCTCAAGGCGTTCCCGGCTTACGACACCATCGTTCAGGCCATGAGCGGCCTCATGAGCCTTACGGGATTCCCCGATGGACCGCCGACCCGAGTCGGCACTTCCATCTCCGATCTCGTCGCGGGAGTCTTCATGTTCTGCGGTATTGCGTCCGCACTCTACGCGCGCGAGAAGACCGGCAAGGGATGCCATGTCGACGTGGCGATGTTCGACGGGACCCTTGCCTTCCTCGAGCACGGTTTGATGAGCTACTCGGCAACGGGAAAATCGCTCCCGCGGCTGGGCAACCGCCATCCGTACCTGACGCCGTTCGACACCTTCGAGGCTTCGGACGGATCGTTCGTGATCTGCTGTGGCAATGATCACCTGTTCGGGCAACTGTGCCGGGCCCTCGGACGACCGGAGCTGGCCACCGATCCGCGGTTTCTGTCGGATCCTGACCGCAATACCAATAACGTGGCCTTGAAAGCAGAGATGGAAGTGACTCTCAAGAAACAGCCGAAGGCGCACTGGCTCAAAGTGATCCATGAAGCGGGCGTCCCGGTCGGCCCGATCCTGGACGCGGCAGAGGCCGCCGAGCACCCGCAAAACCAGGGCGCGCAACATGTGGATCGAAGCGGGCGGCGTTGGAATGCCCGGCAACCCGGTGAAGATGACCGGCTATGACGATCCGCCGGTGCGCAGGGGAGCGCCTGCCCTCGATGAGCATGGCACAGCCCTTCGCCGCGAGTTTGTGACGGCCGAATTGGCGAATGATGTCGTCGGCGGACTCGCCGCTAGCCCGACGAAGGTAGGGTAGACCATGGCGGGAAAACACGAGAAATACCAGCGGCTGCTCGACTACTGCAAAACCCTGCCGCCGACGCCGACGGCCGTCGCGCATCCGTGCGACGACAGCTCACTCGAGGGCGCCGTCGGTGCGGCGCAGATGGGCCTCATCGCACCCATCCTCGTCGGACCGCGGGCACGCATCGAGGCGGTCGCGCAGGAGCGCGGTCTCAACCTCGCCGGGCTGCCGATGAGGAAACCGAGCACAGCCACGAATCGGCGGCACGGGCCGTCGAGCTCGTCCGCGCGGGCAAGGCCCAGGCGCTGATGAAAGGAAGCCTGCACACCGATGAGCTGATGAGCGAAGTGGTCAAGCGGGACGGTGGACTGCGGACAGCGCGCCGCGTCAGCCACTGCTTCATCATGGACGTCCCCGCCTACTCTGAAGCGCTG
>WNGJ01004288.1_pt1 | contig 20801 bp, 15 predicted proteins | sample 5400611 | NCBI WGS metagenome assembly WNGJ01 (sample SAMN13153375, study PRJNA577476) | soil metagenome | isolation source: 40 cm soil or saprolite under Garry oak tree replicate 1 | place: USA:California | collected 2016-06-15
CATCGCGAAGGACTGGCGACCAAGGATTGCATGAGCTTTCGTTGTGATCCGCTCGACGCCGCTGTTTCGGAGGAAGTGTTGAAAGCGCTGCGACCAGCCGAACTGGAACTCGCACTCGCCGCTCTGCGGGAACTCGAAGGACGCGATCAAGGCATTCTGCGTCAATGGCAGATGCGACTCGAGCGCGCCGAGTATGAAGTCGCACTCGCCGAGCGCCGCTATCAAGAATGTGATCCATCCAATCGGCTGGTGGCCAACACGCTGGAACATCGCTGGAATGAAACCTTGCTTCATCTGCAGGATCTGAAAAAGCAAGCTGCGGAATTTCAACGAAAAGAAGCACGGATCTTTACACCCGAGCAAAAAGCGAGAGTGCTCGCCTTAGCGCGGGATTTCCCGCGTCTGTGGCATGCACCCAGCACGCAAGCCAAGGACCGCAAGCGGATGTTGCGGCTCCTCATCAAAGATATTACCGTCAACAAATTAGTCGAGCAAAGACAGCTCTCCGTTCACGTCCGCTGGCAGGGCGACGCTTGTACCGATCTCTCGGTACAACTCCCGCCGAAAAGTGCAGACCGTTTTCGCTATCCTTCCGCGGAGGTCGATCGAGTCCGAGAGTTGGCCTGTCGTTTGCCCGATGCACAAATCGCTGATCAGCTCAATCGAGAAGGCCACAGCAGTGCTAAGGGAAACTCCTATACGACAAAGATCATTCAGTGGATTCGTTGGCGTTACCAAATTCCTCCTGTAAAACTAAACAAGGCCGAGGAGTTGACCGTTCAACAGGTGGCCAAGCAATTTGGCGTGCGTATCGGCGTGGTCTATTACTGGATCGAGCGCCATATAATCCAGGCACGACGCCTCAACGAACGAGGCCAGTTTTGGATTACACTCAACACCGAGGGCAAACAAAAACTGCGCGATTGGGTGCGCAATTCAAGCAGGATTCATTCGGCTTCCTAACGTGATTGGAGGGAGGTGCATTATGAAATCATCATCGGGATACCGAGCGGGCGCATCGTCTTACCGTCCGATTTCGGGATGTATACACGTCGGAGGGGCTGAGGTTGATAGCCCCTGCGCTTGAGTTCGTGTACGGCCTGTATCTTCTTCTCTGGGGTGTCCCAAATTTCTCGGTCCACACCAGGGGTTTTCTTGCCTTGGTTTTCCGTCACTCGCCGCACGGCCAGAATTTTGCCGCTGAACGAGTGGGTCAGCAGGCGTTGCAAGGCTCGCACCTTGCCCCATCTGCCTTCCTTCACCGCCTTCACGATACGCACTTGGAGTCGGCGCACGTTGCGGTGGATGGTTTGCCAATCAATGGCGAACCACTCTGCCGCTTCGCTTGAGACCGCACCAACGGCTTGCGCCGTCGTCATCTGCTTTGCCTCATATGCCGATTTGCCGAGTTCTCGCGTGTGAAGCACCTCAGGGAAGTCTGCCCGCTTTCGCGTCCGGTGATGTGGTCAACGCAACTGACGCAACCGGTATCTGCTCCATTACAGAGCAGCATTCACTTTCTCCCTGACCTGCTGTCCACACCGCCGTCGGTTCATCTTGCGATGTACCTTCCCCCTATTACGGAGGAGCGATATGGATTTACCCTGTTCCGTTGGAGTGACACGATGGGTTAGACCCGCTCTGTACGCCGATAGTGTTGTTTACCCATGACGGCGGAATCCGGAGCCGCCGTGCTCACCGCATGAAGAGCCCCGCAGCATATTAGGCCCTCTGAAGTTAACGACGCTTACGAGCGTTTGTGTATTCTGGTCGTGCCACCAAGCCTAGGCCCGTCTCCGCCTTATGCTGGCAGATACACCGTCTCCTCGCGGTTCTGGTGCCAAGTTTGCACTTGTGGGTACATCGTCCGAGGGCTTCGAACGGTTCGTTGCCTCCCCGCTCTGCCTCGTAGGCTACGTGTGATGGGACGCACGGTCTGATCAGTTCCTCCTTGTCAGACAATCAATCCAACAGCTTTACAGGTCGCAGCCGGATCATCTTCTCCACATCGCGGCCGTAGTTGCTGTGCCGCTTGCCACGCCGGAAAATGGCATCGACGATCTTGCCTTCCCAAATCAAATGCAAGGGTTGGAATCCCTTGACCTTTTTATAGGTCGGGTCGCACCCTTCCGCAAGCGCCAGAGAAACAACTCCTGCAACACCCAGCGGAAGGCTCCGGCATGGAAAATGTTAGCGGCGGCGAGAGACTGGGCCATTTTGGCGGTCCATTCTGGGCCACACCTTTCCCTCTTGCACGAGGATCTCAGAACGGTCCTCGCTCAACCTAGGTAACAATTCGCCAGCCACAGCTCTCCAGCAGAGGCTTATGGGCGCATGCACTGCAGGCTATTGTACTTTCAAGGTGTACGGGGTGCTGCGTTCCAATACCCTGTCTTCGAGTCTTTCCTGCGCTGCCACTGCCGCCAGCACGAATGGCGTCAGATCCCCGTGAAGGTCGAAGCATGCGAAAACCCCGTCCTGCTTGGATGTCCTGCTTCAAAAAGAAACGGAGTAACGAAGATTTGCCAGTGCCGGTCTTTCCGAGTATCGCGATGTGCTCTGCGCGCCGGTTGCGGGGAATACTCACGCGGGCCTTGGTTGGCTGCCCGTCATAGACTCTGTAGGTCGAGATCGCGGTGTCGGGCTAAGCGTTCCTTTCGCTCGCTCCAGCAGTTCCGCAGGATGGCCGTGAGCGCTTTGAATGGGCGAACATAGTTGAAGAAGTGGCATGAGAGAAATCAGGCAGGACTTTCCTGGGCGGTTAAGGCGCTTCGAAACTTTTCGAAGCGTGAGGTTGAGCATAGCAGTCGGATACTTCCTGAAAAGACTCGGAATTTCGTCGCGGAGATGAAAGCTCAAATTTTGCCACTTGAGATAGACTAGATTTACCCTAGTTTCTTTTCGGAAAAAACTGCGATGAATCCATCAGCGGAAATGTTGCTCAACGAGTTGAACGCGGCGCATCTGAAACTCCATCGGGCGTTTGAAGAAGCGTTTTGGCTCTTCAAAATGGGCGACCATGCCGTGAAGGACGCAATGAATGACGCCGAGAAAGCGCGCGACGCTTTCCGCGCCGATGCAAGGAACTTGGAACACGTCCGGGCGGCGATCTCGGCTTCCGCAACATCACCGAAGGAGATCGAACGCCTGCGGATTTGGGAAGATTTCTTCAAGCTTTATCAGACGCCGGCGGAGCTCATGCCGCTCAAGGCAAAGATCGGAAAACTGGAATCGGACATCGAGCAGAAGCTCGCGACCGCAAAAGAAGGCTACATCGACCCGCATACGAACGCCTTCGTGCCGGCATCGAAGGTCGCGATGCGCATGATGGTGCGGACGAACCACGACGAGGCCGTCCGCAAAGCATGTTTCGACGCGCTCGAGACGATGGCAACGCTCGCACTCGAGGAATATGTGGCCGTCGTGGGGCTTCGCAACGAATTCGCCCGCGCCCTCGGCTTCGAGGACTATTACGCCTACCACGTGCACGTGAGCGACGGCATGACAAAAGGGCAGATCTTCAAGCTCTTTTCCGACATCTACGAACGCACGAAATACGGCCTCGAAGATATCCGTAAGCTCGAAGCCGAAAAAATGTCCGGACTCCGGAAGCCTTGGAATTTCCTTTACATGATGGCGGGATCGCTCACGCTTGAGGAAGACGCTTATTACTCTTTCGAAGAAGCGCTGATGCGCTGGGGTCGTTCGTTCGCCGCGGTCGGCATGGATTTCCAAGGCGGCACGCTTCACCTTGACCTCCTGCAGCGCGATGGCAAGTACAATAACGGTTTTTGCCATTACCCCGATCTCGTGCATTTTGAAAGCGGCAAGCGTTATCCCGGTGCCGCCAATTTCACTTGCAATGTGGTCTATGGCCAGCCGGGAGCGGGCGAACAGGGGCACGATACCCTCTTCCACGAAGGAGGGCATGCGGCGGACCGGCTTGCGAGCGAGCAGGAAGAAACCTGCCTCAACACCGAATGGCCGCCGGCATCGATCGCCTGGGCGGAAACGCACAGCCAGTTTATGGATACGATGCTTTCAAGCATCGAGTGGCGCACGCGCTACGCGAAAAACAGGGAAGGCGCTCCCTACCCGCTCGATCTCTTTGAGCGGAAGGTGCGAAAGCTCCGCATAGTCGCGCCGACAAACCTCTATAGCATCATGTTCGTTTCGGAATTCGAGAAACTCGTGTACGAAACGAAAGAGCTCGATGTGGAAAAGGTGATGCGGATCGCGAAGGACATGTACCGGAAATACATGGATATGAGCGAGGATTCGCTCTGGGCGCTCACCGTGCCTCATATCTACAGTTCCGACAGCTCCGCGTATTACCATGCCTACGGCCTTGCCGAGCTTGCGCTCGAGCAATGGCGGGAGTATTTCTACGAAAAGTACGGTTACATCGTGGATAACCCCTCCGTCGGGAAAGAAATGCGCGAGGTTTGGAGGCTCGGCTCGCTCAAGAACTTCGGCGAATTCGTGAAGCTCGCGACTGGGAAACAACTTTCGGCCGATGCATACATCAAGGATGCGACGATGGATGCGGACGCCTTCATCGCGCGCGGCAAGGAACGCATCGCGCGGCTCGCTTCGGTCCCCGAATGGAAGGGTCCCGTGCGGCTGAATGCCGTGATCAAAATGGTGCACGGCAAGGAAACCGTTGCCGACAATTCGGTGAGTTTCGAAGCAATGGCGGAAAAATACGCCTCATGGCTCAATGCGCAGAAAAGACAAGTGTAAAATCAAGTCTCTGTGCTTCGCCAAAACTCCGGCCAGCTTTGGAATCAATGACATAGCGGCCGTCGTCTCCACCAGCGTTCTGGTATAACTGTTCGCCATGTTTCGTTTCCTCGGGGTCTCTTTTCGCAACCCTCGTTCGCCTCTTGTGCTCGCAGAAGAGTCTGCTACTTGAGAATCTGGCCTTACGCCAGCAGCTTTCTGTGATGAAACGCCGTCATCCACGCCCAAGGCTCGAGTTGCTCGACAGGCTCTTCTGGCTGATCGTTCGCCGCTGCTGGTCCGGCTGGAAGCAGGCACTCTTGGTTGTCACACCCGAAACCGTGGTCCGGTAGCACCGCGCCGGTTTCCGTTGGTACTGGATGCTGATCTCCAAGGTCAGGAAGCGCCTCGGAAGAGGAGCCATATCCCAAGAAGTTCGCGATCTGATCTTCCAAATGGTGACCGAGAACCCTTCCTGGGGAGCTCCTCGCATCCACGGCGAACTCCTCATGCTCGGCTTCGATGTTTCCGAAAGAACGATCTCTCGCTGGATGAAGCGGGCCCAAAGGAACCCGGACCCTGCCAAGCGCTGGATTACCTTTCTTCGCAACCACAAGGAAGCTATCGCCCGCGATGGATTTCTTCACCGTTCCCACGGCCACCTTCGGCCTGCTTTACTGCTTCTTTATCATCAGGCACGAAGGCCGACGCATTCTGCACTTCAACGTCACCAAACATCCCACAACGCAGTGGATCATCCAACAGTTGCGGGAGGCATTTCCTTTTGATTCGGCTCCCAGGTTTCTGATCTTCGATCGCTATGCCAAGTACGGTTTGGAAGTCCCGGTTGCTATTCGCTTCTTAAGCATCCGTCCTGTTCGCACTCCTTCGAAAGCCCCTGCCCTTTCTGCCGCTCCTGCGGGCGAGTATAGTCATCTATTGCAAGTACGCGTTGCCGCTAGCATTGTTCCTCAGCTGTTGAAACCGACGATGGAGCAAGACCATGAGAGGAATCTTTGTGGTGGTTAGCATGAGCCTGCTTCTCGGCGTGTGCATTTCGCAAGCCAGAAGCAGGCGCGCTTGGGAGCAAGAAGAAGCATTATTGAGGCGGCAGAAGGCGGCAGTCCATCTTTGAAGGCTTCTAAGCCATTTGCCATGAGAAGAGGGAGAGTTTCGAGAATCTATGAAATCTGCTGAAATCATCGCGAATTCGATGGGTGCTCTGTTCGATTCCCCATCGCCCGCTCCATAACTCCTGATGATTCAAGTGGCCTTACCTGGCTAAGTTGGCTGAATCTGCCATAAGAATAGTCCGTTTTGGACTGTAGTTGGAGTGCGCCGGATTTGCAACTCCATGCTCGGCTGGAACACGAAACCCTGCAGTCCGCGGGACCAGAGATCGAACAGTATGGAAATCACATCGCTCACTGACCACGTTAAGACAACCACTGGAACAGCAATTACTACAGAGTGGGGCCTCTCACTCCACCTAAAGCGCAACAACGTCTCCATGCTTTTTGACATGGCCTCTTCAGGAAGCGACACCAAACGCGGCACTTAGAGTTTTATACCCCCCAGCTGTTAACCATACAGCTGAACACTGTTGGGAGCGTCTGAAGCATGAAGGTCATGCATGCCCCTTACAGCTACAAAGTCTTCAGCTTGTCTAGATTGACCGGGCATTGGTTTCTGCGTCGGGACCTTTGCCAGGGATTTGCAGTAAAATCAGAATGCAGTGTTTCTATCCTGGCAAGCCATGATGAGTAGACGCGCCCAAGATCCGTTTAGTTAATTCAAGCCCTTAGCTCGATACCAGGCATTGCGTCGAGAATGAGCACTGTTCGAATAAAAGAAGTGGCAAAGCTGGCGAGAGTTTCCACTGCCACGGTATCTCATGTCATCAATAAGACTCGCTTGTCAGTGACAGCACCAAACGGAAGGTTCTCAGCGCGATTGAGCGCATCGGGTACACGCCGAACATCCATGCGCGCAACTTGGCTTCCGGCCGGAGCAGGATGCTCGGACTAATCATTTCAGATATTACCAATCCATTTTTTCCAGACCTCGTGAAATCCATTCAGGAGAAAGCCCTTGAATTGGGTTACGACGTAATCGTTCTTAATACGAACTACGACCCCGAGCGCGACACCCGGTACGTTCAGCGTTTGCTCGATTGAGAGTGCGGGGTGTCATGATTCTGACAACGGAGATGAGTCTCTCCGTGATCGAACGTTTCTCTTCGCGCGAAATCCCTGTGGCTTTTCTGGATAGCGGAAAGGTTGGCCCGCATATCAGCAACATACGGATAGACTGCGAAAAGGGCGTTCATGAAGCGGTCGAACATCTCCTGAAACTTGGGCACCGGCAGATTGCTTTCATTAGCGGGCCGGTGCGCTTCAAATCAACACAACTTAGACGGCAGGCCTTCCTCGAAGCGATGAAGAATCATCGAGAGTCTCTGCATACTGAGCCGCTGATTCTCGAAGGGAATTTCAGATTGGAGAGCGGCGAGCAGGTTGTCAGGGAAATGATGACGTTGAACAGCAGGCCAACCGCCATACTTGCCGCCAATGACCTGATGGCTGTGGGAGCCCTGCGTGGACTACGACGAGCCGGCTTGCAAGTTCCCAGGGATGTTTCCGTCATCGGATGTGACGATATCGCGCTTGCTGGGCTGACCGATCCTCAGCTAACTACGATCATGATTCCTCGAACAGCAATCGGGGCTTCAGCGGTTGAGGCTATTACGAACTGGTCCCACTGAAGGTCGTGAAATCAAAATCTCCACTCAACTCACGGTCCGCCAGTCAACAGCGGCAGCACCGCTCTCGAAGTGAGATTCCTGTTTCTGTTCTAGAAGCTGTCCCACAACCCTCCGTTGAGACGATGACGATCATGTTTCTAGATGAAGGCTCGAGGTGGACCTTGTTTCGGATTGGCGCAAGGACGACGCTCACTTTCCTCGGCTCAAGGGTAGAGTTTTCAGTATTCCTCAACGGTAAAGTTCAGAAATTCGAGCTTGAGCCGGGAGACACAAATCGCAGATCGTGGCCACCTGAAGGTTGCCGCGGGCTGAGAGCGGAGAGTCGTCACAAGTTGCGCTTGGGTTGAACAAGACTCGGTTATGGTTTGGCAGAAAACGACGTAGAGAGTCCGCCAGCCACGTCCAGCCTGGGAGCAATGCGCCATCAGAAGAGCTGATTAAACAAACGAATTCTTGATTTTGTTCTTGACAGGGCGAGAGGCGGCGCGAATAATGCACAACCATTGGGAACGTAAGCGCTTACGTCGAGCCCACGTTCCGAGAGTGGAAAACCTTCCTGGAATTCAGCTTTGGGGGACCTTGCGAGGGAGTCCAATCTGCGAGGTGACAAGAATGTTCCGGAAACCAGTGAGTTTTGCAATCTTTCATCTTGGCTTCTTACTTGTCTTTTGTATGGTCACGTTGGCTCTGGCCATCTCCGCGCACGCGCAAATAGGCAATGCGACCTTGGGTGGCACTGTCATGGATCCGTCCGGCGCGGCTGTAGGCGACGCCGAGCTAACTCTGACCAGCAAAGCTACCGGCTTCGAAATGAGAGTGACAACCAACGAGAGAGGCGAATACACCTTTCGCAACGTGACGCCGGGCACATACGATCTGAAGGTCATCAAAGCAGGATTTCAGAACTACATCCAAAAAGACATCGTTTTAACGATCAACCAGTCCGGTCATGCCGATGCCACGTTAAAGGTAGGCGCGACGACTGAGACAGTTACCGTGGAAGGTGAAAATACCCTCATTAACTACGACAACGGAACGTTGCAGGGGGGCATGGATCCTGAGACAGTCAAGGATCTGCCGCTCATCGTATCGGGCAAGCCTCGGTCTTCCGCAAGCTTCGCAGTGCTTCTGCCTGGAGTGTCCACTGGCAGCAGCAATGAGGCATTCAACGCCCGCATCAACGGCGGACTGCAGTCCGGCGACGAGGCGCTTTTGGACGGCGCAACCATGCAGGAAGGCTTTATGAGCCAGAGCGGCATGGTCTCGATCCAGGGCGACTTTCAGATGTCCCCGGACATGGTGCAGGAGGTCAAGGTTCTTACTTCGGCCTATGCTCCTGAATATGGCTCATCGTCGTCGGGCCAGATTACCATGGTGAGCAAATCCGGCGGCAACACCTACCACGGCGCGGCTTTTGAATATGCTCGCAACAAATCATTCAATGCGGCGCCTTGGAATGCAAGTTGCAGCACTCCAGGTTGCGACCGGCGTCCGCCGGATAACGAGCACGACTTCGGGGCAAACGTTGGGGGTCCTATCAAGATTCCGTTCCTTTACCACGGGACTTCCAAGCATCATTCATTCTTCTATTTCGACTGGGAGGCCTTTCATCAAGCGGGCGGCTCGAACGTTCCCACCCTTTCAATCCCTTCGATGCTCGAGCGAGCCGGGGATTTCACGGACTGGCAGGACAGCAAGGGCCAACTGATTCCTGTTTATATGCCCGGCAATGCCAGCGCAGCGTGCCAGGCCGCCGCTGGAGTGGGACCAGGGCAACAATTCCCCGGCAACAAGATCCCTTCGAATTGTTTCAGCCAAATTGCCTTGGCTTACCTAAAGGAACTGCCCCAGCCAACAAACGCTCAGCCGTTCAACAATTACACGCTTTCCAAGCCAGTGCCGGACACATTGGTCTCCAACAGTAATGTTTTCATGACCCGCATTGACCACAGCTATGGGGACAAGGACCATTTCTATTTCTTCTGGTGGCGGCAGTTTACGGGCTACAATACGGCGACGGAGCTCCCGCCGATCATCTCCACGGAGTCACCGACAAGACCGCAGAACTCGCCGATTGCGCGCTTTAACTGGGAACACACGTTCTCTACAACCATGACCAACCACATGACTCTGGGATACCTGAACCGCAATGAGGGCTATGGTTCCGAGCCGCAGATCCTGGATGCCGCGAAAGCCGGAACACTACCGCTGGTGGCGGGAGCAGCGGGGAACAACTCGCTGCCTCAGTTTACTTTCACCACCTTCAATCAGATTTCGAACAGCACTGGGCCCCCAGCGGGGAATGTCACGACTCGTCCGACTTGGGACCTGAACGACACCGCAAACAAAACTCTCGGCCATCATACGATCACCTTTGGTTTTGATTGGCGAAACATCCAAGGCAACGTTCACCAGCACACCAATCAGGCAGGTTCGTATAATTTCAGCGGCTCAGCTACAGCCATACCTAGCCTCAATAGCGGCGCCCCGGTGGCGGATTTCCTGCTCGGAGCCGTCACCGGCGGTTCCGTAGACCGCCGAACGGTCAGCGCTAATTACCCTCGTCAAAAGTCCTGGGCGCTGCACGTCAACGACTCTTGGAAGGTGACCACAAAATTCACCGCGAATTTCGGCGTGCGTTGGGATTACTTTTCGCCTTCGCGGGAAAAATACAATCACCTTTCGTTCTTTGATCCCGCAGGCATGAATCCGGACGGAATACCAGGCAGCTTGGCTTTTGCAGGTAGCGGCTCGGCGTGCCAACCTGCTTGTTACGGAGCGGAATACCCGGAAAAGGCCTGGCGCAAGGGTTTTGCTCCTCGTTTGAGTATCGCCTACGCCTACGACCCGAAGACCGTTGTTCGAGCCGGATACGGCGTTTTCCTTACGCAGGCATTCTACCCAGGTTGGAACGGAGGGATTCAGCTTGACGGGTACAACCTAAGTCAGTCCTTCGGCACGCTCAAAGATCCGACGACAAGTCAAAACGATCCCACTTTCTACGTCGACAACGGAGTCCCGGCGCCCGCGCTGACTCCGCCATTTATCTCGGGTTCCTTCGACAACGGCCACACTAATATCCTTTACCGTCCACTGGATGCCAACAGGCGGTCCTATTCCCAACAATGGAACCTGACCATTGAACGGCAACTTCCACAGAATGTTTTCCTGAGCGTGGCTTATGTAGGAAACAAGGGCTCGCGCTTGCCGTCGAGCTTGAACCCCGTCAACGTTCTGAATCCGTTCGACGCAAAGATTCAGGCGTTTTACGCCAATACAACTCCGATTGATGCTTCGTGCGCTACGGGCAATCCGACACCGGGGGCCAATTGCAGTTACGTGCCCGAGCTAGACGTTCCGTTTACTTCGGACAACCAGACACTCTTCGGAGTGACTCCCCCATACCCTGGCTGGATCGCAGAGCTCAATGCTGCCGGAAATTGTTCTCCGACAGTCGGTCAGGCATTGCTTCCTTTCCCCCAGTTCTGCGACAAACTTCAGGGGCTCAATGAAAATCACGGCAGCTCCATCTACCATTCCTTCCAGTTGAAGTTCGAGAAGCGCTACAGCCAAGGCTTATACATGCTGGTGGCCTATACGAACTCAAAACTCCTCACGAATGCTGCGGACAATACGCAGCGTGACGCTTCCACCTGGAACGCCTCGCAAGGAGTGATCTCGCCTTTCGAAGAGAGGCGGAATCGTTCTCTTGCGCCCGATGACGTTCCGCAGACCCTTTCCGCTGCCTTCGTTTATGAGTTGCCTCTCGGTAGGGGCAAGCGTTATTTGCACGATAACGGCGCTGTTGATCGTTTGGCGGGAGGCTGGCAAATCAGCCCCATTATTCGCTACTCGAAAGGCACGCCACTGTGGATTCGCTCCGATGCTTGCCTAACTTCTTATACTGGACAAGGATGCTTACCGGCACTCATTTCGGGAGCGAACCCTTTCCTGCAGGACCCGAACAGTTTCGATCCTGGGAAAGGGCCACTCCTCAACGTAGCTGCATTCGAACCTCTAACTTCCTTTGAGCCGGCCGGGGCGTGCCGGGGCTGCACAGGCGTGTTTGGATACACGGGTAAAGGTCCGCGCATATTTGGCTTCAGAGGGCCGAACTACAAAAACGTGGACTTTGCCATAACCAAGAACACAAAGCTGAACGAGAGACTCAACTTCATATTCCGCGCGGAGTTTTATAACGCGTTCAACACTCATTTGTTTGTCGATGACAGCAATTTCAACATCGCCGGAAACAACGGTGCGTTCGACTTCCACATTAATTCGCCGAACTTCGGCGGCTGGACGGGCAATGTCAGCGCGCCGCGAAGAATTCAGTTGGGCGCAAGAATCGAATTCTGACAAGCGAACACGCTAATACACCCCAAAACGACCGGCGCCCCGATGATGAGTCGGGGCGCTGTCTTTCTGAGCAAAAGTTTCGAGTGGAACTCACCGAGACAATTTCAGATGACGGATTCAATGGCCTCCGGTTACTGTGGTCCTTGCTCAGTCGCTCGCGCAGCTTGTTCTTCGCTGGCCTTCTTTAGTTGCTGGAAACGTGCAATTTCCGCTTTCGAGAGTGGTTCATTTCCCAGCCGGTGATAGATTCTTCCAAGCAGATAATGCGGTTCGGGATACTCCGGGGCCAGTGCAATGGCAGTTTTAAGGGAGTCGGCGGCCGATTGATATGCCCCTTGCATTTCAAGAACACGGCCAAGTTGATAGTGCGCCTGGGGAAGCTGCGAGTCGTAACCGATTGCCTCGCGAAGATTCTTTTCCGCCTCGGGCAACTGATTTAGTGCAATCAGCGAAATGGCCAAATCCACTTGAGGCCAGGGAGACGGTTTTGGCTGCAGCCGGTTCAGTTCAATGGCGCGGTTATAGTTTTTTACCGCTTCATCAAATTTACCGAGGTAGTCGAAGCAGAGCCCCAAAGTGTCGTAAGCGCGCACCATTTTTGGGTCGAGCGCGATAACTTTCTGCAACCGAGCGACAGCGGAACCGTAGTTCCTCTCATCATAATCTAAACGCGCGAGCCAGTACAAGAAAAGTGGATTCTGCGACTGTGCCGCAGCGAGCTTTTCTAATTCGGGGCGCGCCCAATCCCGCCGGTTGAGCCTGATGCACGCCATTGCCAGCGTGAACCGGCTCCGATCGTCGAGTGGCGCAATGGCTTCGGCTTTTTTCCACGCGATGACGGCGTTCACGTAATGACCATCGAGGAAGAAAACCGCGGCGGCGATAGCAAGCAATTTTGCCGACCGCGGTGACTTCGGATCGCGTTCGGCTTCTTCAACCAAAATCCTTTCGACAGCCGCGTGGTCTCGCGCGTTAATGGCCCTCTCCAGCTCCGTCTGACGTGACGGATCCACCTTCAATTCCGAAAGCTGAAGAGAGAGACTCGATGAAGAGGGATCGTCTTGCTGCAAGGCAAGGGTTTGAGCACCGACGGGCAATATTAGCCACAAGGCAAGCGCAGTCAGCGTGATAACCTACCTCTTTTCTTTCGGTACAGCGCGCCAATCAAGGCGCTGAACCGGCTTCGCATCCTCAATCTTTGCTTTTAGCTCCGCGGCGGCCTTACTCTGGGGCACAAGTTTCAGTTCTGCGTCAATTTCCGCAAGCGCTTGGTCGTATTTCTTCTGTTCCAGAAGAATTGCGCTAATAGCCAGGTGAACCTCGGGCAGTTTCGGATCTGCCTCCGCGGCACGCTGGAAGGCCACGAGCGCCAAATCGTATTTTTGCTGAGCCAAATACTCTTCCCCAAGACCTTGTTGCAATCGTGGGGACTTCGCGTCAATTCGCGCAATCTGCTGATACGACCAACCGGAAAGCCGCATCCAGGCTTTGCCCATTTGATAAGCGTATTCCGGATCATGCGGCGCCATCTCGATGAGTTTCTGGAGCTGCTGCGCGGCTGAGAGCCAGTTCTCCGAAGCCTCATAAGCCTTCGCCAGCTGGAGACGGGCCTGCGGTTGTTCCGGCATCAATTTGACCGCGCGCTCCAGTTCGTGCACGGCTTCCGTGTGTCTGCCAACTGCAAGCAGGCTGGCTCCGAGCAATAGCCGTGAAGGACCATAAGCTGGCTGGAGGGCCAATGCCTCGTGAAACCTTTGGATGGCTTCCACATGTAAATTGCGCATCTGTGCGATGACGCCCAGGTTGTGATAGACGAGCGGATGCTTAGCTCCATGCTGGAGTGCGTTCGCAAAAATCCTCTCTGCCGTGTCAAGATCGCCTGACTTTAGCGCTTCTATGCCGGGAGCCACCTGGGTTTCCAGCGAAGGTAGCGGATTCTCCTGCGCACAACAGAGAGTTGCCGCGCATAAGAACAGCAGGAGGAGATGGTGGCTAGGCAAGCACTTCAGAGAAACGTTTGGAGGCTGCATGGATCTGATCCAGTTCTTCGCATTCTTATTGATCTGGCAGCGCCGGTCATCCGATCAAAAGCACTCTCAGAACCATATTCCTTGGGCGCTCAAGGGGTGCGCAATCCGCAAATAGTATAAGACAGCGGAGGACGTGCCCTCATCCAAAGTATTAATCAGCGGACATGGATCGTTGCTCCAAACTTCATAATGCCCTGTGAGAGAATGGACTCGGTGGCCGCTTCTATGCAATCACGCCTGTCGATCCCAGTGATGTCTGTGGCCGTTTTTCTGTTTCCTCTGCTTCTGCGCTCCGCTCATTCACGGCAGATCCAAACTGGCGCCAGAGAGCAGAAAATTCTGCTGATCCAACAGTTGATCCAGGAACACGATCTCCAAAAGGCGCGCCATGCGCTCGCAGAGGCTGCCAACCAGTATCCGGGGGATGCGGGCTTCGACAATCTGCTTGGCATCGTCGAGGCACAGCAAGGCGATTACGTCGCAGCCGAAAAAAGCCTTCGCCGGGCAATTGCGAGAGAACCGAAGTTCACTGGGGCCTATCTTAACCTGGGGCGGCTGTACCAAGAGAACGCCGCCGCAGACCCCCAGGCGGTGCGCAAAGCGCTCGACGTTTATAGGCGCGTGCTCGAATATGACGCGGCAAACACCGAAGCGGCTTATCAGAGTGCCGCTCTTTTGTTACGACAAGGCCGTTATCAGGAATCACTCAATTACGTTTCACGTCTCCCTGCAGAAAACCAGACGAGCGCGCAGACCTTGTCCATTCGTTGCGCCGATTTCGCTGGACTGTCGAACCGCAAGGGCACCGACGACGCAGCTGGGCGGTTAATGGACGCTCCGGACCTTTCCGAGCCGGACGCCCAGCAAGCGTTGTTAGGGCTAATCCTCGGCAAGCGCGACGACCTCATTGTCGCCCTCCTTGAGAATCTGCAAGGCCGGCAGCAACTCGGTTCGGCTTTGCTGGAGTCACTCGGCTTGGCTTACGAACATTTGAACAGGCTGGTAGAAGCGCGCGCCACGCTGGAGAAGTCTTTCGTTGGTGGAAAACCCTCGGTACGTTTGCTACGGGAATTGGCACGAGTTGCCCGGCTCCAAAAAGACCATCAGGGGGCCCTTGGCTACTTGGCGCATGCACGGGACCTGGAGCCGGGCAATGCGAGCCTGCATTACTACTTTGGCGTCGTGTGTACGGATTTGAGCCTTGTTGCAGAAGCGCGAGACTCGTTCGAAAGAGCTGTCAAGCTCGAGCCGGAAAATCCAGATTACAACTACGCAATGGGAGCGGCCTCGGCTTTCCGGCAAGACCCGGCGGAAGGAGTTCCGTACTTCGAGAAGTATCTTAAACTGAGACCGCAGGATCCACGCGGCAAGCTGGCTCTGGGTGCCACACTTTTTCGGGCCAAAGATTACGAGCATGCGCTTCCCTGGTTGAAGCAATCCGCAGGAAACCCCGAAACCGCCACACGGGCTCATTATTATTGGGGGGCGATTGCCTTGGAAGAGGACCGGATGGACGAGGCCTTCATGGAGCTGCAAGAGGCCTTGAAAGCCAAGCGGGATTTTCCGGACGCGCTGGCTGAACTCGGCCGGTGGTATTTAAACCGCAAAGATTACCAACAGTCGGAGAAACAGATCCAACTCGCATTGAGAATTGAGCCGGACCATTATGCCGCGAACTTCTACCTCCTGATGCTCTACACCCGTACGAAAGATTCGAGGCAGGAGGCGCAGGCCAAGCGTTTCGAGGAGCTAAAAAATTTACTGGCAGAAAGAAGTCAGGAATTCCTGCGCATCGTGGAAGTACGGCCACTTGAAACTCCATGAAGACGCACGTTTGGAAATCTGAATTCTCCGTTTTGTCGTCGAGCTTAAGGCGTCTCTTGTTGTCGATTCTTATGGTTGTCATCTCGAGCCGCGCATATGGCCAGTCATCTGCGCTTACGGAATGTACGCGGGCCTTTTATCGCGGGGATTATGCACTGGCTGTTCAATTGGCGGAGAAACATCTGCGTAAGTACCCCAAAGATGTGCCCGTTCGAGTAGCCCTGGCTCGAGCGGAGCTTGCCCAAGGGAAGCCTCTGCAAGCCTTTGAGGAGCTTCGAAGGGCACTCGAATCCGATCCGAGAAGCATTGACGCCCTTTATTATTTGTCTCTTGCTTCCAAAAAGCTTTCACAAAGCGAATATCAGCGGCTATTTTCCATGGCTCCGGATTCCTTCCGTGTACACCAACTCCTCGGGGAAGCGGCTCTGAGTGCCGAAAACCCAACGGAAGCTGAGAGCGAATTCGCCAAGGCCTTGGAAGTGAATCCCCGCTCCGTGGAGGTTACAACGGAGTTAGCCGAGCTGAAGCGGTCCCAGTCGAAATTCGATGAGGCGATCACTTACTACCTGCAGGCAGAGAAGAATGGATCGCTGAATTATGACGTCGCCTATGGGTTGGGGGCCTGCTATACGTACAAACAAGACTATTCTCATGCAATTGAATGGCTAAAGAAGGCTGTAGCTCTGGCTCCAGATGCTGTTGCAGGCCGGTTCGCCCTCGGGAATGCATTGTTTCAGGATGGACAGTTCACGGCGGCTGTCCCCGAATTAAAGGAAGCCTTGCAGCGCGAGCCGCGGATGAAACAGGCGTATTTCCTTTTGGGTCGGGCTTATGCAAAGCTTGGCCGCCAGGAAGAGGCAAGGGCGGCCCTTAAGAAGCTGGACGAGCTCAACCGCTCTGAGATACCGGAGCAAGAGAAAAAAACGACCAGAGAGGTCACCCCAAAGCCTGAGCAACTCAGGTAAGTTCCCGGAAGACTTGTTGCCGTCGAATTCTCTTGATCCCAGCTATTTGGAAACTTTCAGCAGCACGACGCCGTGCGTCGGCACTTCAGTCGCATAAGAGTCCTGCGCGGCGCCCAAGTCCTTGTGATCCAAGAGGTCGCGAAGTCTGGCCGAGCTTGGCGCGCCGATCGTTTTGAAATCAAGGGTCATTTTGATTGTGGACTCACTACGATTGAAAAGCCCGACAGCATGACTGCCGTCGGCCAGCGGCTTCCCCCAGATCTCCAGCGGGCCTTCCTGCCAAAAGCGGTGCCCTTGTATTCCCTTTGAGTCCTGATCAACGGCAATCACTTCAGAACTCGTCAGAAGTTCCTTCGTTTCCGCGGACATATCACGGAGATCGTTTCCCGCCAGAAGAGGGGCGGCAAGCAAAGCCCAGAGCGCCATGTGCGTGCGATATTCGGCGCGATTCATATGGCCGTTGCCGATTTCCAGCATGTCCGGATCATTCCAGTGCCCTGGACCAGCAAATTTCTCCAAACCATTCTGTCCAAACCCAATCAAAGACATGCTTTCGTAGCTGTCGCTGATGTCACCCGTGGTCCTCCACAAATTGCCGGTCTTCGGTCCCCAGCGCCACGGTGCTTTCACGCCCCAGTTGCAAATGCTGAACACGATGGAGCGGCCGGATTGCGCCAACGCATCACGGAATTTCGCGTATTGCACCTCGGGGTCGAGACCCTCCGCATTGCACCAGTCGATCTTCACGTAATCGATTCCCCAAGAGGCATACGTTTTGGCGTCTTGCACTTCGTGGTTCAGACTGCCTGGCCGCTTTTCGCAGGTGCCGGTGCCTGCGTCGGTGTAGATCCCCAATTTCAAACCCTTACTGTGCACATAGTCAGCGAGCGCCTTGATGCCGGAGGGAAATCTTTCTGGATCGGCGACAATAGTTCCCTGGGCATCACGACTCACCTGCCAGCAGTCGTCGATGTTCACATATTGATAGCCGGCTGCCTTCATCCCGCTGCTGACCATCGCATCGGCCATTTCGCGAATGAGTTTGTCGCTCACGTTGCAGCCAAACTTGTTCCAACTGTTCCAACCCATCGGCGGAGTCATCGCCAGCGCACCAGCGGCCTGAGGGAACGCGGACGGGGAGAACCAACATGCTGCGTTAAGGAGCAGGAACACCACAAACCGAGTGACGGGGGACGGGCGTGTCATAGGTTAAATCCTCGCAGAAAGTCATACGTAACCGCTTACGTGGAGCCTAGCACGCCTCACGCAAAAGTGCGATGCTATTCCGGCACGACGCAAGCGTTTCGTGGACAGATACGGAAATCTGGAAGATTTGCGGCTGGGAGTTAACGATTGCAAAATTCGACGGGCGCCTGGGGAACGAAGTGAAGGGGTATGCGAAAAAATATTGTCTACTGGGGTTGTCTGGCGGCCACTTTGCTGTCGTCTTGGTTTTGGCAAAACGCTGCCTCTCAAGAGCGCGAGGAACGCAAGCCTCAAAAACCGGAGTCCGCAGGCGTCGCGACCGGCGCGCCTCACGCTCCGGTGAAAGATGCCATGTCCCGGCCCATCACCGCAGGTGGCTTTGTGGATGGCGCGCCGGTTGTATTCATCGACATCACCAAACATGCGGGCCTCGACAAGTTCCGCCATATTTCGGGAACTCCTGAGAAGGCAACCATCCTGGAGACCCCTGGTTCAGGCGTAGCTTTGCTTGATTATGACAACGACGGCTGGCTAGACATCTATTTGCTAAATGGTTCCACGTTCGCTGCTCTAAAGGGGAAGGAATCGGCCCCGCGAGCCATGTTGCTGCACAATAATCACGACGGCACCTTCACCGACGTTACGGCAAAAGCCGGCGTAACGAATGAGCGATGGGGATTCGGCGTGGCTGTCGGCGATTACGATAATGACGGCTGGCCAGACATCTACATCGCGAATTTTGGAAAAAATCGTCTCTACCACAACAACCACGATGGGACATTTACTGATGTAGCCGAAAAGGCGGGTGTCGCTTTAGGCGGATGGTCCGCGGGGCCAACCTGGGGTGACTACGACCGCGATGGCCTCCTGGATCTGTTCGTTCCCGGCTACGTGAAATTTGATGCGGACCATCCGCCTGTCCTGGGCCAAGCGGGCCTTTCGCCGAGTTTCTGCCAATTCCGTGGGGCGACCTTCATGTGCGGACCGCGGGGACTGCCTGGAGAGAGTGATCACTTGTTCCATAACAATGGTGACGGCACGTTCACGGATGTAAGCAAGAAGGCGGGAGTCGCCGACTCACAGGGCTACTACGGCCTTGCCTCGGTATTTATTGACGAAGATGACGACGGCTGGGTGGATCTGGCTGTGGCCAATGATTCCGTGCCACGATATCTCTATCGCAATCTCCACGACGGCACGTTTGAGGACGTCGGTTATTTGTCCGGTTTCGCTCTGACCAACGAGGGACTGGCACAAGCGTCGATGGGAATCGCCGTGGGAGATTACAACCGAGACGGCAAAGTGGATTTCTTTATCACGACATTCTCGGACGACTACAAGACGCTCTATAGGAATGATGGCGACAACAATTTCTCCGATGTAACGTATCGGGCGGGATTGGGCGGTCCAACAATTCCGTTCCTCGGGTGGGGAACTGGATTTATAGATTTCGATAACGACGGCCTCTTGGACATTTTTGTGGCAAATGGCCACGTCTACCCCTCCGTGGACCAGCGCGACTGGGGTACAACCTGGGCGCAGCGGCCGCAGCTGTTTCGCAATCTCGATGGGACCAAGTTTCAGGAGATTCCGCCTGCGTCAGGGAGCGGCTTGGCCGACGTGATTCCCGCACGCGGTGCGGCGTTCGGGGACCTCTTCAACGACGGCCACACCGATGTTGTCCTGAACAACATGGATTCGGCACCTGTGCTCCTCAGAAACGTCGTGAAGAACGACAACCATTGGCTCACTTTCAAACTGGTTGGCGGAGGGAAGAGTCCGCGGGATGCCATTGGCGCGAAGGTCTTTGTGACGGCCGGAGGTGTTCGCCAGCGCGCTGACTTGATCAGCGGCGGCAGCTACGGATCGAGCTCTGACCAACGCCTTCATTTCGGATTGGGAACGGCCACCAAGGTCGAAAGAGTTGAGATTCATTGGCCGAGCGGCAAGAAGGAAGAAATTGCCGTATCAGGCGTAGACCGAATCCTGACCGTGCTGGAAGGAATGGGAGTCGTTGAGGAGTAGTCTCTACAAGACTCTTTAGGTTATCCCAGGGTTCTTGCTTTGAATGCGTTGTTTCAGCTCCGATCTGTCCGTCGGTTCTCCCTTTGCTGGGGAGCCGCGTATGCCTTTTTCCTTCCCTGTCCAGCGCACTCTCAGACAAAATCAAGCCACACGAGCAGCTTCCCCGACTTTCGTCCACGAAAGGAATTGGCAGGGGAAGGTTTTATAGGCCCACAGGCTTGCGCTAGTTGCCACGCTGAAAAGAGCAGTCTATATTCGCAGACGGCCATGGGACGTGCTTTGCAAAAGCCCGTCGAAAGCGCTGTGCTGCGGACGCATCCCCGAATGACCTTTCGCGCCGGAGGGTTTTCGTACGAGATTGTAAGTGACAGCAGGCAGAGCGTATACCGTGTGACTGACGGAAAGGAAATTCTCGATGAACCGATTCTTTATGCGTTTGGTGATGCGCACGTTGCCCAAACCTACGTATTCCGTCACGGAGGAAAGCTGTTTGAGGGGCGCGTGAGCTACTATGCGGCCATCGATGGATTGGACTGGACTGTCGGGGACGCACTCCATTCTCCGCCAAGCCTGAAGGAGGCGGCGGGGCGGGACATCGACAGCGATGAGGCACGTAACTGCTTCAGTTGTCACGGAACCGCGGCACTGGCAAATGGAAAACTTCAGCTCGATAATCTGATTCCTGGAGTAAGTTGCGAAGCCTGCCATGGGCCCGGAGAAAAGCACGCCACGGCGAAACTCCTCGAAACAGGAGCGGATTCCGTGATCTTTAATCCAAAGACACTTGACGCGGAGACGTTATCGCAGGAATTCTGCGGCGCATGCCACCGCGGTGTTGATTCGGTCGCGATGATGCCGGACCTCGGCGGCATCAACAACGTCCGCTTCCAGCCCTATCGATTGTTT